>OGZL01000289.1_pt1 | contig 36836 bp, 50 predicted proteins | sample 1576761 | NCBI WGS metagenome assembly OGZL01 (sample SAMEA3541595, study PRJEB24748) | human gut metagenome | biome: human gut; feature: human-associated habitat; material: faeces | place: China | collected 2012
GTGAGCGAATAGCGGAGCTGCCTAGATACTGTTGAATTATGCACACTATACACAGAAATGAGCTCCCACGGATGGGAGCTCAAGGAGAACCGCGCCATGGACGGCGCGTTTCGACGGTTTCGTCGGGCATAGATACCCTATAAAGCATAATTCCTACAGTATCTTTGCAGTACAGCGTAGCTCACGCGAGAGAGTGTGCACAAGCCAGGGCTCATGGGATGAAGCCCCGTCCTACTGCCAATGTCTCTGCACCAAAAAAGCAGCCTTTGAGCTTCACACTCAAAGTCTGCTTCTTTTTTCATTTTATAAGCTGTCCATAGCCTGATACATGGAAAGCATAGGAGCCATAACGGCTGCCACAAGCACACCAACAATAAGTGCCAGAACAAGGATAATCATAGGCTCAATAGCTGCCATAACTGTCTGGGTAGCCAACTCAACTTCCTCATCATAGTAGTCTGCCAGTCGGGTAAGCATGCCCTCCAAGTCACCGGTCTCCTCACCGATTTTGGTCATGTGTGAAACCATAGGTGGAAACAATCCACACGCAGTAATTGGCTCAGACAGTGGAACACCCTTACTTACCTCTTCCCTCGCATTTTTCAGGGCTTTTTTGTAAAGCGCATTCTTCATGGTGTCAGCAGTGATACCAAGGGCTTCAATCATCGGAAGTCCGGAGTACACAAGTGTGGAAAGTGTACGCGCATAGTTACTGGCCGCTGTCTTGATGTTTAGCTTTCCGAAAACCGGAAGCTTTCTTGCGAGATTGCCAAAGAACATCTGGCCGCTGTCAGTCTGCTTATAAAGCTTGATGGCTATAACAATTGCTACTATGACAGCAATCACAATATACCAGTATCCGGTAACAAAATCACTCATCGCAACAACTGCCTTTGTGATGCCCGGCAGCTCTGTTCCCAGGTCATTGAACATCTCTGAATAGCTTGGGATGACCTTTACAAGCATTACAATAACAACCGCAATAGCTACAATCACAACGATAATCGGATAAACTGCCGCTTTTTTTATCATGCCGTTAAGCTTTGCCGATTTTTCGAAGTGTGCAGACATTCTGTTAAAAGCTACATCAATCTTGCCGGATGCTTCTCCTGCCGCAACCATGCTCACCATGATATCAGGGAAAACATTCGGATATTTTTTCAGACCATCCGAGAGAGTCTCACCTTTTTGAATCTCGGCATGAACACCTCTGATAGCTTTCGCCATGACCTTGTTCTCAGTCTGATCGGATAGCATATCCAGCGTATCAAGAATCGTAACACCGGCATTGACCATACTGGTGAACTGGCGGCAGAATACCGATAGGTCTCTCGGCTTTACCTTTCCTCCTACACTGAATGAGATTTCCTTGGTCAGTGCTGTTGCCTTGGTGAGGCTTATGACCATGTTGCCATCCATCTTAAGCTTATTTTTTGCCTCTGCTTCTGACTCGGCTACTATATTTCCTTTTCTTTCTTTTCCGCTCTGGTCTATAATCTGATATGTCCAGTCAGCCACTTTCTTCTCCTCCTTATCCCTGTTCTGTGCAACCTCCAGATAAATTAAATCATAATTTATTAAGACTCCACAACATTATACCATAACAGTAAAATACATACGATTATACCATCAATAGTAAAGGTGTACACGGCTAGCCATGCTTACCGGATCATGTGCATATGCAACTGCAGTCTCCGGCGCTATAAGGCCCTGGCTGTAATACTGTAAAATACAGTCATCCATCATCATCATACCCTCTCTCTTTGATGTCTGTATGATAGATGGAATCTGAAACGCTTTTGCCTCACGAATTAAGTTTCTGATGGCATTGTTTGCAAGGAGCACCTCAAATGCTGCAATTCGTCCGCCATTTACCATTGGAAGCAGATGCTGTGCAACAATTCCCTCTAAAACTCCTGAGAGCTGCACTCGTATCTGTTGCTGCTGGTGTGGTGGAAAAACGTCAATCATACGGTCAATTGCATCGGATGAACTGTTGGTATGCAGTGTAGAAAATACAAGATGTCCTGTCTCCGCCGCTGTAATAGCTGTTGATATAGTTTCAAGATCTCGCATCTCTCCTACAAGTATTACATCCGGATCCTGTCGCAGTGCAGCTCTTAGGGCTGCAGCATATGAGAGTGTATCCTTTCCAACCTCTCGCTGTGCCACTATCGAGCGCCTCCTTGAGTGCAGGTACTCGATAGGATCTTCAAGCGTGATTATATTTTTGGAATCTCTTGCTGCAATGACATCTATAAGACTTGCCAGCGTAGTCGACTTACCACTTCCTGTAGCTCCTGTCACGAGGACAAGTCCTCTCATCTTTGTGGTCAGATTTACAACCGACTGTGGTATGCCAAGCTGCTGCGGTGTAGGCACATCATATGAGAGAATACGAAGCGCTGCTGCATATGAGCCTCTCTGTCTGAACACATTGGCTCTGACTCGTGAAAAACCCTCCACCGAAAAAGCGAAATCAAGCTCTCCCTTTTCCTTTAGCACATCCTTAAGCTCCTGCGGGACAATTGGAGAAAGCAGGTTGTCCGTCTCAACATTGGTAAGAACCTGATTTCCCTGCGGTACAAGCATTCCGTCAATTCTAAGCATAACCGGATTTCCCGGTGCGATATGTATATCCGATGAGTTCTGTTGCTGCGCTGCTTTTAAAATGTCTACTATCTGCATTTTCTTTTCCCCCTTAGTTTTCAAACGTGGTCTTTAACATTTCCTGGAATGAAGTAACTCCTTCGAGTACAAGCTTCTCTGCACTCTGTCTAAGTGTATGCATGCCCTCATCACATGCTGCCTTGTTTATATCTTCTATATCAGCACATTTTGAAATAAGTGACTTGAGCTTTGGTGTTACGGTCATTATCTCATATATACCGATTCGTCCCTTGTAGCCTGTATTGGCACATTTTTCACAGCCACAAGGCTCATAAATCTTTACCGGACGAAATGCCGGTATATTCATAAAGGCCTTTTCCTCCTCTGTCAGCAGATGTTCTCTCTTACATGCCGGACAAAGTCTTCTTACAAGTCGCTGTGCAATGATTCCCTTTACCGAATCCGCAAGCAGATAACTTTCAACTCCCATGTCCTCCAGTCGTGAAATAGTACTTGCCGAGCTGTTGGTATGCAGTGTGCTGACCACAAGATGTCCTGTGATTGACGCCTGTACTGCAATCTGTGCTGTCTCCTGATCTCGAATCTCACCAATCATAATGATGTCCGGATCCTGTCGCAGAATGGAACGAAGTGCTGATGCAAATGTCAGGTCAGCCTTATTATTTACCTGTACCTGGTTGATTCCGTCTATATTGGCCTCGACCGGATCCTCAACTGTGATGATATTTACATCATCCTTGTTGAGCTCTGAAAGTGCCGTGTAAAGTGTGGTTGACTTACCACTTCCTGTAGGTCCCGTAACAAGTATGATACCGTTTGTATTCATCAGTATATGATTAAAGGCCTTAAGCTCTTCGTCTGAAAATCCCAGCTCCTTTTTATCTCTTGTAAGTGCCTTTTTCTGCGCAAGTCGCATAACACACTTCTCACCAAATACTGTCGGAAGGATTGATACTCGGATATCATACTCTGTCTTATCTATCTCCATAGTGATACGGCCGTCCTGCGGCTTACGCTTCTCAGAAATATCCATACCGCCTATGATTTTAAGTCGTGTAATAATTGCAGAGAGCAGATGTATACTATATGCCGCCTTCTCATAAAGCGCACCGTCAATTCTGTATCGCACCCTGACTTTATTTTCCAGTGCCTCTATATGTATATCTGAGGCCCTGAGTCTGGCTGCCTGCTCAATAATAGAATTGACAAGCAGAACAACCGGTGAATTGTTGACATCCTTGCTGGTAGCTTCCTCAGCCTCGGCATTTTTCTGCTCACGCTCTTTTCTCTCCCTTGCATACTCCTGAGCCGCCTTCATCGCTTCTGTATCACCATAATATTTGTCGAGCGTCAAAAGTATATCTCTTTCTGTCGCTACCGCAGGCTCAGCCTGCAGATTTGTAACGATTGAAAAATCATCAAGCGCCACCATATCCATAGGATCGGCCATGGCCACATGCACTATATTGGCATTATTTGGGTCAAAGGCATATGGTATCATGACATGCTTTCTGAGCACTGATTCACTGACGAGGCTTTGCACCTCCTCAGGTATGTTAAGTGCGCTCACATTCACAAGCTCAAGTCCCAGCTGCTGTGACAATGCCTTTGCTATCTCAAGCTCATTGGTGAACCCAAGCTCAATGAGTGTTTCTCCTATCTTCTTATGCTTTTCTTTGGCTATAGGCAGAGCCCTTTCCAGCTGCTCCTGAGTAATTACATTTTCATTTATAAGCATATCACCGATACGCTTTTTCTCTCGTCTAAAAGCCATAGTGGCTCCCCCTCTTTCATCATTTAGTAAAATACTACCATTATGATGGCTGTATTTCAAGGGTATTTATATAAAATATACAATAAATTTATTTTAATACTAAAAAGTAACGATTCCGAGTGCCTGCAGCAACAGTATAAGCAGGAATGCCGGTGCAATAAATTTAACCATGATTATATAAAGTCCTTTTCTGGTAAATTTGCTGCCTCCGCGTGTCACCTCATCTATTATTACCTTTGGACTTACTATCCAGCCGATGAGGATACATGTGGCAAGTGCCACGATTGGCATGAGCACATTGTTGCTGACATAGTCCATGATATCAAGTATCTGTCCAACTGTGCCGTTTGGAAGCTTAACCTCCATATATAGCTTATTGTAGCCAAGGCAGACTATTATCTCTGCAATCAGGGCATATACCGTGACTAAAATTGCGCTTTTTCTGCGGCTCCAGTGAAATCTGTCTATAAGACTCGATACAATAGCCTCCATAATTGATACAGACGATGTAACTGCTGCAAATGCAACTATCATGAAGAATATCAGTCCCACGATATCTCCTGCTATTCCCATTGCATCAAATACCTTTGGCAATGATATAAACATAAGCCCCGGTCCTGCTGACATACCGTCACGGCCCATAAATACATATACTGCCGGAATGATCATAAGGCCTGCAAGAAATGCAACAAGTGTATCAAAAATCTCTATCTGGTTGATTGAACCCATGAGCTTTGATTCTTTCTTGACATATGAGCCGTATGCAACCATGATTCCCATAGCTACACTGATTGAATAAAAAAGCTGACCGAGCGCATCAACAAATACGGTAAAAAGCTTTTGCATTGTAAGCCCCTTGAAATCCGGAATCACATAAATCTTAAGTCCCTCAAGACCACTTCTTACTGTGCCCGACGCATCCTTATAATGAAGCGTCAGTGAGAAAATTCCGATTGCAAAAATAAGCACAACAAGGATAGGCATAAGCACCTTGCTGAACCGCTCGATGCCTTTATTGACTCCACCAATGACAATTGCTGCTGTTAAAAGCAGATAAACCACTCCAAATATGATTGGTGCCCACTGACCTGTGATAAAGCCTGTGAAATATCCATCCGCAACCGCATTCTTGCCGCTTCCTGTAATGAAAAGTGTAAAGTACTTTAAAACCCATCCACCTATAGTACAGTAGTAAGGCAGAATAATAGCCGGTACTATACACGCAAGCACACCGATAAACTTGCCCTTTGGATTGATAAGACCATACGCTGTGAGTGGTCCCTGTCCGGTCTTACGTCCTATTGCAATCTCAGTGGTAAGCAATGCAAAGCCAAAAGTCAGAACAAGTATCAGATACACCAGCAGAAAAAGTCCTCCTCCGTCCTTTGCTGCCAGATACGGAAACCTCCATATATTTCCAAGTCCTACCGCACTGCCGGCTGCCGCAAGAACGAACCCAATGTTGCCGGAAAAAGTGCTTCTTGATTTTTCTTTCATTTTATACTGTCTCCTTAATATATTATATAATCTAATTTCGATTTAATATGGACATTGTTTCCATTTACAAATCTAATATACCCATTATAATCATCTGATGTACATTTTGCAATGGTTGATATTTTTTATTCGAATTTACAGTACGTGTGGTGGCACAGCGTAAGGAACGTAAGCCCCGGGTACCGCGGGCGCACACGTACTCCCGCCGGAGCGCATAGCAAAGCGGCTTAGATACTGTAGAAATTATGCCCACAAGACGCAGAAACGCCCCTGCATGGACGCAGGGGCGAGGAGAACCGCGCCACGGAAGGCGCGTTTCGACGGTTTCGTCAAGCATAGAAACCCATCAAGCATAATTTCGTACAGTATCTTAGCCACGCAGCGTAGCGACGACTGGAGTACGTGTGCGCCCGTGATACCCGGGGCTTGCGTTCCGTACTATTATATAAACGTCCTAAATAAGGTTTTTAATGCCTTCTGTTAAACGCTTTGCAACTCTCACATTGTTCATGGTGTAAAGATGAATTCCCTCCACATCATTAGCTAAAAGCTCAATTATCTGACTCTCGCAGTAAGACATTCCGGCATCAAAAAGTGCCGCCTTGTTGTCTCCGTATCTGTGCACAATCTTCTGGAACTTCTCCGGGAACTTTGCCCCGCACATTGTAACCATTCTCTGAATCTGAGCCGCATTGATACAAGGCATGATGCCCGGGATAACAGGCACATTGATACCTGCAAGCCTGCAGTCCTCAGCAAAATTGAAGAAGGTATCATTGTCAAAGAAGAGCTGAGATAAAAGAAGCTCTGCTCCTGCATCAACCTTTTTCTTAAGATTCTTAATATCATCTACCTTATCAGCTGCCTCCGGATGGATGTCCGGGTAGCACGCACCTGCGATACAGAACTGATCACCTGTGGTGTCCTTTATGTATTTAATCAAATCGCTTGCATGGAGAAAATCCTCCTTTGCAGGCACATTTGGATTTCTGTCTCCTCTTAAAGCGAGGATATTCTCGATGCCCTCATATGAAAGCTGTCTGGTGAACTCATCTATCTCTGCCTTGTTATAGCACAGACATGTAAGGTGTACGACCGGCTCCACATTGTACCGGTTCTTGATTTTCTTCGCAATCTCGATAGTCTTGTTATTGTTTGAGCTGCCGCCTGCGCCAAATGTCACGCTGATGTACTCAGGATGACAATCACAGAGTATCTCAAGCATCTCGTCTATATTTTTGAAGTCTTCCTCCTTCTTAGGTGGAAATATCTCAAAGGAGAGCGACTGTGGTTTGTTTGTATGTATCTGTGTAATCTTCATGTTATCCTCCGGTATATATGGTTATTCAATAATTTGTAATTTTTATATTCCATATATTACTGTAGTTTTTTGTCATTGTAAAATATATTTTTCTTTTAGTTTGTCATAAATAAAATCTATATCAAGACTTGCTGAGCATTTGATTTTTTTAGATGAGGTGATATAATGGGCGAAGCAAATCAAAAAGAGGTTTCACAATGAAAAAAATAGATTTTGATAATGATTCAATAAAGAAAAATATATTGCAGGCTGCTCTGCCCATGCTGGCAGCCCAGATTCTAAGCCTGTTGTACAATATAGTAGACCGCATATACATTGCCCGCATACCTGATATGGGAACCACTGCACTCGGTGCTGTGGGGCTTTGCTTTCCTATTATAATGCTGACAATCGCTTTCTCCAATCTCTTTGGAAGCGGTGGTGCTCCGCTTTTTTCAATAAAAAGAGGCATGAGTGATGACAGAGCCGCCAATACCATAATGAATACGAGCTTTACAATGGTCTGCACATTCGCAGTCATTTTTACAGCTTTGTGCATGATTTTTGCAAAGCCTCTTTTAATCGTGTTTGGCGCATCTGAAAATGCTCTCAAATATGCTCTGCCATACCTGCTCATTTATTTGATAGGAACACTCCCATCCATGATTTCAACCGGCATGAATCCCTTTATCAACGCTCAGGGCTACTCCACTACCGGCATGCTGTCTGTAGCAATCGGAGCCGTTGCCAATCTGGTTTTGGACCCGCTTTTTATATTTGGATTTAATTTCGGTATCAAAGGAGCAGCTATTGCTACGGTCATCTCACAAATACTGTCTGCTCTCTATGTGCTTCACTTTCTTAGGAAAAAGGCTGAGCTTAAGGTGCGCCTTATGACACTCTCTGAATTCAGTGAAAATACGCGCTATGCAAAGGATATCATAAGCCTTGGAACCTCCGGCTGTGTCATGCAGCTCACCAACAGTCTGGTGTCTATATGCTGCAACAACGTGCTTTCAGTGACCGGAGGTGATTTGTACATATCGGTAATGACCATCGTATCAAGCATCAGGCAGATGGTCGAGACTCCAATTTATGCAATTGTGGAGGGGGCATCTCCTGTTTTAAGCTACAACTATGGCGCCAGAAGACCTGCCCGGGTGAGAAAATCTATTTTCACTATGGGACTGCTCGTGCTTCTATATACAGCTGTCATGTGGAGTGTGATCATACTTGCTCCTCATGCCCTGATTACTATTTTCAGTTCCGATGCCACCCTCATGGATGATGCGGTGAAGGCTTTAAATATCTACTTTGCGGCATTCATATTTATGGATCTGCAGTACATCGGACAGACTACCTTTAAATCACTTAACAAAAAGAAGCGGGCTATATTTTTCTCCCTGCTTCGCAAGGTGTTCATCGTTGTACCGCTGACATATATTCTGCCATACTCCTTTGGTATGGGAACCGATGGTGTGTTTATGGCAGAACCTGTATCAAACGTGATTGGCGGAAGCATCTGCTTTGTAACCATGCTTAGTACAGTACTGCCGGAGCTTCACAGAATGGAGCAGTAATTACAGCATCTCATCAATGCAGATGCCGTAGCCTCCGGTCGGATCATCGACAAACACATGGGTGACTGCTCCTATTATTTTGCCATCCTGTATGATTGGGCTTCCGGATGTGCCCTGCACTATTCCACCGGAGAGCTCTATCAGCCTGTCGTCTGTCACCTTAAGCTCCATTCCCTTGTTTGTATCTGTCGCTTTTTTGTCTATATTTGTTATTTCCAGATTATATTTTTCCAGTTTTCCTGATATTTCCGATATCATCTGTGCACTGCCTGTGTGTATCTCATCCTTGCCGGCGACCGGATAATACGTATCCTCTGCGGCATATTCCGACAATTCATCGCTGTCAAGCTGTCCGTAAATTCCCAGATTACTATTGCAGTCAAGTGTGCCTATATGGCTTTTTTTGCCAAAATATACCACTCCGCCTATCTCGCCCGGCGCGCCGGATTTTCCCTTTTTGATTTTGGTAAGCTTCATACTGTACAAATCACCACTGTTTGCATACAAGAGATTGCCGCTTTGGGTTCCGTCTCCTATTCCATGCCCCAACGCTCCAAAACGGCCGTCCTTTGTATAATAAGTGATAGTACCGATTCCTGCCAGATCGTCCTTCACCCATATTCCCATATAGTATCTGCCATCATCCATCCTCACAGGTGTGATATCCGCTGACATTTCTTTACCGCCTCTAAGAAATTTTATTTTTACCATTCTTTTATTAATTTCTGATTTAATTTCATCGCTATCGCTCTTATTTTCATTTATTATTTCTTTCTGACTTTCTACTGTACCACTTTCATCATATTCCTTCATGATATCATTCACTGCTTCAGAAAGCTCCTCCTTGTCTGCCACAGTGCGCCCATTGACAGATAGGATATAATCACCGCACTGCACCCTTTTATCTGCCGGATTGACTTTTTTGCCATCCTCGTCTGTCACCTCCGTCGTATTCACTACAAGCACGCCCTCTGTCTGCTCATATATACCGGTCAGCCTGCCACAGGCATATACGCCCTCAACTCTTATTCCATCACTTATTTTATCTGTCTCTTCATAATCTCTGTCAGTAGCTCTGTGAGTTGATGCTGTATCTGCTGTCTGTCCTATGTCTTGTTCGTTTCCGCTGTTTTCACCGTTTCCGCCGTTTCCGCCGTTTTCACCATTTTCACCATTCTCGCCCGAATCAGCCAATACACTGGCCGCCTGTCCTGGAAGCCCTGTCGCATATCTTCCATATCCGGCCTTTGATTCATTTAAAAAACTTCCTAATGCACTTTCATCAAATGCCTTATCTACCCTGCTGCACCACTTATCATCACTGCTTAGTGCAAACATAGCTATCACTGCTGCAGCCAGCGTGACACTCACAAATTTTCCAAAAAACTTCCGCATACTATTACCTCCATTTGGATTAGTATGCTCCTGTCATTTTTCTTTTATTCTTTTAATATCTTATTATCTCATTTTAACTATTCCAAATTATTTTGAGCAAAAGCCGGTATAGTTTGACAGTTTAGGTGTTTTCCTATATAATTTCGATATATTTATATGTTTATTATAAATTTCACATATAATTCCCACGTTGTCCGTTACAAATAAATACTGTAATAGCTTTATAATTCTTAAATCACCATTTAATAAAGGAGGGATTCCATGAATACATACCTGCTCATCACATCTATAGTAATCTTCTTATGTATCCTGCTAAATCGTGTCTCCAACCGCATAGGCATTCCGGCACTTTTAGCCTTTATCGTGCTAGGCATGCTTTTTGGCTCTGACGGAATAATGAAGATAGATTTCGACAATTACGCGTTCGCTGAACAGATATGCTCTACCGCGCTGATTTTTATCATGTTCTATGGCGGCTTTGGCACCAACTGGCAGCGTGCAAAGGCTGTTGCCGTTAAGTCTGTACTTTTGTCCACCATCGGTGTTATTATCACATGCTTTCTCACAGGGCTGTTCTGTCACTTTGCCCTTAATATGAGCTGGGAAATAAGCTTTCTCCTCGGTGCGCTGATTTCATCAACTGATGCAGCGAGCGTTTTCTCCATACTGCGTTCGAAAAAGCTGAATCTGAAATACAATACCGCCTCTCTTCTTGAAGTGGAAAGCGGTAGTAATGACCCATGTGCCTATATGCTCACAGTTGCTTTTATATCCATATCTCAGGGCAGCGCAAGCCCGGGAAATATTGCCATACTCATAGTAAAGCAGCTTGCCTTCGGCATAATCTTCGGCGTCCTGATTGCAAAGCTTTCCATCATGCTCCTTCGATATATACGCTTCAAAAGCGCGGGGTTTGATGCGATTTTCATGGTGGGAATTGCTCTGATATCGTATGCCCTGCCTGCTTACTTTGACGGAAACGGCTTCTTAAGTGCCTATATAGTCGGCATTATACTCGGTAACACAGAAATAGAAAATAAAAAGAATCTGGTGAATTTCTTTGATGGCATAACAGGACTCATGCAGATGCTTATTTTCTTTCTGCTTGGTCTGCTTTCTTTCCCATCAAAGCTGCCACACGTCATAGTACCGGCACTTTTAATATTTATGTGGCTGACCTTTGTGGCAAGACCTCTTTCTGTCGCACTTGTGCTCACACCATTTCGCAGCAAAATAAAACAGCAGCTGCTTGTCTCATGGTCCGGCTTAAGAGGAGCCGCATCCATAGTGTTTTCCATCATGGCATATACCGCCACCAATGATGACCTCGACACCTTCCACATAATATTTATGATAGTACTCTTTTCAATACTGCTTCAGGGCTCAATGCTCCCATGGATATCGCGAAAGCTTGATATGCTCGATAAAACAGCCGATGTAATGAAGACCTTCAATGATTACTCCGAGGAAGCAGACATCCAGTTCATACAGCTTACCATACCGGAAAATCATCTGTGGTGTGGCCACAAGCTAAAGGACCTGACGCTGCCTCCTGAGACACTGATTGTGCTTATACGAAGAGGTGAGCAGAATATAATACCGGACGGTGAAACAATAATTCTGCAAAATGATGTGCTCGTGCTTAGTGCCATCACACCTGATGAGGTGCATGGTATAAAACTGGTGGAAAAAATAATAGAAAAAGACAGCAGATATAACAATAAACTGCTGTCTGAAATATCAAAAAAACACAATGAGATTATAATAATGATCCAAAGAAACGGGCAGGTAATCATTCCAAACGGAAACGTACGGCTGACCACCGGTGATATACTGGTAATCAACCGCGCCGTAAACTGATAATGTCAGATTTTTTTCTCCATGGCAAGTGCTTTCATCTCGCGTGCGCTCTCCATCACGGTATCTGTGATCTTTGCACCGCCAAGCATTCTGGCAAGCTCAGCCACGCTGTCATTGTCAGTTAGTCTTCGAATCCTTGAAACCGTGGATTTGTTCTCGACTGCTTTTTCAATAAGGAAATGTGCATCTGCCATAGCTGCTATCTGTGGCAGATGTGTGATACATATAATCTGATGGTTGCGACCAAGCTCATTCATCTTCTCAGAGACCATCTGCGCTGTACGTCCACTGATTCCAGAATCAATCTCATCGAAAATAAGCGACTCAATGTGGTCATTTTCTGCCATGATTGTCTTGATGCCAAGCATAATACGCGACAGCTCTCCTCCCGATGCTACCTTGCCGAGCGGCTTAAGCGGCTCTCCGGGGTTCGTTGATATGAGAAACTCCGGCGCATCGATGCCGTTTGCCGTATAGTCCGGCAATCTGTCAAACTGCATATCAAACTGTACATCAAGGAAATTCAAATCATTAAGTGCTGATTTAATTTCTGACACAAGCTTTACAGCACTCTTTTGTCTGATTTCTGATACCTCATCCGATATCTGTGCCAGCTCCTTTTCCTTTTTCGCAAGCTGCTGCTCTAATTTCTGTAAATAAGAATCATAATCGTTCAGGACACTGATACGCTCCCTCTTTTCATTGAGTGCTATCAGTATATCATCAATTGAGTTGCCGTATTTGCTCTTTAGATGATTTATCTCATCCAGACGCTTTTGTGTCTCATAGAAGGTCTCCTCGTCAAACTCAGCCTGTGATATATATCCTGATATCTCGTGATTAAAATCAGAAAGCAGACTGTCTATCTCTGACAGCTGACTCTCCAGAGCTTCCACATCCTCATCATAACCTGATACCAGTGACAGCTCTCTTACCGCCCTGCCAATAAGCTCTGAGGCACTCTCCATCTCGCCTCCTGTGGCAGAATATGCAGCATTTACGCCCTCCATGATTTTCTTTCCGTTTGAAAACTTCCTAAACTGCGCCTCAAGCTCCTCATCCTCACCAGACACCAGGGAAGCTTCTTCTATCTCCTTCACCTCGTACTCAAGGAATGACAGCTCACGGCTTCTTTCTTCATTGTCGATATTTGACTTTTCATACTCATCCTTAAGCGCCCTATATGCTTTATATGTGACTGAAAGCTGCTGCTTTTTATCTCCAAGCGGCTGCTTTGCGTACTCATCAAGTATATCAAGGTGTTTTTTCTTTGATAAAAGTGACTGGTGCTCATGCTGACCGTGGATATCTATGAGATATGAGGCTATTTCCTTCATTCGCGAAACAGACACGGCTTCACCGTTTACCCTGCCGACTGCGCGCGACTGTGTGATTTTACGGCTTAAAATCACGCATCCGTCCTCGACCTCCACATCAAGCTCCCTTAAAGCCTCTATAATCTTTGGGTCCTCAACTGAAAAAATAAGCTCCACAAAAGCAGGCTTTTCATTGTCTCTTAGCATCTCCTTTTGCACTTTTTCACCAAGCGCCAGATTGATAGAGCCTATGATGATTGATTTTCCGGCTCCGGTCTCTCCAGACAGTATATTTAGTCCGTCGGAAAACTCAACCTCACACTCATCTATGAGTGCCAGATTCTTTACATGTAGATTTTGTAACATATTTTCTCCTTCCTCTCCCAGGCATGACGATATATGTTATTTTCTGTTACAGTTCAGCTATAATCTGATATTCATGTAACATTATTCCACAATTCTGCGGATTTTTTTCATCACCGCATATGTATCATCAACAGTCCGGATTGCACACATGATTGTGTCATCTCCTGCAATCGAACCGACGATTTCTCTCATCTTCATGGCATCTATTGCAGCACAGACAGCGCTTGCCATTCCCGATACAGTCTTTATAACGAGGATATTCTGTGCCATATCCATTGACAAAAAGCCCTCTCTGAGTACTCTTTCGTATTTCTTTGAGAGATTCTCAGGTGCATCCGTTATCACGGCGTACTTCTGTCTGCCGCCTGCGGTAGGAATCTTTGTGAGCTTAAGCTCCCTGATATCCCTGGATACTGTGGCCTGAGTCACGCGAAAACCATCTTTTTCAAGAAGCGCAGACAGCTCATCCTGCGTCTCTACCTCATTCTTTTGGATTATCTCAATTATCTTGGATTGTCTGTTTGTTTTCATGTCCTGCCACCTCATAAATATTATTTGTAATTATTCATTATAACAATCCTTATCTGTGTTATGAATAATTTCCCATCTTTTTGCGGAGTATCTCCAAAAAGCTTCTCTGGTGAAGCTTGCAAATCTTTGTATGATTGGCTGCCTTTGAAATAACAAAACGGTCTCCCACAGCCAGCTCTGCCGTGGTGTCGCCATCATAGCTGACACACGCCAGCTCATCGTTTTGCTCCCTGCGGCTTAGAATCTCTATCTCTATCTCATCATCGCCTGAAAGCACAATGCTCTTTGACGTAAGATTGTGAGCATTGTTCGGTGTAAGCAGTATCATATCGCCCTTCGGATCCACAATCGGACCTCCCGCCGACATACTGTAGCCTGTAGAACCCGTTGGAGTCGCAACAATGATGCCATCGGCATGGTAATTGTTTAAAAACTCACCGTTTACATACACATTGAGGCTTAATATCTGCAAATTGCCCTTTCTATGGATGACTATATCATTTAATGCAACTCTCGAGGTCTCACTGCCTCTTTTATGCCCTGTGAGCATAATACGGTCCTCTGTCATGTATTTATCAGCCATGAGCGAATCAATAGCGTCAAATACCGTAGCTTCCTCCACCTCACACAGATAGCCGAGTGTGCCGAGATTCACTCCCATAAGCGGAATCTCAAGTGTCTCCACCCTTGTGGCTGCACGAATCAGTGTACCATCTCCGCCGAGCACAAGAATACACTGCGTATCCTGTGGTATATCCTCAAGCTCAAACTCGTTATCGGATATAGCCTCGACATTGCTCATAAGACCCTTTGCCGTGCCGCCCTTTTGCTCTATGTATGCCACTATTTTATTTGTAAGTGCAAAATCCCTGTCCTTATAGGCATTTGCTATCACAACAAAATGTTTCATAGTCTATTTCCTGTCCAGCTCTCCATGCGCGGCCTCGACCACACTATGAATATCCACTGATTCCTCCTTTATAGGATCATCTGTCTTTTTGATATGTACGAGGTACTCTATATTGCCCTCCGGTCCCTTGATTGGCGAATACTCAAGGTCTAACACACTAAATCCATTTGAAAGTGCAAAGGATATGATATTGTTCACTACCTCCTCATGCACGCTCTTGTCACGGACCACGCCCTTTTTGCCTACCTTTTCCCTGCCTGCCTCAAACTGTGGCTTGATAAGACAAACCATCTCGCCACCGTCCTTTAACAGTGCTCTTGCAGGACCTAACACCTTGGTAAGTGATATGAATGACACATCAACCGATGCAAAATCCAGCTCATCATCTATGTCATTGGGCGTCACATACCTGATATTGGTCTTTTCCATGCACACCACGCGCTCATCCTGACGCAGCTTCCATGCAAACTGACCATATCCGACATCCACGGCATACACCTTTTTAGCACCATTTTGAAGCATACAGTCTGTAAAACCGCCTGTTGAAGCACCTATATCCATGCACACCTTGCCATCCATTGTGATATCAAAGTGCTTCATAGCCTTTTCAAGCTTTAGCCCTCCACGGCTCACATACTGCAGTGTCTTTCCATGAATCTCAATATTGCAGTCATCAGGAAATGTGCTTCCCGCCTTATCCTCACGGTTGTTATTTACAAAAACATTGCCCTCCATAATCATGGTCTTTGCTTTTTCCCGTGATGGTGCAAGGCCTCTGTTTACAAGTAATACATCTAATCTTTCTTTCATACTGTATGTTACCTCTATCTATAATGCTGCTATTATACGCTTAGCCACGGATTCGGCATCCACATGCAGCTCCTTTTTGAGCACCTCGACATTGCCATGCTCCACATAGCAGTCAGGAAGTGCAACTGTCAACACCTCAAGAGCTATGCCGTTAGTCTTGACATACTCCGTCACATGCTCACCAAAACCGCCGCTTTGCACGTTTTCCTCCATAGTCACAAGCAAGCTGTGTTCAGCCGGCAGTTCCTTAATTGCTTCCTTATCAAAAGGCATTGCAAAACGCGCATTGATAAGTGTAGCAGAGATTCCCTCTGCCTCAAGCAGCTTTACTACATCAACGGCAGTCTTTACCATACTGCCGAGTGCCATGATAGCCACCGTGCTTCCCTTTCTGATCAGCTCACTCTTTGCAAGCTCTATCGGCTGTCTGATTTCCTTAAGGCCGTCATAGGCTGCCCCTCTTGGATATCTGAGTGCAATCGGACCGTCATATGCCACTGCAAACTTCATCATATCAGACAGCTCCCACTTATTCTTCGGAGCCATGATTGTCATATTCGGGATGACCGACAGATATGATATGTCAAATATTCCCTGATGTGTCTCTCCGTCACTGCCTACAAGCCCTGCCCTGTCGATTGCAAAGATGACATGCAGATTCTGTATGCACACATCGTGAAGTATCTGGTCAAACGCCCTTTGTAAAAATGACGAGTACACCGCAAATACCGGGATAAGTCCTGCTTTTGCAAGCCCTGCCGCAAAGGTCGTGGCATGTGCCTCGGCTATTCCCACATCAAAAAATCTATCCGGGAAATTGCGGTGGAATCTGCGAAGCCCTGTTCCATCTGCCATGGCAGCCGTTATCGCAACTACCTTTGGATTTCTCTCGCCCAGCTTCTTCATGACTGTTGAGAAGACATCTGTGTAATTGGCCTTCGTGCGCTTATTCTTTGGAAGTCCTGTCTCTATGACAAATGGCTCTGCACCGTGAAATCTGGAAGGATAACGCTCAGCCGGGTCATAGCCTGATCCCTTTTTCGTAAGCACATGCACAAGCACCGGACCATCCACACGCTTTGCCTCATCAAACACACGGCACATTTCCTTTATATCACTGCCATCCACAGGTCCCAAATAGATAATGCCCATCTCCTCAAAGAACATACCCGGAATAAAAAGCTGCTTTATGCTGCTCTTTGTATTCCTGATATGCTTTACCATACGCTCTCCGTAGATCGGTATATGGTTTAGGGAATTCATAACATTATTCTTTAAATCCCTGTATGCATCCGCTGTGCGAAAGCCTGAAAGATACTGGCTGATGCCCCCGACGTTCTCTGAAATCGACATATTGTTGTCGTTTAACACTATAATAAAATTGCCTTTAACGCTTGAAGCGTTGTTGAGCGCCTCATATGCCATGCCTCCGGTCAGCGCACCGTCTCCTATTACAGAAACCACGTGGTAGTCTTCTCCTGTTACCTGTCTGGCTGTCGCAAGCCCAAGTCCCGCTGAGATGGATGTGGAGCTGTGTCCTGTATTAAAGCAGTCACAGTCGCTCTCATCCGCCTTTGGGAAGCCACTCATGCCTCCATACTGTCTGAGCGATGAAAATCCATCCTTTCTGCCGGTGAGTATCTTGTGTGTGTACGACTGATGCCCTACATCCCACACTATCTTATCCTTCGGCAGATTAAAGCACAGATGCAGCGCCATGGTAAGCTCCACAACTCCGAGGTTTGATGCCAGATGACCTCCTGTCACCGATATGCTCTCTATAAGAAACTGCCTGATTTCATCCTTTAACAGCTCAAGCTCCTCAGGTGTCAGTTTTTTTATATCATTTTCCTTTTGTATCTTTTCTAAAACCATCTTATTTCTCCCGATGGATCAAATATTCAAATAGCTCCTTAAGAAATGCATCGTCGTATCCCAAATCATCAAGCTGCTCCTCTGCCTCCTTGGAGATGCGCTCCACATCAGAAACCGCTTTATCCAATCCCTCAAATGTGACATATGTCGCTTTATTATTTTTCTCGTCACTGCCTACCGGCTTTCCAAGCACCTCAAGTGTACTTGTGACATCAAGCACATCATCCTGTATCTGAAACGCAAGCCCCAGCTTTGCCGCTATCTGCTCAACGCGTGATACCTCATCAGACGACGCCCCTGCAAGGATTGCTCCTATCATCATCGAGCTCTCTATAAGTGCGCCTGTCTTAAGCCTGTAGATAAAGTCAAGCTTTTCCCTTGTGATAGAACAGTCATCGGATTTCTCGCTTTCCACATCAACCACCTGTCCTCCGACCATGCCATACACGCCTGCTTTTTTTGCAAGCACCGCAAATGCCCTTGCCACACGCGTATCAGCCACTTCCATGTCAAAAGCCTTTGCTGCGGTCTCATATGCCAGGTTTAAAAGTGCATCACCTGCAAGAATGCCCATAGCCTCACCGTACACAGCATGTGTGGTCTTCTTTCCACGCCTGTACTCATCATTGTCCATGGCAGGCAGGTCATCATGCACAAGCGAGTAGGTGTGTATCATCTCGATTGCCGCCATAAATGGCTCAATCACTGCACTGCTTCCGCCAAACATATGGTAAGTCTCTTCCATGAGGATAGGGCGAAGCCTCTTTCCACCGGCTCTCACACTATAGTTCATGGCCTCAAAAATAATCCTCTGCTGTCCCTCCTCAGCGGGAAGAAACTTCTCAAGCACATCGTTTATATGCTCTACCTTTTGCTGCAGCTCTTCCATGAATTGTGACTTATTTAAATTCCCATTTAAGCTCATCAGAATTCCTCCAGTTGTCCGTCGCTGTTTAGCACAAGCATGGCCTTTTCCATGCCCTGTACCATATCATTGGCACTCTTTACCTCATCAAGCCCCTTCTTGTAGAGCTCAAAGGCCTCATCCAGGGATACATCCGCATCCTCCATCCTCGCCACTATCTGCTCTAAGTGTGCAAAGCGCTCCTCGAGTGTCAGTGTTTTTTCATTTTCTTTGCTCATCGTTAATAACCTCCGAAACTACGGCCCTTGCATGACCGTCTATCAGATATATATTTATGTCATCGCCTGCATTGATATCGGATACACTGTGCAGTGCCCCCTTCTTTTCCACCTCGACATACGCATAGCCCTGTGCCAGCTTTTTGGCCGGTGAATATGCGTCCAGTGTACCTGAAAGCAGTGCCAGACGCTGTCTGCAATCCGAAAGCCTCTGCTTCATAATCCTTTCAAGTGCATCCTCGATATCTGCCAGACGCCTTTTATTCTCATTTAGTTTATTCTGTGGACTAAGGAAATTAAGTCTTGTTTTAATATGTGACAGCTTTTCCTTGAAAAAATCAATCCGGCCTGTCAGATTTCTGTCCATCCTGCGGCGCAGATTGTCAAGGCGCTCTAACGTCTGTCTGTAGTCACTGACTGCAAGCTCTGCAGCCGCTGAAGGTGTGGGCGCTCTCCTGTCTGACACAAAATCTGCTATCGTCCAGTCTGTCTCATGGCCTACTGCCGAGATGATTGGTGTGCGGCAGTCAAATATGGCTCTCGCCACAATCTCCTCATTAAAGGCCCATAAATCCTCTATGGAGCCTCCGCCTCTGCCGACTATTATCACATCAAGATTCATCGCATCCAATGTCTGTATGCCCTTCACTATGCTATCAGCCGCACCCTCTCCCTGCACAAGTGCCGGATAAAGTATGACCTGTACATATGGATTCCTGCGCGATGATACATTCCTTATATCCTGCACGGCCGCGCCTGTCGGTGCTGTAACCACACCAATACGGCCGGCATACTGCGGAATGGGCTGCTTGTACTCTGCCGCAAACATGCCCATCTCCTCAAGCTCACGCTTTAGCTGCTCGAATTTGAGATACAGATTGCCCTCTCCGTCAAGCTCTATCTTTTTGGCATAAAGCTGATATGCGCCGGTCTTCTCATACACCTCAACGGAACCTGTCACAATAACCTGGTCCCCCTCCTTCATGTGGAAAGAAAGTCCTGCCGCCCTGCTGCCCGCAAACATGATAGCGTTCATGGCTGCTCCCGCATCCTTTATTGTGAAATAAATATGACCGCTCGTGTGATACTTGCAGTTGCTCACCTCACCCTTTATGCTCACCTGTCTGAGCATAAAATCCTGAGCGAACATATTTTTAATATAGCTATTTACTTGCGCTACCGAATATATATTTCTATTTGCCATGTTCAATGCTCTATATCGCTGTTCCTCTTAAGCTATGCAAACTTTGCAAGCACTCCGTTTACAAATGCACCTGACTCATCTGCACCATACTTCTTTGCAAGCTCAACAGCCTCATTTATTGAAACCTTTGTAGGAATATCGTCCTCAAACTTTATCTCATAAACTGCCAATCTGATAATTGCCAGATCAACCTTTGCCATACGATTGGTCTTCCAGCCTGTAGACTTCTCATCGATGAGAGCATCAAGCTCTGCCATATGCTCAATAATCGCACTGCATTTTTCATCAATATACTGTCTTTCCTCGTCTGTAGGATTTGTAAGCTCATCATTTAAAAGCTCCATCTGCTCTGCAAGCTCAGACTTGTCATGAAACTCAACCCTGAAAAGCATCTTAAAAACGTTTTCTCTTATCTTGCTTCTTGTCATTTAAATTCCTCTCGTGAATAGTATTTTATATAAATTAAGGATGTCTGTACGACATCCTTAATTATACTACATTTGTGATCATTTAAAAAGAACTATTTAATTCTCTCCCATATCAACACTTGCTATACGAACATTGATAGTAGCCACAGAAAGCCCTGTCATTGTCTCAATTGCAGACTTAACCTTCTCCTGTACCTTTGTAGAAACCTCAGGGATGCTGTATCCATAAGCAATATTGAGTGCTACATCAACCACTACCTCATTGTCTGCTATCTCAATCTGAATTCCCTTTGAGAGATTCTTCATACCGAGCCTGCTGACAATCTCGTTTGTGATATTGCCTGCCATGGAGCTTACTCCCTCAACCTCAGTGGCAGCAAGACCTGCTATGATAGCTACAACCTCATCTGCTACCTTGATCTCGCCAGACTCATCTGATTTGATATTTATTGTGTTTCTATTCTCTGCCATGTCCATGTTCCTCCTTAACCGGCTATACGGTCTGTCCCTTTGCCACGTAAACCTGGAATGAGTCATTTCCCGTAAGTGATCTATTTCTTGATACGCGAACATTCTTGTCTGTGATCACGTACTCCAGATTGGCGCCATCCTCAATCACCGTATCCTGTAGCAGGATGCAGTTCTTGACCTTTGCATTCTTTCCTATCTTGACGCCTCTTGATAGGATGCTGTTTTCCACGGTACCCTCGATGACACAGCCATCAGCAACCATGACATTCTTGGCTTTTGAGCCATTTATGTATCTTGTAGGGTTATCATCCCTGATCTTTGTATAGATAGAATTGCCACTCTTAAACAATGCTTCCCTGTTATCCTCATCAAGGAGCTTCATATTCTCCTCGAAATAGCTCTTCATATCTGTAATCTGTGAAGCATAGCCTGTGTACTCATATGCCTGGATATTGAGTGAATCAGTGTTTGTAGCCATCAGATCCCTTGTAAAATAAGAATAACCATGTACAAAAGCGTCATCCACTATTCTAATGAGCTTCTCCTTCTCCATGATATAGATATTCATGCCAAAGTTTACCTTGCCCATATCCCTGTCATTGATATATATCTTTTTGATACGTCCATCATCTATATCAAATGTATAGTACATCTCATCATTGTTGCCGTTTGGTCTTAAGAATACCTTCGGTACCTCCTGCTTGCGGTACATTGCAGTGATATCAGCCCCTGTGTTCTTATGTGCTTCAATCAGCTCCCTGAAATCAAAATTGAATACATAGTTGGCATCAGCCATGATAACATACTTCTGAGTGCACTTTCTCAGATAGCCCTTAAGGCTTTCGATTGCCTCAACACGGCCCTCATACACCTTAATCTGCTTCTGTGCATAAGGCGGAACTATATTGATACCACCATTTTTTCTTGCAAGATCAAACTCCTGACCTGAGCCCAGGTGATCCATCAAAGAGTGATAGTTCTTCTTAACTATGAGAGATATATTGTCGATTCCGCTATGTACCATGCTTGAAATCAGGAAATCACAGAGTCTGTAACGACCTGCAAACGGAATGGAAGCCATAAGTCTCTCGGATACCATCTCAGGAATGAGGGCATCGTAGCTGTTTGCAAAAATAACGGCCAAAGCCTCTTCGTTGTTCATGTTTAGCATTGTTCCTGGCCCTCCTCAACATCATTATATACCATAGCCTTTGGTCCTATAACCGCTCTGTCGCCAATTGTAACTCCCGGTGCAATTGTAGCAACATCACCTGTCACATCCTCCTCAGGCTTTTCTCCAATAACTGCATCACAGCCTACCGTAACACCCTCTGCAACTATACAGTGTGTAACCTTAGCGCCTCTTTTTATCACAGTATCGCCCATGACAACTGCATCCTCTACCACTGCGCCCTCTTCTACGACGACACCGCCAAAAAGAATTGAATGCTTTACTGTGCCCTTCACTACACAGCCATCGGTAATCATAGAGTCTGTAACCTCTGCGCTGTTGCCGATGAAATGTCCTGTATGGCCGCTGTTACGGCTGTATATCTTCCAGTTCTCATCAAACAGGTTGATACCGCTGTGCTCAGGATCAAGCACCTCCATGTTTGCCTCCCAGAGTGCAGGTATTGTTCCTACATCCTTCCAGTAGCCGTTAAAGTGATAAGCATACATCCTGCGGTCATCCCTCAAAAGGTTTGGAATGATATTGTTACCGAAATCATTCTCTGAATCCGGATCATTTTCATCCTCGATAAGATACTTCTTAAGTATATCCCAATTAAAGATATAAATACCCATGGATGCAAGATTAGACTTAGGATTCTTTGGCTTCTCCTGAAACTCTGTGATCTTGTCGTCATCATCTGCTACCATGAGACCGAAACGTGATGCATCCTCCCATGGAACCTCCATAACCGCTACAGAAAACTCAGCATTTTTCTCCTTATGGAACTTAAGGAAATCACTGTAATCCTGCTTACAAATCTGATCTCCCGAAAGTATGATAACATACTCAGGATCATATCTCTCGATAAATGCAATATTCTGATAAATCGCATTGGCTGTTCCCTTGTACCAGTCAGAGCCTGAAGCCTTCTGATACGGTGGCAGCACATGCACTCCTCCATATAATCTATCAAGATCCCATGGCTGTCCATTTCCTATGTACTCATTCAGCACAAACGGCTGGTACTGTGTCAATATACCAACTGTATCTATGCCTGAATTAACACAATTGGAAAGCGGAAAATCAATAATTCTGTATTTGCCTCCAAACGGAACTGCCGGCTTTGCAAGTTTCTGTGTCAGTGCATAAAGTCTGGAGCCCTGACCACCGGCAAGAAGCATCGCAACTAGCTCTTTTGCCATATTAAAATCCCCCTTGTTTAATTTTATTAAATTTTTGTTAGCTTTTGCAATTATTTTGGTTTTTTATAATGGTTTATAGTTATATTTTACCACACTTTGGCATTTATGCAATTCAAAATTAACTAAAAAAAACTATAATTTTTGTCATTATTTTCCAATTATCTCGCGGTTGTTTATGAACTCGTACGGCACCTCCTGGTACACATAATAATTTTACCAGTTTTAGTACAAAAATGCCCTACGAGCGTTGATTTTTCAATATTCTGTAAATTGAGAGTGTGTACTACTACACACTTACTACACACATTTTCTCCTATATTCTATGATTTTATTGTCGGTGCTAACGATTTTTTCAATGTCTGCAAACGACTTTTCGGGTGTAACATGTGTATACAAGTCCATTGTCATTTTCAGTGTTGCATGACCCAAATATGATTGAACAACTTTCGGCTCTATGCCTGACTCAAAACATCTTGTCGCAAACGTATGCCTAAATGTGTGACCGCTAAAAAATGGAAATTCATTGTCACTGCTCTTTGTATCATTTATCCGTCTTACAACTGAACGTATAGAGTCGCTGTATATAACCGAATTAATTGGTGTGTTGAACCTTGTAACAAACAAATATTCGTTTTGTTCCTTGGGTCTGCGTGTCGAAACTATCTTTTTAAGCTCAAATTGTTTCGTCAGATATTTCTTGCACACACTGTTAATTGGTACGCGTCTGTAACTCTGCTTGGTTTTTGGTGGCTCAACGTGAAATGTCTTGCCTTTATCTTCAAGGTATTTCTGATACACAAGTGTCTTATTAACATCAATATATCCCTCGTCCATATGTATATCTGCAATCGTGAGTGCAAACAGTTCTCCTGGACGCAAGCCTGTATTAACTGCCACATTATACATGTTGTCATAAAATGTACCTTTGCACGCTTCAAAAAACTCGTTCTGTTGCTCTACTGTCAATGCAAAAGCATTAACTTCTTTGTCTGCTCTCAGCTTTACACCTTTCGCCGGATTCTTAATCATCAGGTCATCTTCCATAGCTCTACTGAACATGTCATTTAAAATAACCTTGATTTTGCTCTGTCTCTCATACTTATAGTTATCGTCAGAAGCTTTGTCGATAAGTAACTGCACATCTGACTTGCGAATAGATGTTATTTCATGGTTTCCTAAGTATGGTGAAATGTTCTTCTTATATATATGCGTATACTCCCTAATGGTATTGGGGCGCACTCTCTTTTTCTTGTATACATTCATCCACCTGTCAAACCACGCATCAAGGGTAATGCTGTCTCTAACACTTGTGAATTGTTGATTGTCGGTCACTGCTTTACTAAGTTCTTTCCGCAGTTCTGACAACTTGTTGTTGTAAATTGTCTTGCTCTTGCCGAACCTATCTTTATATCTGCCCTGATAGAGTCCGTCCTTGCGCTGGGTTATTCCGACTCCCAGCTCTTTTCCTCTCAAATCCTTTCCCATACTGATTTATGGCTCCTTTCAAAATCAAAAGCCATTATATGATAATATCTATATTACTACATAATGGCTCATAATTCAATATATCTATATGCTATCTGTCTTTTCGAGGTATTTTTCAAACTCCTTGCGCTTGACTAATCGCTTGCCTCTTCCGACAAAAAGTACAAAAGGGCACGAGGGATTATTAAGCATATCATTGATTCTGTTAATTCCGATGTTGCTGTATTCCGCAGCCTCATCAATCGTCAGCGTTACTTTTTCCCATATTGGCACTTTGTTAATCATTGCCTGACTCCTTTCTATCTTTTCTTTAATGTCCGCCACTCTCCGGGAAGTGGTTGTTTTCGAGATTAATAGTCTCTGTGATACCTCTTCAAGGCTCTTATTGGCAACTAGTAACTCAAAAACTTCCGCTTCCTCATCGGTGAAATTGGCATTTTTCAAAATTTCTTCAAGTTCCGGTCTAGTCAGTTTTGAAAACTTCATAGACCTGTCTCCTATTCTTCGGTTTTGCTTGCACTGTGTATACAAGTATTTGAGTATCGACACGAATTGTTACACGGCTTGTTGTCCTCGTATACGCATTGTCTTTTAATTGGCTCTATATCACTTATAGTTCTGCTATTCATCTGCCCTCCCATTCCTCGCAACAATCGGTGTAATCTGTCTAATCAGCTACATATTCGCTATCTTGGTTACAGCATACCCAACCTTGCGATATATCCTCGTATTGATGATATTTGCAATTTCCACAACATTCATTCATTTAATCATCACTTCCTTTTTATACTGTTCTGCCATATATTGTCCGTAGCTCATGCCCTTACCCTTTGCAATCTCACAGATTTCCGCAAGTTTGTTTTTCTTGGCGGGCTTTCTTTTAAGCCTTTTCTTTTCTCTGATTTTTCTCAATTCTGTAGCTCTCTGCTCTCTATGTGCTTCACAACACGTATTTTGGCTAGCTGCGGTCGGTGTAAATGTCTTGCTACAGACTACACATTTAATTGTTTTGTAGTGTTTCATTGTTATCTCTCCATATTTTCTCATCAAGAATATATTGCCTAATAAATCTATCTGCATATTGCGGGTGTATCATTGACCTTGCTGTTTTTTTATTATCTGCCCCTGTTTTTGCATAATGTTCTTTTGTCATTGTTCTTATTGCGTCCTTGCATTCGATAGCGTTATAACTAATTGGCTCAAAAATAAGATTGTTCTGTGGCTCGCAATTCAAAAACCAATACTGTGTAGGCTTTTTAAAGTAATCTCCACTATCTCTTCTATCTCTATCAATTACCGCCGGAGAATAGCACCAATATCGTCTTAAAAAATGTTCCTCTGAATAAGGATTTTCCATTACTAGCTTCAATCCTTTTCTCATGCAAATAATAAACATTTTGTTTACCAAATCATACATAAGTGAAACTTCTTTAAGCAAATTCATATCAAACTCGCATTTTTCTTCCAAAGACCATTTTTTCTGACTTGCAGACTGTCCTCTGAACCACAGCATTATCTGATTTTCAAACCTTATGCAAGGGAAAAATGCAAATATCAAATCATCAGGGCTTATCTTATCAAACAAACTTGGCTCGCCTTGATACCCCCCCCTCTATCTCTTTAAAAAGGTCAGTAACATAATCTGTTTCGCCAAATTCATTCAAAATATCATAGTCGTAGGCTTCAATTCCATACTTCTTGAAAGCATTCTTGAATGTGCCTGACTGTTCAAATAAACAATGTACTATCATTCTAAATCCACCAAAAGGAAACCTCGGTTTTATGTGCGCACAACCTATTCCTTTCTGATAAATTAATTAATGTTTAATATTTTCACTGCACCACTGCTCTTGTATCTCATCATCGGCCTTGTCTCGTCCACGGATGTCGCACCACGCAAACACTACCTCTGTCAGACCGATTACGCCAAATACTATGAGGGTGGTGTATACTACTGTTGTTATGTTGTTCATTCTGCATCGCTCCAGTCTAATTTTTGACCGCAATTCCAACAAAACATTGTATTCTGCCGTTCGTTCATGTATTTTTCTAAACATGCATTTCCGCAAGTAGGACATGCATAAGCATATACTCTTATTAACATACCTCTGTACGAATCGGTTTTTCTCGGTCTCTTTGGGATTTGCTTTTCAAGTGCCTTAATCGCCATATCAATAGATTCTTGCAGCATCACATAGCCGCTTGTTGGCTTATTGCTTTCAAGACATTCAATAGCTTTTGTCTCATTTTCTATAAGTCTTTCACTCGCTGTCATACTATCCCTCGCTTTCTTCCGCTTCGTACCTATCCTCGTGAATTTCCCTATCCTCTTCGTGGGAATAAGCTCTTTTGCAATGTGTGCAAAAAGCTAAAAGTTCCTTTATGTTTGTACTTTTCTCGTATTTGCAACCGCTACATGGGCTTGGCTCTTTATTATTCTTTTCTTTCATATTCTCTCCTATTCTGCTTCTGATTGAAGCCAATCTAACATACATTTTTTACATGCATCTTTATCATTCGGATGTACGCACGTATCATAGTTTCCTTTTTTCCAATTAACCATATGCGGACAAAGATTGAACTCTGCTAACTCTTCATCCGACATATTCCTTATCCTGTCGGCATTGGTGTGCTTATCGCTTTCCGCAATCTCAAAATATGTATCAATGTAACCTAATACAGTTTTCAAATCGTAAGAACTATATCCGATAGAATAATCCTTTTTACCAACCTGTCTGTACTTCAATTCATAATAAGGCTTATTGTTTAGCATATGTGCGATTATTTCTAAGCTGTTTACCCTAGCCTTATTTATCTTTGCCGTTCTGTTATCGCATCCGCAACAAGGCTCATTATCTCTTGAGTTGCTGTTGTGCTGACAGTTGCAAGTGTGCGCTTTTTCTTTTGTGGCTAAGTCAAGATAATATTTCAAATCTTTTATCAAACTGATAGTTCCATAGAGTTGTTTTTCCCCAAGCATTTCAACAACTTCCGATATTCTTCTATCAAAGTCTCGCTTATTTACACTTTCAAGGAGTTTGCTCATCTTCTCCACCTCTCAATCATAATAAATACACAAGTCCAATAATATAATGTAATACTTGGTCTTGCACGTATGTAATCTTATTCCACCTAGCCTTTAAAGGGTCGATAATCAGATGTGAAATGAAAATTACTGCCAACTGCCATGTCCAACCAAATACCGCCAAGAACGGAACACAATATAGTGCACAATGCACAAATAAGTGATACCAATTCTTTCCTTTTGTTTGTGCAATAAAATCACATTGCAGTACATAATCGCCCATTAAATGACAGAGTATAATTAATACTATTGTTTTACTCATTTTCTCTACCTCTCTTTAACTGTTCCACCAAGCAAACAAGACGTTCTATTCCAACATAATCACAATCAGGAAGAGAATTTAATAAATCATCAAGTGCTTTACTGTAGACGTCATAATATAGTGATGTGCCAATGTTATCTGCTACGATTTCCGTTTCTTCCAAATTCATTCCTGTACTCATTCTCCACCTCTCAATTCTTTTAAATATTTCTTGTGCTCTTTTCTGAATTTCTTAGAATGTTTTTCAAGAATTTCATAAATGGCAATCTCATTGATTTGTGACTGTCCAAGTGGGTCTGAGACACACCAGCCGTCCGGTAACAAATACTCAATGATGAAGTGCCGGAATTCGGCATCACTCATGCCAACACCATACATGTTGTCTTTATCTTTTCTTGCTGAATATTTCTCTTTGAAAAACTCACTAATTGTCATTCTACACCTCTCAATTCTTTCAGTTTCGCTTCGGCTTTTTCTCTTGTAAGGAATACAGTTTTGCCAAAATCTCCTTTATCCAGTTCCCAGCCATCTATTAAATACAATATTTCACCACTTGGCGTTTTACTTATTCCTATTGTTTCGGTATCAAGTTCACATACCATTGCTTTGTGAAGACCATAGATTGTATCTCTCACCTTGCAAGGCAACTTAACAAGTCTGCCCTGTTCCTCTAAGTGCTGATACTCTTTAGATTTTTCAAGCCATTCAGCTAACTGTTCGCAATCTTCTGCGCTTTTAATGCAAGCAACACGCATAGGATTATTTATATCAAAGAAATCTGCATGATAACGATGCTTTCTAGCTGTTTCTTGCGTGTGTTCTATAAATTCGTCAATATTCATTCCTGCTCCTTATCCGGAAGTTTAGCCAGTTTCCATGGTGTACACCTATCGCCACTCCACGATGTTCTTCCACAATCCCAAGCGAAAACGCTTCCATTCTCATATTTTGCAAAATACCTTTTAAACCATCTGTGGTCGTTGCTATCTCTTACCAGTATTGGTGTATCAACTGCAACCTTTGACCAGTCAACAGGTGGTTCAACATATTCGCTATTCGCCCACTTTTCTCTTGCAGAGGTGCAAGAGTCAGTATTACTAAGACCAAATAAACAATCTTTACACGCTAATTTATAGCACGCTGTCGGTTCTAATGTTGCTTTGTTAACTGCTATTTTGCTACCGCCACAAGTAATATCCAAAATCTGTTCTGCGAATCTCCCTCTATTTGTCATGGTTTGATACTCCTTTCCCATAATCCGGCATGTGTTTAAATCTCTCATATGCCTTATTGTCTCTGTGTTTTTCCATGTAGGCCTTTTGCCTATCATCTTTCATCTGCTTTATGTGAGCATTTTGAGTGCTGTCATTATCCCATGCGTAAGTCATTAATCAATCACCTTTATGTACCTTTCATCAACGTAATTAACTTCATCGGCAAGGCATTGTGCCACTTTCGGCAATGTCAGACCGAATTGATTAAATTTATACAGTGTGTCGATTAAGTCCCTAAATTCTGCGATAAACTCTTCAATTTCTCTAACCGACAATTTAAACATCAGCTTAAGCGCCGTACATGCTAAAACCATGTAGCTGTATGCCGTATCATTTAAAAGCTGTCGTGTATCGTTTATCGTAAGTGGATTATTCCTTTGGTAAATCCTAATCAACTGCTGCATTGGGATTAAATTAATCTCTTTCTGCACATCAATGCCGTATCTGACTTTCAAAAGTTCGGCAAGCGTTTCGGTTTTCATTTCTTTTTCATCCTGTGCCCTTTCAAGGTACTCATTTATGGTTCTTTCAAGCCTTACAATGCGCTTATTTCCGAATCCGTGGTGCAAATACAGTACATAGTAGCCTAAGTCCATAAAGTCTGTGAAAGACCGCCTTACGAGCTTTCTGCGGTTATTGCTACTTTTCAGCGTAACTCTCTCTGATTTTGTCCATGTAAAATCCGGCTCTTTGTGCTTTTTCCTTAGTTTTAGTTTGTTGCTCATATTTCTTCATTCTTTCTTCAAGTTCTCGTTTTGCCCTGATAAAACAGGCTTCGGTAGTTTCTTCTGCGACTTTTACAAGCTCTTTACCGCGCCACCGGATAGTTATTTTTGCTTCCTTGCTATTTGTTTTGTAAATCATTTGCAAGCCATATTTCCTTTGCAGTGGTCGGTAAAACTCGTAAAAATCTTTCAAGGTGTCCATTGCGGACTCCTTTCTTTTATCTTCTGTCGTGCTATGTTTGCCTTTTCACAAGTTGCATTCTTAACGTTCTGCTGATAGTGCATTTCACAGACCTTATATCCGGGCTTCACCGGATTGTCGCAGAAAAAACATAGTCCCTGTTCATATCTGCCGGTTCTTTCAGGCATTTTAACGTGTGCTCTTCTCATTGTTTCTCTGCAAAATGTGCAAGTGGTATGTCCCGGGTCTGCTTTCCTTTTACGACAGCGTGTGCATATGCCATTTGCCTTGTCTTTTTCATATCGTGCTTTTCGCCATACTTTTTGTCGTTCATTGTATTTTTCAACATCATTAGCACGTATCTTTGACATGGCTTCGGCTGATTTTGCCCTACACTCAACACAACTTTTTTCATCACCATACAGCAAGTTCTTGCCACATCTAGGGCAAACACCAACCGCCTGTAATTTTTTATAAAGCTCTCTGCCATATGCTGTGCGTTTGCTGTTGCATGCTGTACAAACCACACCTTCTCTATCAAGTGGTTTTCCACAAAGCACGCAAAGGTTACTGGCTTTTCGCGCTTCATATCTCTGCCTTGAATACTTGTCTTTTATCATTTTTCGCTAGGAGTAAAACATGTTTTAATTGGTCGACCAAAACCTCTTACCTCCTATCTCTTCATCTGCTCGATACGTTCCTTAATTTCTTTTGGCATTGGAATACCTTTAATCGGCTTATTTTGGCTTTTATTATCTTCAAGCGATAGTTTTATCGTCTGTTGATTTTTAGAGTCGATTTGAGCCAAATATGAGTCTTTATTAGCATTCTCAATCAATGCTTGTACGTCTGCAGGCATTTTCTTGATTTCTTCTTCTCTTTTCACGACTGTTCGGTACGACCGCATGAAGTTTGATTGAATAACGTTTTCAACACTCTCCGTGTTTGTTTGCGACCAATTTCGTAAATTATCGGGAGTACCTACTGCTTTCTGTACCAGTGGTGGCAAATTGTCAAATTCTTCAACAGCACCATAATAGCCATTTCGTAGTGCTTTGCTGACAAGCGCCCATGCTTCCATCTCGTTTAGTTCTTGTGGATTCTGAGTGAGGTATATTGTGTTTATCAACTGCCCTATGCTTGGTGCAAAACCACTTGTATCGGATGTTATATAGGCTCTCAAGCCCATTTGCACAACGTTGTAATCCATATCCCTAAGCATCGTGTACCACGTATCAACTGCTACTGTTTTATCCGGTGGTTTAAAATTCGGATATGCCGACTGGATAACCATTAAGAGTTTAATTGTTTCATCTCTTGTCATTAAGCATTTCTCCATTCATCAAACACATTTTCTTTATTTTCCTGTTTTCGACTTCTTTCCCAAGTCCGGACTGCTGCTTTCCAGTCTTTCATTTTGTTTTTGCCAATCATCCAGCCTTTGGATTCGTAAAAATCAATAAATGATTGAGCATCAATGTTATTGCTTCTCTCAATGCAGTACTGCTCGACTTCTTCAACACTTGGGGGAATAAAGCGTTTTGTTTTTTCCCCTCTCACACTCTCCCCTTTACTATCCTTAACTATACTATCCTTATCTATACTTATCTTACCTATACTATCCTTACCTACGGATACATCTTGTATACACTTTGTATACATTTTGCTTTCATCAAGGGTATATGCTTTATTTTTCTTTAATCCCAACATTGATTTTTCTTCAACATAATCAGTAGGTCTGTATCTGTCAGCCTGTATGTAATTGTGCATTTTCCAATGCTTAATCACAATCACACCGCTTTCAAATAAAAGTACAAACGATTTTGCAATCAGCAGTTTAAAATCATCATCACTAGCGCCACACATACGCTGTATTTTCTTGGGATTATTAACAAATCCATCATCGTCAGCATTCATGGATAGGTGAAAGTAAAGCATTTGAGTACTGCTCGGCATATCGAGAAAAGCGTCACTTTCAGTTATTTTCTTAGCAAACATTCTGCGTTCTGCCATTTAATTAATCTCCTATTTTCTTCAAGTTTCGGTTGATATATTTTAATCTTTTTCCTCGTGGTTTATATTGTTATATCTTTTTCTCAATGTGTTCTGCACCTTGTTCATACCCCTGAAGCCACCGACAATAAAAGCTATCTCTGCTCTATTTTCCGTTGCTTTTGTTTCCGCTTCCATATCGTGTAGCCCGTACTCTGCTTGAATAATTTCATTTGCAGTAATTCTTTTCAGGATTTCTTCACATTTCTTCTTGCTTAAAAACTTCACTCTGTTTTACTCCTTTCAACAAATTTCAGTTTGCCTGTTCAATTTCTACATCAACATCAATATGCAATCTTTTTTTCTTTCCTGTATTAACATCAATACAGGAAACATACCCATTTGTACTCTCCAACAAATGTCCTACTTTGTAAATATCACCCTCAAATCTGAACACATCTCCTTTTCTTAAAAATCCTATCTGCGTAATCATATATCTACCTCCATAAATCCTAATTTATCTTTACATCAAATTCTCTTTTGATTTCAGGATATCTACCAAATTAATGTATAGACAATTCCTTTGCCTGTTGTTGTTATATCAAGTGTTATCTCGGTAGTGCCTTTTTCTTTTAAGTTTTGGATAAAATTATTTACTTTGCCTGTTCTTTTCTCTTACCAGACTGGCATCCTTTCTAAATTTCAGTTTACAACATTAAACACTTTTCTTCTGTAAGTTTGCCACAACTCTGCAACCATAAAGTTCTAACAAATCATGTAAATCAAACTCTTCTAATTCATTCTCATCAGCGATTTTATCGCTATGCACAAGAATCTCATCATCCATCTCGGCTGCATGAATTGTCTGCCTAAGAATACTTAACATAGTATCTACTGCATACTCAAAACCTTTAAGATTATCTTCGTTCATACCACCTGTAAGAGCGTCTTTCATTTTATTCATCTGTTCCTCTAAAAACTTTGGAACATTACAAGCTATAAACATCATTTCTTCATTCATTTTCTTTTTTCCTTTCTCATAAATACTTGATTTTTCAGGAACTATGGTTCAATAAACAAGCGGTCATGCCTTACCTCTCCACAACGCTGTTTAATTTGCCTAATAACTCATCGTTAATCATCTTAGCAGATATATCAACATGCATATTTGCAATGATTTTTTCAAATTTTCTATCGCTGCTTCATATCCACACTTATATCCAATGTTGTAACAATTCTCAGTAGTTGATTTTATTTCTTCTAAGTGTTGTGATTTATCCATAATTGCCGCCTTTCTTTTCATTTACTCAACGTCCTTATATGAATCTGCATTAATAAGCTCCATAAATTTATCTAGTTGCTTCTGTGACACCTTATTGCCCTGTTTATCCTCTCTAATCGTCACAACAAGGTGTTTTTCGATGATATGCGATAATTCCCTTGCAAGGTTCTTTCTGCCCTGCTGTATGCCCTGCAAATAGCCTTTAGGTGCTTTTCTCTCGCCTATCGAACCACTATCACGATTTCCACCCTGTCCGCCAATGCTGACATTCCTAAGCTGATAACCATTGTCAGCATACAGCTTGATGTAATACTTCTCTTTTTCGTCAAGCTGACTTTCGGGAAAATTCAGAAATTCTACTCTCCAGCCATAAGGATTATCCTCTGAATATAGCTTATGTTTGCGTAGGCTAAGGTCTATGTGCTGTTCATAACCTACAAGGTGGCTTGCCAATCTCTGCAACACCGACTTAGCCTGTCCGATATAAGCAAACTTAAAGCCGTTTTCATCTTCTCGGAGTAAGAAATATATTCCGCTTCTATCATTCAGCTTTGGATTCAGCTTTAATAGTCGCTTTTTGTTTTCCTGTTCAATCGCCTTGGCTCTTGCTATGTTCTGATAATTCAAGTGTTGCCACCTGCCTTTGCTTCAAAAGGATTCACAAAATTATCAATAGGTTTAGCTCCCATACTAAAAGCTGTTGGTTGTTCATCAATGATAGCTTCAAGTATTTCAGATAAAGCCTTATCGATATAATTTCTTTTGTGAATATCCTCAATTAGTTTATCTGCGTCAATTAATCTCATACCCACACCTCTTTAATTAAATGGTAATCCCTCGTCAGCTACACCATCTGGAATAGCCATAAAGCTGTCATTACTGCTGTTACCGCCCATAATGCCATTATTATTGCTTTGCTGATTAGTACGGCTTTCGCAGAACTCGTGTCTTTCAACAACGCAGTCATTTGTGTAAACTTTCTGTCCGTCCTTGTTGGTATAGTTGCCTGTCTGCCATCTGCCCTCAACAATAATTTTAGTGCCTTGATGTAAATATTTCTCTGCAAACTCTCCGTTCTTGCCAAATGCGATACAGTTAATAAAGTCTGCTGCCTGTTCGCCCTCTTTCTTAAAAGCTCTGTCAACAGCTAATGTGTATCTTGCAACTGCCATACTTCCGTTTACTGTCTGTGAATATCTAATCTCCGGCTCTCTAGTCAGCCTGCCACATAAAATTACTCTGTTCATTATTTTCCCTCACTTTCTTCTACATAATCATCCCAAGCTTCATTAAGCACCTTGGCTCCATCATCGTCATTCGTAACAATAATCGTGTACTCGCCTACCTTAGCCGAGATAAATCCTGCATTACTATCTTTAAGCATTTTAATTAATGTATCAATTAACCCACTCATCTTTATTCCTCACTTTCTAATAACTCTTTATTGTCAAAAATGTTGCCAATAACTTCAATTTCAAAACTTCTCCAAATGTATAAATCCCACTTTGTACCGATTTGGAATATGTCTGATTTGACACAAATCCAAGAAAACTGATAATAGTTATTCTGCCAAAAGGCTTTATAACAATTGCCCTCTTTATCTCTGACAATATCATTCTCCCAAATTAGCTTGCCGTTCTTATCTTTTAAGCCGGTACATTGGCAGATTGTATTCGGGTCTATCTCGTAGAAATCTATGCCGGTAACAGCCCAATCATCACAAGCAGTTCCATTGTATTTTTCAATGACAAAACCACCTACAAATACTCTCCCATTTTCAAATCCATCATCAAACAAGTAACCCTGCACCCATTGTTCGTCTTTTGGTAATTCCTGCCAGTTCTTCTTCTTTGCCTTAAATAAATATCTATCGTTCATCTATTCCACCTGCCTTTACTATTTCGATTGCTCTTTTAACAGGAATGAGATAATTATCACTGTTACCGCTTCCATATAGTTTTATTAAAGAGTCCGTTTTTAATTGTTCCACAACCTTATCCACATCATAGGCGGTTGGAGTTTGTGTTTCATCATTGATAATACTCTTTACAATATTCAGACCAGCATTTATGCCTTTTGCGTATGCTCCTATCTCTCTTTCTTTCTGGTCTTTTATCAGTTCTAATAGTTTGTCTGCGTCTATCAATCTCATTGTTCTCTCTCCTATTTCACTTCTGATTGAAGCCACTCCATACAACTAGCTTCTCCCTCGTATTCCTCGCCGAATGTGTTTTTAAATCCGACAAGAAACTCTGCTAACTCTTCATCCGACATATTCCTTATTCTGTCGGCATGGGTGTGCTTACTATCACATCTGTGACAAGGCTCATTGTCTCTTGAATTGCTGTTGTGCTGGCAATTGCAAGTGCTATTAACACTGCCATTCAATTCAGCTAATTTGTTATAATAGTACCTTATATACTCCTTACCATACATCTTTGCTCTTTTTTCAAACTCGTAAACAGCATTACGTTCCGCAAGTTCTTTTATTTGTTCGCTACTACACATTATTCTCCACCTCTCAATTCTTTCAGTTTTGCTTCGGCTTCGGATTTTGTGAGAAAGACTGTTTTACCAAATTCCATTACATCGATTTGACCAGATAAAGACCTGTCATTTGATTCATAATCGCAAAACAGTATAGTTTCTCCATTTTTAAAACAATCCAAATGGAAGTCCTTAACTGTAAACTTGTCTACCTCTTTTCCAAATCCTGCGAAATCAAGGAAAATTTTATCTCCCACCTTGCAAGGCAACTTGATAAGTCTGCACTGTTCCTCTAAGTCCTCGTAATCAGCAAGTTTGTCAATAACATCAGCAATTGTTTCGCAATTTTCCCAATCTTCTTTACTACAATACTGAAATCCATATTTGCAATTTGAACCACAACCCTTAACGCAATTTGTATTACCTATCTTATCGGTCAATCTCTCCATTTCTGTTCCTTTCTACCACACTGGGTAATAATTTCCTTAATTGTTCGCTGTACCTCGAAATTTAATATTGAAAGTCTCTATTTGAAATGAAATTCTTGATTTGTTCATTTTCAATGATTACAAATTCCGCTAAGAACTTATCCCAAT
>OGZL01000304.1_pt1 | contig 36229 bp, 41 predicted proteins | sample 1576761 | NCBI WGS metagenome assembly OGZL01 (sample SAMEA3541595, study PRJEB24748) | human gut metagenome | biome: human gut; feature: human-associated habitat; material: faeces | place: China | collected 2012
GTATCAACGGCAACTTGCACAAGAATATCTCTGACGAGGTAAAGAAGAGCAAGGAGGAGGCTGAACGCAAGAAGAAGGAAGAGGAAGAGGAGCGCAAGCGTAAGGAGGCCGCCAAGAATGGCGATCCTGACGACAAATACAACGAGCTTCTCAAAGAAATCAAAGCCCTCAAGGAAGCTAACGCAGAAAGAGACAAGAAGGCTGCAAGGAAGGCGACCATCGAGTCTGTAAAGGCAGGTTTGAAGGATAAGTTCGACAAGGCAAACCTTGAAATGAAGAACTACTTCCTCAATGCTGCAATCGCAAAGCTGGAGATTCCGGACGAAGATGCCAACATCGACGACCTGGTTTCTAAGGCTGAGAAGATCTACACCGCAGAGTACAAGGAGGCTACCGGTGAAAACGGTATTCCTGCAAAAGGCAGTCGCACGTCTAGCGGAGGCACGTCCACAGATGATGACAAGTTTATGGAAGAAGTGGCCGAGCGTCGAAAGAAGAGATTCGGCGGTGGAGACAAGAAGTAATTTCAGGATAACAATTTTAAAAAGGTAAAAAGATTATGGACAAGACTTCTATTTCCTACATGGAACAGATGGGTACTCGTGGTATGCTGAACCACGGCGCAACCATTGTTCAGACAGAAGGTAAGGTCGGTGGAACCCGATACGTGTTTGCTGGCCTTGAGGCACTCATCAAGAATGCCTTCGTTCACCCACCTATTGGTGGCAAGCTCGTCAATCCGTTCAAAGGTCAGGCTAAGATTTATGCCGGTGACTTGATTGAGCACGACCTTGGTTTTACAGCTGGCAACGACGGACCTGGCGCGACATTCAAGATTCTGAAGGCTTACGGTGTAGCAAAGGCTACAACTGCGGCTACAGACACAGACATCTACATCGTTCGTAACGGCTTCGTTCACATTCCGTTCCCTGGCGACACCATCATGGTCGGTCAGAAGGACTTCAAGACAAAGGCAAAGGGTGTGACTATTTCAGCAGTCGAGGCTACTACTGATGATACCGCAGGTGACGTTTGGAAGGTTACTCTTTCTGCTGCTCTCGGCACATTGAAGGTAGGTGACGTATTGGTTGAGGCTGCAAGTGCAGGCGAATCCGTATTGCCTATGGTGACCAACCCTAACTGCTTTGCTCCGAGCGACAACGATTTTCCTTATTTCAATGCCGGCGGAGACAAGTATCATCAGCCTCGCAACAACAACAACTTCTGTATGTTGAATCCAGACTGCGTTATGTGGCTTGACCGCATGGGTCCTGTTCCTCCTGCCGTTAAGGCGATGAACAAGTCACTCTACCCAGAGTTCTGGCACATTTAACCTATTGTCTAACGTAAAAAGATTGATTCAGGATTATGGCAAAAATTGATATTGGTGTCGAGCAGCTTGCGAAGTTCTTCACTGGTAAGGGTAACAACACTTACCTTCAGAAGTTCGTCAATCGTGACGGCGTATTGCGCTGTAACAACGGCTGGTATCTGACACAGGGTGACATTGATCCAAACCTCACCCCTACATCTAATAATGGCGACGCAACCTTCAAGGTTCGTCTTCGCACTTTGAACCCTGCAACCTTGATGAACCTCCGTGCCCCTCTCGGCGAGGGCTATCAGAACGACCACGAGGGTATTGAGTGGTATACCGCTTCAATCCCAGACTTCGCTGCTGACGGCTTCCGTGAGACTGCGACAGAGCGTTATCACAAGATGAAGCTTCTCCAGGATGAGTTCGGCAACGATGCAGACCTGGTTGATGCTTATCTCGACAAGGTTCAGGTATTGTATGACTCTCTTGACATGACTATGACATACATGTCAGCACAGTTGAGTTCTAAGGGTGTCATCGACTACGACAAGATCGGTCGCGGTATCCAGGAGCCCCTGTATGACGCAAAGGTTCCAGCCGAGAACTTCAAGAAGGCAGGCAAGCTTGCTTGGAACGACGCGAACTGCGACTTGCTCGAACAGATGCGTAAGTTTGAGGAGGATTGGCGCAACAGTCATATTGAGTACCGCAGTGTACCTCTCGTATGGCAGATGACCAAGAACGACTACAACAACGTCTTCTTAAAGAACAAGCAGATTGCCGAGCTGTACAAGAGCTGGGCGAACGCTAACTTTGTGGCAGTATTGCAGAACTACGGTCCGAACAACGCAATGTTCCTGAAGTCTGTTGTTGACCTCAATGGTCTTTCTCCTATCGAGATTGTCGATGAGGTTGAGCACAACAAGCGCTTCGACGGAACAGTTACCGAGATTCGTGGTTGGGCAGACGGAACAGTCGTTCTTCGCCCTGCTGGTAAGCCATTGCGTTTCATGCGCAAGGAGATTCTCGACAAGCGAATCTTCGATACTCTCGGCAATAAGCTCGTGGATGTAGCTTGGGCACAGACAAACAACGGTCTCGGTCTGCTCCGTAACATGGTTACCGCAAACGGTATGTTCCAGGAGTTCAAGACAGACTTGTTCCTCGCTTCTGTTCCTGCTATGCTCGATGCTCCTTACCGTTGGATTATCGACATCACCCAGAAGGGTTAATTCTTTAACGTAACTAGATTGTATGACTATGGATTCGGAGATGAACATTTACACTGTGAACGACTACCTTATTAATAAGGTGAAGTTCGAGATGCCGATAAAGGCTCTGTTGGGCATCATGCACGACAGGGAGCTTGAAAATGGCATCGACCTCGAAGCCTGCGACAAGGACAAGGTGAGACTTGCCTATGCCGACATGCTGAAATGGTTTGTTCTTGGTCCGAGCAAGGTGAACAACACCTCCGACTCCGATAACGGATGGACTCATTCGGGGGGCGGCTATGATATGTCGGATAACGACAGGAGCGAGATGAAGGCAGAGGCTAACGCTATCTATGCGGAGCTGGAGCCTGATTCGATGCTCAAGAAGAAGTCCACCTTCCGGGTGACCTCCCACGGAGTAAAGAGGGCGAATTATTCTCCTTGGGGAGAACCTCTCCCTCACATCATCAAATAAGGCGTATGGAAAAGGAAAACATCAGAAACCCAAGATACCCTCACATCATCAAGATCGTGAGGAAGGTCGTCGGAAAGACCGACCCTGATGACCCGTTCGCCGATGATGATGCTCCAGTTGGTGAGGACAAGGAAATCATTCTCTACTATGGCGAAGGCCGCAGTTACACAGATACCACTACAGAGGGAGACAAGAACGTCGACCAGAACAAGAGGAAGGCATCGATTCCGGTCAGATATGACGAATGGGATGCTGGTAAATGTCCTCTTGACGGCGACACCATCTACTCCACTGTCGGTAACAATACCGAGATAGGTATGGTAAAGGACTGCGAGCCGGATAATAACAGGACTGTTGTGTATTGGAGTTTGACAAGGGTTTAGATTATGACAAGTTTATCAGGTCAGTTTTTACAGGTCGAGAAAAAAATCCGTCAGATGGCTGTAGCAAAGATGCAGCAGAAGATGGAACATGCGGCTGAAATGACAATGAAGGCTGCTGACAAGTCTCGAAACTATGATGACGTAACCGGTAACTTGTACAAGTCAACAGCCATCGGTACATATTACAACGGCTCATTGCAGTCGATTCATTATGCTCCTGGCCCAGAGCCAACCCGAGTAACCCTTGCTGCTGGAGAGAGATACAACCTCGATAAGTATTATCGCAGCTCGTTCTCCTTCAAGGACAGCGGACGGAGACCTTACAAGGGTGAATACGGAGAAGGTGGCGAATATGGTCCAAACGCGGCGTGGGATGAACTTGTTTCAAGGGAGCACAACAAAGGAAAGTACGATGCCACATGGCAGATGCTCCTTGTTGCCGGTGTGGATTACGCTAAGTTTGTCGAGGTTAAGAGAGGTCACGACGTGATTACCTCTCTTAGAGAATATTTGGTTAGATACTTTAGAACGATGTAAGATATGGTTAGTATTAAGACTCTATATTTCGATGTCGGCAATGCAATGAAGGGAATTTGCGACAAGCTCTACTCCCGGAGTCGACCAAAAGCAGTTGATACGAAAATCAACAGCTACATCGTGGTACACTTTCCATCTGGTATCTACAATAACGAGATGAACTCAAGTGGAGTTTACAATGATTTCACCACTACAGCTCAAATCGAATTGTATGTGCGCGATAAAGCTTCAGCAAGAAATCCAAACACATTTGATGTTTCTAGCGTTGACGAGAAAGTCCAGGAGATTATGGACAGATTTCCAATCTCCACAAAAAATCTCATTGTTTCCAATCCTCGTATAACACTACAGACAGACGATGGCGCAGGTTTTTCCGTGACAATCATACAGGGAAGGTTACGCACGAAATAAGTACAGGTATAACAATTTAAAATATTTTAGATTATGGCTATGACAACTATTGACAAGATGAAGGACATTTTCAATGGTCCTAAAACTCTGCTCTACTCAAAGGCTATTACCGATTTGAGCAAGGCTACAGTTGACATCACCCCAGAGGTTGAGCTTCCGGTTACCGTTGACTCGCTGAAGGCGACTATGGATGACCCAACCATCAACCACTACAAGGTTATCGGTCTTGCAGGCGACTGGGCAACCACAGCTGAGCTCGGCGACTTCAACGTAGAGTTCGTTGTTCCTTCAAAGGCAAAGGACTTGCTGACAATTATGTTCGGCGAGGATGCTATCACAGAGCTGACCAAGGTTACCCTGAAGGGTACAGGTGACGCTACCCTTGACGCTACTACCGGCTTTACAGGTATCGCTGTTGAACCTAAGAAGTTCAAGATCAAGGGCACTATTGTTATCGTTGACGACGAGAAGGAGAACCTCATGGTTATTACCAACATCGCTCTCTACGCTACCTTGCAGTGGGATAACTCTGGTACTGAGCCAGTTGCATTCAAGTTCTCCGGCTCTATTGAAGGCGCAGGTAAGCGTAGCATCGCTTGGCTTACTAAGGCTCCAGGTGCTGGTGAACCAGGCATTGGCGGTTAATCAAGTAAAGGCTTCTTTAGGTAATTAGATTCAGGATAACAAACCGTTGGGCGGCAGGCTAATCAACAGCCGTGCCGCCCTTCTTCATTTAATAGCATACAATCATGGCAGAAGAAAAGAAAATAGAGCAGCCTTCAGTGGACTTGCAGGAGTTACTCGACAGCGTACTGCACGACGAGCCTACCGAGTTCGTGTTCAGAGGAAAGAAGCACAAGCTCGGCTGGCTTCGCAAGGGAACCATGAGCAGGTGTTCCCATATCCGGGCAAAGGAGAAGAACGAATGGAAGCGCAACGTCAAGATTTGCGTCTGCATTCTCCTCAACAACATCTGGAAGATACGATTCCTGTATTGGATCTACTGGCGCTGGCTCTACTACATCAAGGATGTGGATATAGCCGATGTACTGAGAGTCCTCGATGTTTCTAAAAAAAAAATTCCATCGAACGCATTCTCACTGGCTACCATATTAGCGACCGGGATGACGGACGTGATGATGACGATGACGAGGAGCGAAGCAAAAGCTATCCAAGCAGAACAAGCTGGGGAGCAGCCTTCTCACTAGCGGAGAAGTTCGATTTCCTCTTTCAGCGCAAGTACTTCATTGCAGCCTACGACTACTGGTGGGGCTATTCATCGGCGCAGATTGACCTCATGGTTGCAGACCAGCCTCTTGTCGTCTATCCTAAGACCAAGAAGGAAGGCGGTCCGAAGAAGCACACCAAGAAGGAGATGGATGACCTCTACGACAGGTGGATGGAGAAAAAGAAGAATGAGGGAAGCCTCATCGGCAAGAAGATTAGTCTTGCTGATTACTTAAACAATAAACTCTAATTTTAAAATATTCAGGATATGGCAGGTGGAAATATGGGAGACCTCAGTTTCTCGCTCACTCTTAAATCGAGAATTGAAGAGGAAACCAAAAAGATTACCAAAGAATTAAACAAGATTGATGCTACTGGTAAGCAGGCACAGAATGCTTTGGAAGCAATATCCGAAGCGACAAAAGGTCTTGGAGATAAGGGAGGTCGTAGTTTTGAAAAGCTAAACAACTTCGTTAAAGAATTACATCGTAACATTGGTGTATTTTCAAGCGAAGATTTCTTTAGTCCCAAAAAACTCCAGCAGTTGGAGTCTGTCCAGGACGGGTTATACAAAATAGGCCGCATACTCGGAGAGGTGTCTAAGGAAGGTGCTGGATTCAACATATTCCCTAACAGTGTTTCCACTGAGGCAAACAAGGCAGAGAGAGAACTTTATAAGTTATCTTCTATTATTGACGAAATCAACAAACGCCATGGTGAAGGAATACAGCTGTTTGGCGTCGATTCAACGAACAACATACGTCAGTCGTTGTCAGAACTGTCTAAATACAGAACTGAGTTAGAACAGATCAGGAATAACAGAGGTATTCATCCTATCACAGGACTCACAGCAACTGATCTCGTAAAGAGTTCCGGGTATCTTAATGCTATAGATAAAGCAAATACTTATGCAAAGGTTATAAAGGACGCAGCACGCGAGGCAAAAGAGGCAGAGAGGCAACGCCAGAATGATTTGAAGAACACGGAGCGTCGGTATGATTCTCTCGGCAATAAGGTTCGCCAGCTTCGCTCTGAATACAGCCGAGGAATTTCTGTCGGAGCAGATGTTAGTAAAGCGGAAGCTGAGATTAGCAGGCTCCTTTCTTTAATGAGAAATCTTAGAACCATCAAAGACAGACTCAATTCGGAGAATTGGAGAGAAGGCCTAGGTATGCTTGGCAACATTGGTAGTGGACACGATACCACTTTAGCATCGAGGATACTTCAAGACCAAAAGGCAATAAACCAAGAGGTTCAGAAAGGTATCGAGCTTGAACAGAAGCGTCAGCAGGAAATTGTTCAGTCTGCTGCAAGGGCACGAAACGACCTTGCAGCAGCATTCGCCGGAGCAAACGCTGAAGCGAAGAAGATGCAATCCATAGTCGGAGATATCAAGTCTCTCTTCTTACAGGGAGGTATTGTCTTTGGCGCACAGCAATTCTTTAATTCAATCGTACAGACAGGTGGCGAGATTGTTCAGCAGCATGTTGCGTTACGCTCCATCCTTGGTGATGTACAGAAGGCTGACGAGCTGTTCGCTCAGACACAGCAGCTTGCGTTGCAGTCTCCATTCAAGTTTGGAGAACTGAACAGAGATGTCAAGCAGTTGGCTGCATTCGGAGTAGAGGCAAACGACTTGTACGATACAACTAAGCGACTTGCGGATATAGCATCTGGTCTTGGCGTGGACTTCGGCCGATTGGGTCTTGCGTTCGGTCAGGTTAAGGCTCGCTCTTGGCTCGATGGTAAGGAGTTACGCCAGTTTGCTTACGCAGGACTCCCACTCTTGCAGAAGATAACGGAATTATATAATTCTGAAGGAAAGAACGGGCGCAAGAATTATACCCAGGCAGATGTCAAGAAGATGATTTCCGGAAGACAGGTAAGCTTCGAGGATGTTCAGAAGGTACTGTGGAAGATGACAGACGAGGGTGGCCAGTTCTACAATATGCAGCTCGTGTTGTCCGAAACACTGCTTGGTCGCTGGAATAAGCTTATCGACGCGTGGGATATTATGCTAGGTAAATTTGCAGAAGGAAAGAATGTCATAGGCGGTACGTTCTCGTTTATTATCAACCGAGTAACAGACTTAGTATTAGCTCTTGATAAACTATCCCCTGCTATGCTTTCTTTCGGAGCTATATTTGCTGCAAGGAAACTTGGACTGATGGCTTCCGGTAAGCTCGGATTGGGCTCAATAAACAAGAACTACACTCAGCAGATGAATGCTCAGCTGAGGACTTACGCTATCGAACAGCAGCAACTTGTCACAGAAGGTAAGATTACTCAACAGAAGGCGTTGCAGAATGTACAGGCAAGGGCATACTTGCTGTCTGATACCGCTTCAAGGGCGAATGCTATGTCTCGTCTTGCACTTGAAGGGAAGATGTCTGTTCTTCAGATGCAGAAAGCTGTCAAGGAAGGTCTTGTTACAAAAGAACTTATCAGACAGCTTGCCGTGATGGGGCAGATTACAGCAAGACAGGAGCAGATTATACTCGGAGGAACACGATTTGCCGCCGTAATGAATATGGGTATCTCTAAGATAGGTGGAGGAATTAAGTCTCTCTTTACGATGCTTGGCGGCTGGTGGGGACTTGCAATCGGTCTAGCTGTTCAGACATTCTCAAGCTACAGCAGTGATATGGATAGAATTTCTGAGAATGCGAAGGGGTTCAGGGATTCTGCATACAACAAGAAGAAAAACTACGAGGATGAGCTCGCAAATGAGAAGCCGGCAAACAGCGCGGACTTACAACAGCGAGTAAACTCAATGAAAGAGCTTCTTCGAAACAGCGGAGATTACACACAGACAATAGAAGATCAGATTACAAGGGCGAAGAATCTTAACGAGCAGTATGATATTCTCAATAAGGGAATAGTCGCCGCTCGTGACAACTCACAGCAGGAAGCAAACGACTCGGATGTTGTTGCTGGAGCACTTGGAGCTTCAGGTGGTTGGGGTTCCGGTAATCCTTTTGCAGACACGATGGAGGATGCTGTCGAAGACCTCAACGAGGCGGTTATCAAGTACCAGACGCTTTTATCTGGACTTGACGAAGATACAAAGTCGAGAATGGATAGCGTTGCTAATCAGTTCCTGAAGCCAGAGGAAAGAGCCATGTCTCTCGATGAGAAGATTCGTATTCTTGCAGAAAGAGGAGGCGCAAATTGGGATTCTTTCGTTTTGAAGTCAAGTAACGGAAGCAATGATATTGCAAATAGCATTTACAAAATAGGAATAAGGGCAAACAAGGTTAGTGATCAGATAAATGATATCGCTAAGAAGAATATTCCTAGAATCATTAACTTCCTTAAGAAGTCATTCAACCTATTCGGCGTAGATTTCTCGAAGTGGTGCAACAGGAATTCTTCACGCTTTGCGAGCATGATAGAAAGAATGCTCGATGCGTGCAAGGTGAATGTTCCTCAGATTCGTGAGTACTTGAAGTCTATCTTCTATCAGGAGGCTGGTGCAAAACAGCCAAAGAAAGCAGGTGGCGGCAAGGTCGAGAAACCAAAGACGCCTATGCAGCAAAGAGTCCGCAGAAATTTATCCAAGACAGGAAAGAGTAAAGCGAGGGTAGAAGCACAGGCGACTATGCTCGATTCTTATCTTGACGAAACTTCCGACTACAATACGGATAATAACCTGCAAACAGAGTTGCAGAACAGGTACAACGAGTATAAGAACCGCGAGAATAAGTTCAAACGCGGTAAGATATCTAAGGCACTTCGAGATGAGGCTTGGGAAAGCTACAATAGCTTGAATCAGGCGGCATGGGAAGGTCTCGGCTATAAATTCTATCCGCAAGACAAAAAGTCCAATAAGGTTCCGAAAGGAAGAAACGGGAATTCAGGTCGCAAAGAAGATATAGAGCTCAAGCGTTTACAGGAGCGTCTAAGCAGTCTTAAGTCTGCAAGGCAGATGTACCAGAAGTACAAGAGCATAATGTCTGATGAAGAGGCAAAGAAGAAGACTTACAATCTCTTCCCAGAGGTTACCGGTCTTAATCTTGATGACTATCAGAAGGCTGTCCATTCTCTCCTTGGAGGATTCAGTATAAACACCACCGAGAGAAAGAAGTTCCAAACTTCTATCTATCGCGAGGTTGCAGAGTGGCTCTTCGACGAGAAGGACAAGAAGGAGTACGAGAGAAAGGCAGCTGACTTCAATGAGTCCATGAACAAGCTGTCAGAACGTTGGGATTTGTACAAGAGCCTTCTCGAAAAGACAGGCAGCAAGTTCTTTGCTGAGTCCGCATGGATTGACGCTTTCCAGATGGATGACAAGACTCAATCTCTTATGGACGAGTATTACGCTAACTACCATGAGATATTTAATCTTCAGAACTCTCTCAATATGACGGATGGTGAAGCTAAGGAAAAGCTTAAGCTACCAAATCAGTACGAAGAGTGGAAAAAAATTACAGAACTCCTCCGTGGTAATTATGTTAAGTCTTTGCAAGATGCCGCCGACATCATTGAGAAGACAGAAGATTATGAGGATAAAATCTTGAAGATAAGGGAGAGATACAACGAGCTTATCAGCAAGACGAATGATCCTGGCATCAAGGCGAGATATGAGATTCAGAGAGACAAGGAGATTGGTCAGGTTAAACTTGACAAGTTCAAGAACTCTTCTGATTATCTCAACTTCTACGGAGCCATCGTGTCTCTCGGTATGGATAAGGCTCAGACTATCGGAGCAAGAATCAGGCAGAATATCAATGAGGCTCTACAAAGCGGAGCCATTGATGCTAGAGAGTACGCCAAGGAAATCAAGCAGCTTGATGAGCAGTTATCGAAGCTGACGAACCCAAGAAAGACATTCCTCAATGGTGGTCTGAAGGGAATGGCCGAGCAGAAGATTTCTGATGCCAGCGAGCAGATGACCATCGCAGCAAGTAAAATTGCTGAAGGAAAGAAGGTTCGTGAACTTGGTCTCAAAATGGGAGACGAAAACTTCATCAAGCGTGGTGACAGCATGATTGCCAGCGGAAAGGCTATGATGAAAGCTGCTGAGATTCTGTTTAAGGATGGAACAAAAGCAAAGGAGTCTCTTGATAAGTTTGCTAACGTAGTAAGTATTATCGACCAGAATGTCCAGGGAATGAGTGAAGCATTCAATGACATCAAAGAGACTGCTTCCCTTCTCGGAGCTGACACTGAGTCTGATGGATGGCAGGACGCTTCTGCGTTCTTCGAGACATTCTCCGGCATGTCAAGTTCACTGTCAAAGGTGGTAACAAGCGCGGAGTCCGGCAACGTTGGTGGAATCCTTGCCGGTGTCACTGGCATATTTACCTCTCCTATTAAGGCGTTTGCAAAGGCTCATGATGCCAAGCTCGACAGGCAGATAAAGCTTGCAGAGAGACAGCTGAATGAATTGAAGAACCTATCTAGCAATATCAGTTCCGTTATTGAAAAGACACTCGGTGGAATCTATTCTTACAATAGGTCTTCCGATGCGAATAAAAAGCTCAACGATGTCAAGAATGACTATAAGGCTTGGGATGCTTTTTCTAAGACCGATATTGGAAAGAATTTCTTTGGAGGTCACAACTTCAGTCACTACAGCAAGGAGACTTATGACGCTGTAATGAAGACAGAGACGAATCCTTCCGCATACGCAGATCAGCTCGCCCTACTCAACGCTCAGGAAGACGAGTTGAGAAAGCAGAGACAAGCTGAGGAGGATAAGAAAAAGACGGACAAGGATAAGATTGCTGACTACGACCAGCAAATCAAGGAGATGCAGTTGCAGATTAAGACGTTCGCACAGGACTTTCTGAAAGACGTTTACTCTATCGATATGAAGAGCTGGGGAAATCAGCTGACTGATACTGTTGTGAGCGCATGGACTAAGGGGGAAGATGCGGTTGAGGCTTACAAGAATAAGGTCAAGGAAATGGTTCGCGAAGTTACGAAGAATATTGTATCTCAGAAAATCATGGAGAAGGCACTTGAAAAACCTCTCGAATGGCTTACAGGTATCCTTGATGAAAAGGGTAAACTTGATGAGACCGACATGGACGATTTTGCGGACAAGCTCTACCAAGTTGGCGAAAATGTAGTTCCTCAGTTAACCGGTATCTTCGATGCTCTAAAGGAAAAGGGACTTGATTTGAGAGAAAACGGAAGTTCCTCTTTGACCAACTCGATAAAAGGCATTACCGAGGAGACAGGTGATCTTTTTGCATCCTATCTTAACGCGATTAGACTTGATGTCTCTGTAATTAGGGAAATGCAGGGCAAGTTCCTTCCTGAGATGAGCGAGATTTCAAAATCTCAGCTCACGCAGCTCAACCTTATTGCTCGGAATACCTTGCGCAATGCAGATGCAGCAGAGAGAATCGAGAAAATTTTCATTGAGTATAACGATAACTTCAACAGAGTTATCAATGGTACGAAATCTTTAAAAATGAAATAATTATGTTTGAAAAAAGAAATTTATCAGACAGAATGAAAAACGAGGCAGTTTCACTGGGTCTTTGCGCTCAGTGGACCGCCGAGTGGCACGACAACTCATCCAAGCATGAGATGGTCGAGAAGTTTGTTAAGGGTATCGACTTCTGTATCGGGAAGAACTGGCCTTCGACCAAAGATATGAAGAAGTACTTTGGTGATGTCATTCATGATCATGGTGTGTATGTTGACGAGAACGTTGACCTGCAAAATCCGAAGGTTGTCATCCTCAATGGAGAGTGCGTAGCAAATATCAGCTATGACTGGATGGATAGTGGTGAGATATATGTAAGGCACAACTCTTCACTTTACCTGAAGGTTAAGGGATTCTCCAGGGTGTTTGTCAATCTGTTAGATGGTGCAGAGCTTCATGTTGAATGCGAAGATACCGCGAAGTGCTTCGTCTACCAATACGGAGGAACAGTCGTGAAAGCTACCGGACCAGTCAATATCAGGGACAGACACGATTTTAAGTTCAATTAACGCATGTTTATACGTATATTGCTTGCATATTTATGCAATATTTTGTATATTTGCAATTGTAAAAAGTTGATTTAAGGTATGAAAGAATATTTCAGGATATACATGCAGAAGGAAGGCGATGGGAATGAGGTGAAGGACTCCATCGCCGACTTCGATATGTATGTTAGCGAGAATCCGTTCAAGCCTTGCGAGTCGGTCAAGGAACCAGCGAAAAGGGAGTGGCACGACGAGCATGGTGACGACGAGTATATCGGAAAGGATGGTCTCTATATGGCGGCCTACGAGAATAAGGTTAAGTTTATGTTCCACGGCGAGGCTTTCGGCGCTAACGAGAAATGTAAGGCTTTTATTGATTACATCCGCAAGTCAGGCATGATGAAGATGTATTGCGGCTTCAATAGAATCGGAAGACAGCATGTAAGACTTAAGGATATTGATCCAAACCTATATAGAGATCCGGATAACGAGGACTTGCTAGTTCTCTCTATCACTTTTAGGTTTAACGACCCTGTTACTGACATAAAGCCAATCATGGACGCACAGGGCAGTATTTCAAATTTAGGATAAAGACACATGAGTACTTGGAATATTTATCATAAGGATGGCTCGAAGCTGACAGACGTTAACGGAGAGCAGATAACCGTTCATGGATTGGAATACTCCGATTCTTGGATGGGTGAGTGCTTCGTGACTATCAATTTCAAGCATGAAGTGCCTATCAACTTTCAGATAGGCGATTATATTGTCTATCGTGGCGAGCGGTTTGAGCTCAACTACGAGCCGGGCAAGGATAAGCAGGCCAGACCCGACACATATGGAGAGGGCTTCGTATATGACAGCGTAAAGTTCAATGCATTGCAGGATGAGCTTGCCAGGGCAGAGTTCCTCGATGTGGTATTGAACGATAACGAGCTTCACTACACTGCCCTACCGAAATTTCCATTCTATGTACAGACTTTGGATGATTTGCTCGACAGAATCCAGGCATGCTTAAACGAGCAGATTGGTGCAGGTCTTTGGAAGATTTACTCCCGAAACAAGGAGCGTTCCGTGCAGCGTGGAGCCCTCGAAAGTGAGTGGTTGTCTGTTTATGGTGAGAAAACCGACGATAACGTCATCGAATCGATGTCCATTACAGTGGATTCGCAGACCTGTTGGCAGGCCCTTGCGCTTGTGAACGAGAAGTGGGACATAAACTTCATCGTCAGAGGAAGAAACATATATGTCGGTACTACCGGAATACAGGCAAACCATATCTTCAAGTATGGCCTCGGTAATGGATTATATGAGATTGTTCAGAACGCTGATTCCGACCAGAGTGTCGTTACGAGATTGAGAGCTTATGGTTCCGAGAAGAATCTTCCTTCTCACTACTATGCGGACCTAGGTGTCAAGTACGTGGCGAACATCACGAAAGTCGTCGGGGCCAGCACGAATGTTACACTTGAACTGGACCTCGATTATATAGAGACATATTTCAAGAATCCGAGAAAGTATATTGTTTCTGGAGAAACTGGCGAACAGTCTTTCGGTTGGGTACTTAAGGTTACATTTGATTTCAAGACTGAGATTACCGGTTATGTAACACAGACATACGACTCTAAAAAATGTAGATTCTATTCTGAGCTGAAGGGAACACAGACTGACACCGGAGATGAGGAATCAAAGGAGAAGCTTGATGCGTTTATTGCGCAGGTCAAGGCCGGAAATACAAAGATGTATATCACGTCCGGTCTCAACAAGAAGGCTGTTCCTTCATCTATGAAGGAGTATGCAAAGAATCTTCCGAACAACATGTCCATCAATAGACTTATGTTGCCTGGATTCCCTCATGTATCGCTGAGTGATTTCTATAACTCACTCACGAATGAAGAGAAGAGGTACGTGAATCCTACCGGAAGACAACACAGATTCTCCACAGATCCACACAGGCCATACATCGATTCTATCAACATCGAGCAGATTGGTCTTCGTTCTGCATCGCAGTTCTTCGATACCGATGATAAGACGAATGGAGTTATTGAAATCTACCCTACTATCGAGGAGATGGAAATCGGTGGCGTACGTGTTGATGAGATTGATAAGGGTGTGGCTCCTGATGATGACGGAAGATTTGGCGATAATGAAACCGTAAAGAATGTTGATATCTATCTTAAAAAGGCTATCGACTTTGATATCAACGACTTAAAGGATGACGACTTCTCCATCTCGATGAAGGATGGTATGTGTGGCGGACGAACATTCAAGGTAGCATCCTCAACCAAGATTGATGGAAGATGGAGGCTTACTATTGAAAGAGTAAAGGACGACGCTCTTGAGCTGTGGTTTCCATACAAGGACTACCCTATCAAGAAAGGCGACCATTTCGTTCTTACCGGCATCACCCTTCCTGATTCGTATGTCAATGCTGCATCACTGAAGCTTCTCAAATACGCCATAGCATTCATTGACAAGAACGACTACACAAGGTACGTCTATCAGCCTAAGGTTGATGAGATTTTCATGGCAAGACAGCATGATCTTGCTGAAAAGGATACTACAGGAGTTATCAAGAGTCTTCATGATACGCTCAAAGCCGGAGACTTGATGGAGTTTGAAGATACTGACCTCAGAATTGGCGGTGTAATATCCATAGATCAGCTCACAATCAAGGAAGAAGATGGTAAGATTCCTACCTACGATATAACTCTTCGCGAGGATAAGGAGGTTGGAACTATACAGAAAATTCAGCAACAGATATCGTCGCTCCAAAGTGGAAATGGCGGAACAGGTGCAGGCTTGACAACTACCCAGGTCAAGAGTCAGGTTGCGACAGAGGGAAGTAAGCACTTCATCTCAAAGATAAACGATGACACCGCAAAAGGAACTATCACTTGGGAAAAGGTGCAGAAGTTCTTGCAGGGATTGCTTGTCGGTGGAGGCTCGTGGACTCCAGACGCAGAAGGTCGTTCGCACCTCATCACAGATTACTTGGAGGTAAGAATGAAGGCTATCTTCGAGGAGCTGGTCATTAATAAAACATCCACCATCGGTGGTAAGGAGATAATCTCTCCTGCTGGTGGCGTGGTGGCTCATAAGGTAGAAGAAGTTACTGTGACATACAATAATGTGTCACAGAAGGCTTATCGTTGCTATTTCTTAGCAGAGCAGGATGGTGATGAGGTAGATAACGACTTCGCGGTTAACGACCAAGTGCGCTCGGAATCATTCAACGTTCGCAAGGGCACTTATCATAAGGTTGGCAATCACTTCTATTGGCGATTGGTAATCGGTCGTGACGAGGAACCTGTAGAGCTGGAAGGAAAGAAATATCATTACATCGACCTCTCCGATATCGATTGCGCTACAGCTAGCGATGTACCTGCGAAAGGTGATGTGTTATCGCAGTGCGGTAATAGAACCGATGTAGAACGTCAGAACTGCCTTATCTTCTCGGCGGTAGATACCTATTCGCCATCCATCAGCCTCTATCACGGCATCAACAGCTATTCCTTTGCCAATAGGGAGTATGTGGACTATGGTGTGAATAAGCAGACTAACAAGGCTTTCTTTCACGTCTACGGAGATATGTACTTCGGAGACCGACCTACTAGTGCCAATAACTACGAGGGTGATTCCTACGTTAAGTATGATAGCGACAAGAAGAAAGTAACCATCAAGGGAGACTTGGATATTAAGTCAACCTATGATGGCAAAACCTTGGATAAGTATATCGCAGACAATAGTTTGGATAAGAATGCCGTTGAGACCATTATCAAGAAATCGGATACGATTACCGACCTTCAAAACCAGATAGACGGAGCTATTGAGACTTGGTTCTATGACGGCGTTCCTACCCTATCCAACGCCCCTGCCATTGGGTGGACTACCGACAATGATAAGAAAACCCACTTGGGAGATCTCTACTATGACAACAAGACGGGCAAGGCATACCGCTTTGCCAAGGATGGCTCTACCTATAAGTGGATTATCATCACAGATACGGAGCTGACCAAGGCACTCAAAGATTCAAGCCAAGCACTCAAAGATGCAAAATCAAAGAGACGTATCTTCGGCTCTCAGCCAGTTCCACCATACGATGTAAACGATATGTGGGTCAATGCCACCTATCCTAGCGATGGAAGTACCTACAAGAATGAAATCTTGAAGTGTTCCACCGCCAAGGCAGAAGGTGAAGAGTTTAATATTTCAGATTGGAAATTGGCTAGCAAGTATACCGATGACACGAAGGCAGAGGAAGCAAAGAAAGCTGCTGAGAAGGCGCAAGCTGAGATTAAGACGACACAGAGCAACTTGAACGCCCTCGGAACGACTGTTACCGAAAACAAAAAGACGTTCGACAGCTACGTCAAAGATGGCTACCTAGAGCCTTCTGAGATTGCTGCAATGGCGCAGGATTCCAAGCGACTTGAAGATGCTTTCGCAGCTGCCGAGAAGTCGTACAATGAAGTGAAGGGAGCAGAGGTGTTAAAGAGTACAAAAGAACTCACCGACCTTAATACTGCTTTCACTACTCTCTCTACTGCCAAGACGGAACTCGTTACGTATCTCTCAGATATATCTACAAATTACAATAAGGCTGATACTACCGGCAAGGCTGCTATCGTCTCTGCCGTGGGAACGAAGTTCACCAACTTTCAGTCCGCATACAGCGCATTCTATGACAAACTTGGTTTGGCTAATGCCTATATCACTAGCAAGATATATGGTGACTTGAAGCAGAATATCACAGACCTCGCAGGTTACAAGTATCTCAAGGATGCGCTCGGTCAGACTACATATGTTGACGGTGGTCTTGTAATGACAACGCTCCTTGCGCTGAGAGACGGAGACGGAAACGTTCAGAGCGGTATCAACGGAGCAATAGACCCGAATAGAGGAAAGAAGAGTATCGCAACATGGTGGGGCGGTCAGATGGTGGATAAGGACTATAATAGCGGAAATCTTACCCCTGCAACCTCCCTCATCCGCTTCGATGGCTCGGGTTATCTTGCCAATGGTGCTATCTGGTGGGATGTGAGCGGAAAGGTTCACGCAGACCCTACATCGTTTATCATCAGCGAAAAGAATCTTGGCGCATACCTCACCTTCTTCGAGCCGACTTGGAAGGAAGGAAGTGCAGGAACGAGCGTTGCCGACCTTGTGTCTTTGAAGCCAAACGCTCCATTCTCCAAACTTGGCGTATCGGGCGATGCTACATTCGAGGGCACAATCTCCTTCCATGGCATTAAGCTCACGTATGATTCCACAAACAAGGCTATCAAAATTGATGGCAATCTCTATACCACAGGTGGTATCACGGCATACGGAGCAGGAGCATCTACCACGGGTGGTGGCGGCTTGAACGGCAGTGTGAAGAGTTATTCAAATGCCTTGAAGCTTACATCAGAATCGCTGAGTGAGATTGCCTCTGCCTACTCCATCAAGGCTCTTGATTCTCGTATCTCCAGCTTGGAAGGTGGTAGTGCTACTGCTATTTCTGTCAGCGGTAGCGGTAATGCGGTTACGTCTGTCACCAAGGATGGTACTACTATCAGCGTAGTTAAAGGTAGTACGTTCTTAACTAGTCATCAGTCACTTGATGGTTACGTTAATGCAATATCTGTAAGTGGAAGTGGGAATGCTATCACGTCTGTATCTAAAAGCGGAAAGGGTATTACATTTACTAAAGGTGCTACATTTTTAACTTCTCACCAAAGTCTTGCTAACTATTATACCAAAAGTAGTGTAGATTCACTTCTTAGTGGTAAGTCGGCAACTAGTCATACACATAGTGTTAAGATTAATGGTGTTACTAAAACTATTGCAGCTACTGGTGGAACTGCTGTAGATTTAGGAACTTATCTTACTAGTCATCAAAGTTTAGCAGATTACGCTAAGAAGAGTGAAATACCTACAAAAGTAAGTCAACTTACTAATGATACAGGTTATATTACTTCTAGTGGAAGTTGTGCTTATGCTAGTAGTGCTGGAAATGCAGACAAGGTCGATGGTGTTCACGTTACTTGGGCAGGTGAATTAACTTCTACTAATCACCTTGTGGCTTGGGAAGCTGATGGTTCAGCTCTTAGAGATATAAAACCTGCTAATGTTTCTGTAGGTAACTCTGATAAATTAGATGGTATTCATGCTAATGGACTTCTTACTGCTCTATCTAATTCTGATAAGGGAATTAGTATAACAGTTGGTGGAACAACTAAAAGCGTATCGAACATTAGTGTTAATTATGCTAGTAGTGCTGGAAATGCAGATACTGTAGATGGTTATCATGAAAGTTCATTTCTTAGATATAGAGGTGAGTATGGAGATGCATCTATAACTAAGGATGGAGTTGGAGTTTATGGTTGGGCTCATACTAATGAGGGACATAATAATTTTCATGAAAGCTATGGTGATATAATCAATATACAAGGTTATTCTACTTGGAGAACTAGATTTGATATAGGAACTAGTGGAAGAATTAGAATAATGCATGGTATAAATACTACTACTGCAACTCAGGTTGGTTATCTTGCTTATTTACATGATAATGTAGCTTCTGCAACTAAACTCAGAACTCCTAGAACTATTTGGGGTCAAAGTTTTGATGGAACTGGGAATGTTGATGGAACATTAACTATAACTAATAGTGGTTCAGATGACCCTCATATTATATCTACAGTAAGTAAATGGTTTCATATTGTATCTAAATATAAACTTGTTTTATATGCTGGAGAATATAATAGTAGTCAAAAAGATGCTATAAATATATTATCAAATCATAATGTAGGTATTGGAGTAGACCCTTCTTATAAACTACATGTTAAAGGTGATATATATTCATCTGCTACTATTAGAACTGCTGCTCAAAATCAAGCTATAATGTTAACTAACGATGCCAGTCCTGCTTGGATTAGTGCTCTTGAAGGTCAAGTAATATTCAATACTGGTAAGGCTATTCGTTTTGGTGAAACTGCTTGGGATTGGAATCAATGGGCTGGTCTTAAATATAATCATAGTAATAAGACTATTTATCTTGGTATAGCTGATGGTTCTGCATTTAATGCTAATACTCCTCAACTTGATGGTACGCTTAGTCTTAAAAGTATTAACACTATAACTCCTAGTGGTTCTCTTAGAATCGGAAATAGTAATAGTGCTTTATATTTAGGTAACGCTAATAATAGTAGTTGGGTATATGTACAAGATATGTGTAGTCAAGTAAATAGTAGTTATTGGAGCATAACACAATTAGGTAGTGCTACGTTTAAAAGTCTTACTGTTAATGATGTTATTAGTTGTGATAGTATTAGTGTTAGTAAAAATGCTGTTATTAATGGTAATTTATCAGTTGCCGGTTTAATAAATAATAAAGGTATATTACCTACAAATTATGAAGTTAATAATAAAGGAATGGGTTGTTATGTTTCAGCTGATGCTTTATGCTCTGGAATTACTGCTATTACTGATAGTATACCAGTCGATAATCTTTCTATAGTTTATACTAATGATAACGGTAACAGTTGGACTAATTATAATATATCAAATGATACTAAATTTAAGGCGTATGCGAATGTTGCAGGTGTTGATAGTTTATACTTAGGTAGCAATGTTATTACTGGTAATACTGATGCTGAAAAGTTAGCTCAAATAAAAAAGAACGAATTAATGTTTTCGTTTGAAATTCCTAACTCTTGTTATTCTCAAGTATATTTTGCTTGTGTTGATATGGGACAAGGTGTTGGTGTTACTTGTACTGTAGAATATTTAAATAGTAAAGGTGTTATAGTCAATACTTATATTAAATATATGACCGGATGGAACCAATTTAATTATATAAATCTATCTAGAGGTAACGAAGGTTTTCCTGTAGGAAATGATGATAGAAGATATATTCGTTTTAGATTTAAACATGACCAAAATACTACTGCATTACGAAATGCTTCAATAAATAAAATACGAATATTTTCTTTTACTAAGTATTCATTTCCTACTGATAGATTTATGGGTCATACAGGTCATATATATAACTTTGATTATAATATGAATACTTACTTCCCTAATAGCATTCTTGCTAAAGGTGGAGTTACAGCTTATCAATCTTCTGACATCCGCTTGAAGCAGGATTTGCGGAAGCTGGACTACTTGGGTATCATCAAGGCAATGGGTGGCACGTTCAGCTTCGCTTGGAAGAAGGACAACACAAGATCTATCGGCTGGATTGCACAGCATGTATTGCACAACCCTCAGTTAAAGGACATCGTGGAGACTGACGAGAAGGGCTACTACAAGATTAACTACTGGTCTCCGAAGCTGATTGCAACGGCATTCGGTGCTATCGAGCAGGTGGGCGATGAGGTCAGCAGGTTGAAGGCTCGGGTGGTCTTCCTTGAATCAGAGGTTCTGCGATTGAGTGGAGATAAGGAAGACTGCAACAAGAAGAGATTAGATAACAAGAATATTAATTTATTAAATTAGTTAAGAAAATGGAGAATTTAAAGATTAACAAGAAGAGTGAACAGACAACTGCCACTTATACCAAGGGCGGCTATCGAGTAGAAATCACCTACAATGTTGACAAGACGGGTGGCAACATCGAGAGCATCAATATGAGTATCTACGCAGATACCAATGGTAACTATCTCGGCAATGCGAACGCAAGCTTCAACGGCAGCGAGCTGACCTACAACATCAGCGGTGTTCCGCAGAGCAAGCTCAGTGAGGTATCAGCATTGATTAAGGAGGTCAATTCCGCTATCGCCGCTAATATGGCAAGCGAGGCAGCAGAGTAGGTATCGTGAGCATTAACGCAGGGTGGCTCTTATAGAGCTGCCTTGCCTAGTGTTTTAAGTAATGTAACAGTAGAGCGAGTTGTTACTAAAGAAGTTGTAGCAGAATTAGAAACTAAAGTTGAATATTAAAAAAATAAAGATTATGTCTTACAATAGTGAAACTGGAATTATTAGTGCTCCTGTTAGCATTGATGATGTTAAACAAGCTCTTGGAGAGAGTAGCAATGACCTTGCTACTCTTTGTAAGAGTGTGAATTTAAATCCTTATTCTAAATATAAACCTGTCAATCTTTATAATAAACCTTTTGTTACAGATACTTTAAATTCAGATAAACAAAGTTGGAGTTCTTCAAGTAGAGGTTGGTGGTTAGGTAATAGTAGTTTAAATGACCAAGTATACACTATTAATATAGTAAGTTCGTTTGAAGAATTAAGTATTAAAGGTGTATGGAATTATAATATGCCTTTTGGAACCAATCAATCTCCATATAGACTTAGTGATTTTATTGGTTATAATACTGAAGATTATAGTTATCAAGACCCTATACGTTTTTCTACTGGTATACGAGATACTATATATTTAGACCAAACTTATTATTTAAGATTTTATTTTGGATATGAACCTATAAATTCAAAGAATACTATATCTTTTGAAGATATACTAGCTTTATTATCTGCTTTTAATGAAGAATGGTATCCTGCTGTATGTATATATAATAAAACCAAAAAACGTATGAAATATCTTTCAGGTACTGTTCCTATAAATAATGCTTCTGTTAGTTATAATGATGAAATACCTGATAGTGAGTTTATTGTTAATTTTAAAAATCAATCCATTAGTAGTAATAATGGTAGTAGTAGTTTAGGTTTTAAAAGTGAAGTTAATGATGAAATTTATATAGCAGGACTATTATGTCCTGTTGGTGGAGTTGATGATGATTATTTTTATACATCTGTAACACCTTGCTATATAAATAATGATGTTACTGGACAAACTATAGATATTTCTGGTTTTCTATTTAATAAAGTTGTTATAAGTACTAAAGAAAAACCTACATACTATACTACAGTAGAAGTAAAAGTTACTAATTTTACTGTTAATACATATTATGGAGGACATTATTATATAGATGATAATAATGGATATATTTTATCAGCAGATAAATATATAGAATTTAGTTTTACGTTAGATTTTGGTACTACTTCATTAGTAAGTTTACGAGCTAATATAGGTTCATTTGGTCAAACTGAACTAGATAATTTGTCAGTACCTGTAGCAACTAATATAAATACTTATGCTCCAAAACGTTATTTAAAAGTAAGTACAGAAAATGTAATATTAACTGCTTATGCTACAAAAGAAGATGCAGAAAAAGAATATGGTGGGTTTACTACAACACAGATACCTATTATAAATAAGATAGAAGACTATCCTCAATATAAAATTAATAATTGGAATATAGTTTTAAATTTACATTCTGATAGAAGAGAACATGATAGTTATTATGAAGAATTTGATTTTAAATTTGTTGGAGAAGTTAGTGGAATACATAGCTTACCAATATATCAATCTTAATTATAATAATATCAAGAATGGTAATCTAACGAAGAATATTGTATAACATAAAAAAAAGAAACAATTATGAAAAAGATTAAGACAATCGAGGCTGTTGCAGCCTACAGAACATTGAAGGCATTGAAGACATCATCAATGAGCGATGATGCCGCTATGCGAGTTTGGAAGAATATGAAGGCACTGCGCCAAGTAGCCGACACTTACGACAAGGATGTGAAGGAAGCGCAGGAGAGCCTGAAAGACGATAAGTTCGAGGAGATGCAGTGCAAGCTTCAGGAGTGCCAGCAGTTGGAGCAGAAGCATGCCAATGAGGGCTACGAATACACCAAGGACGATTCAGCCAAGTTCGCTGAGGTCAATGAGTACTTCTTCAATCAGAAGCAGAAGACAGAGAAGTATTTCAAGGAACTTGCCGACAAGGAGGTAGAGGTAGCCATTGAGGAAGTTGACGAGAAGGAGCTGTTCAAAGCTGCTAAGGATTGCGGCTTGAAGTTCGCTGATATGGAGACCCTTGATGTTGTGATAGGATAATACCAGTGTAGATATAATAATAGCGTTAGAATTTGGCAAGAAAGCCGTTCTAACGCTATTTTTGTGACTTATTACTTTCAGATTGTTACTTTAGCAAAGTTTAACTTTAGATTTTTGCTCAAAATAAATATTTTTGTGCAGAATTGTTTATTTTTGCAGAACTTTCCTTATTATTAAGAATGAGGAACTAAGAATAAATAATAAATCAAAAAACAAAAGGAGAAGAATTTATGACTAAAGAGGAAGAAGATGAAGTCCATCGGTTAGTTCAATCAGTCGGTGTTGTACAGTTGTCAAGAGTAATGTTTAAGGACATGGACGTTAGCGAAATGATAAACGTCATTATCCTTGCAGGTAGAGGCTACAGCATAAAGCTACTCACTTGGTTTAAGTATTATTGTGAAGTGATGCCTCTGTTTATCATGCTTTTTCATATTGCATGCATGGTAACATTTGCGTCTCATGAAAAAGAAATGTGCGTATGGTTTAAGGAGAATTGGGTATCGGCAGCATTTATCTATTTTTCCGTTTACATCCATCCGCTTGTACTTATAATTGCGAGCAGATTCTTTTGGCTCTGCTACAGATGGCGTATTCCGATGATCATCTACCTATTTGGGATAAATGCTATTCATATCGTATACTGGAATGTTTTTACCACCAACGAAATGGTGGAAGCTAATGTTGTAATACTTGTAATGACCATTATATTTTATGTATATGGTTTTGCCGATAAGTATTTCTCAGGCAAGGGCTGTCAAAGTTTAATCTCTAGATTATAATGATATGGGAAAGTTATTTGGTTATCACACCTTGGGAGTGTTATTAAAATCGTTATCGGATTCTTGTTTTCGAGCAGACGAGCAAGAGAAGAGAGGGGAGAAGGTAACTGCTTGCGGAATGAGTAGCGATGAGATAGAAGACCTTTGTGAGAACTATCTGCCGTATGCTCTCAATCCGATGCTATCTACCGAGGAAGTCAAGGAGAAGCTTCACGTTTCTGATGCTACCCTTAACAGGATGGTGGCTAGGGGCGATTTGCCCCATGGCGAATGCAAGAAACGTGGGCACACCCGATATTGGAAGAAGTGGGATATTCTTCACTTCATAAAGAGCAAGAGAAAATAATAGTTGAACATGTAAGTATTCCTTACAAGTTGAGTAAGAGAGGTAAGTGATTGCCTCTCTTTTTTATTTAGTACAATATAATAGACAAAAAACACACATATTTCCCCGAAAAATATACGCACTTTTTGCCTTAAATTATACGTAACAATAGATGATGCTACCTTCTATCACCTTAAATCATTGATAATCAGTCACTAAAAGAAAGTGTGATAGAGTTATATTTGCTCTCCCCTATTCTTTGTACCTTTGCATCCGTAACGTTACAATAGTGTTAGTTAATATTAAGGATTTCAAAAGATTGTATTATGGAAATGACAGATGCAAAGGTCGTAGAGAAGAAAATCTACGAAGAGGGAAAGAAGCACGATGATTATGCTTCTAAGGCAACAGGCAATGCTGGTCTTACCCTTGGTATCATCGGCACAGCACTCGGTGCTGGTGCTTGGTTGCTTGGCGGTAACAACCGCAGCGTGTTTGGTTCACTTGGTAATGGTATGCCAGATAATGTGAATATCAACACCTATGGTGGTATGACTGCAAGTAATACTGCTCCTACAGCCCTTGAGGTAATGGAGAAGGAATGCGATGATGAGGTGAAGTTGCTTACCTACATGTTCGGTATGAAGCTCGACACCGCTAACAAGTTCTACGCTATGCGCGAGACAGACATCGCTGAGAAGTTCTCTATGTATAAGGGTGCTAACGATGCTATCAACGCCGAGAACCGCCGTGCAATGCAGGCTGAGTTCGGTCTTTACAAGTCTCAGATTGATGCAGATTTTGGCTTGTACAAGAATCAGAGAGACCAGTACGATGCGTTGCAAGCAAAGTATAGCGACCTCGACAAGAAGGTAGCCGTGATGGAAGCCCTCACTCCTTACAAGGAGAAGCTTATGATGGCTTACGTCAAGGAGAACACTTGCAACTGCTTGCGAGGGCAGTTGATGCTCCCGAACACTCCAGTACTCCAGGGATTCGGTAGTTACAGCGGCTGCAACTGCACTGCTCCGTCTACTCCCACTACAGGAGCGTAACAGAGCAGTAAGGAAGTCGGTTAGACGGACTAAGAAAAAATGAGTTGGTGAGGGGTGTTTGCCCTCGTGGTGGATGCCCTCTCACCTCTCTATAATATATCACCAACTTAAAGATATTGGTTATGATGAATTTTGGAAACAGCCCATTATTGGATATGGGTACAAGTCAGCAGCAGCCGCAAATGATGGATGCTGAGCTACAGAAGATGTATGAGGCAATACAGCAGAAACGAGCATCTATCAACATGCAAGCGCAGCAGTCTTCCACCCCTTTATGGGATGAGATTGATAAGATTGAAGACAATCTTACAGGCGCACAACGTCAGTACTTGATGCAGAATCAGGAATACGTCAATAGCTTGCAATATGTGTCTAAGCTAGTGCAAGACGAGGAATTGCGCATTATACGCCCTCGTATCGAAAGCACTCAGCAAGGACAGGAGGCATTAAAGAAACATTTGTCTTTGATGCAACGACTGAGAAAAGAAGTAGCACAGGCGGAAGAGCAGAAAACCGCTATGCTTAACGACTATATGACAAATCATAGTGATAAAACGTGGCAAGAGTATCTCGCTATGGTTCAAGGGACAAAGAAGGGAGGAACTAAGAAATGAACGTAACAGAATTGAAAGAGAAACTGCTTACATCGCTTGATTTGTGGGCAGATGCTAGAATAGACGATATGGTTAAGGCTAACCAGATGCTCGCCATACCATCAGTGTACATGAAACGTGCGGCGCACAACATCATCGCCAAGCACAAAGATAGTTGGGGCAAGAGCATTGACAACGCTACCCTATTCATCGCCGATGAAGACGGCAACATAGATGCCAACACGATATTTGAAGATATGATGCAGATGCTAAAATCCGTGGAAGATTACAAATTCGATGTAGGTTTTATACACGGACATATCGACAAAGGAGTTGTGTCTATTGACCTGCCAGATGGAATTGCTACTGCTATCCTCTTTGGAAGCAAGCGAAGCATCAACTTCACAGAGGAGGACTTTGTAGAATTGAAAGATTTGATAATAGGTTAAAAAATATACAAGATATGGAAACAAAAGACATTATGAGTAAGTTTGATGAGCTTTATGGGATTATGGCTTCGTCAACCAACGTAAAGTATATGCACGTATTCGGTAATACGATGCGTTGCATGATGAAGGATATGGCATCCAAGCACCCAGAGTTGGCACAAGAGTATCTTGATAAGCTTTGCGCTATCAAGTGGAAGAACTATCTTACGAAGAAGGAAGCTTCTGAGATTGTAAACGGTATGAATCCACCAGTAACCTGGGATATGCAGACATGGATCAATGCTATGACCGGTCTCGGACTTGCAACAGAGGAGAAACCTTATTACAACGATTACGCTTTGTACGTTGCGATGAATCAGGTTGTAAGCGACCACGGATGCACAATTGCTAAGATACTCGGCAAGGAAGATGTTAAGGACATTGATACAGAACATCTGGTTAAGTATGCCCACAGCCTTGCACTCGATTTGTTGAAAGACAAGGATGGTGTATACAACATCAGAGAGTATTTTCTGAAGTAACATCAAAAATATACGGTTATGAAAAAGGTATTCGAAGACATTATAGCTAGCAATGATATGCAGGCTATCAAGAACTGTGTTACGATCATGGCAGATTGTTGCGAAGTCGGAATGAATGACAGCGTAATGCTTGATGTGATGAAGCAGGTCCAGGGAGAGATTGGATCGTGTCATTATAACGAAGAGATGGCAGATATGCATCTTTGCCTCATCGGTCAGCTTCATACTAAAGATGTGGCCAAGGACTATTGGCATGAGGTCAAGAATGACAACATCAATCTCGAAGACTGGTGCGTTCTCTGGGGAGAGATGGTAAAGCGTAACGACGCAAAGATAAAGAAATGGTTCCCGAAGATCAACACGTACAACTACGAGCAAAAGATTTTCGATGAATGTATTTCCTTCCTGGAAAGTGGCAGACTTCCATATTACGACTTGAATGTCTAAAGTTTTTCGTTATTCTGAATGAAGTTTCGGTTTTTTTTGCTATCTTTGCAGAAAGAGACCGAAACTTTATTTTTATTAATTATTCAGGATAACAGATTATGACAAATTTATTAGATTCTTCACAGATTAGGCAGATAGTGGTTACAATTTCCTCTGCTATACTTGCCTTTGCAACGCCAACTGAAGGTTTCGTTCTTGCGCTAGTAATTGCTTTCGGCTTCAATATCTTTTGTGGTATGCGAGCTGATGGCGTTAGTGTTGTACGATGCAAAAACTTTTCGGCATCAAAGTTTGTAAACGCCATTCTTGAAATGTTGCTCTATCTTACCATTGACTATGTGATATATGGTATCATGATAGGCTGTAATGACGGAAATGAGGCTTTGTTTGTAATAAAGATGCTTACATACATTTTCTGCTATGTGTATCTATGCAACGCGTTCAAAAACCTCATCAAGGCATACCCTAAGAATGTAGCATTCAGAGTTATTTACTACATTTTGAGATTCGAGTTTGCAAAGGCATTGCCTAGTTATTGGAAACCGATTATTGACAGACTCAATAATGAGTTTGATAAAAAAGAGGAGGAAAACAAAAATGGCAAACAGTAAGATTTTAGAGCCGTTCATCCTAAAGTGGGAAGGTGGCTTCGTTAACGACAAGGATGATTTGGGAGGAGCTACTAATATGGGTGTGACTCTTGCTACGTACCGCTCAGTATTCGGCAGCAAGAAGACGGTTAACGATTTAAAGCGTATGACCCGTGTGCAATGGGGTGTAATCTTCAAGAAGTACTACTGGGATAAGTGGAATGCTGATGATATTAAAGACCAGAACGTAGCCAATATCCTCGTCGACTGGGTATGGGCTAGCGGAGCCTACGGTATCAAGATTCCTCAGAGAGTTCTTGGCGTTGATGTGGATGGTATTGTCGGGCCGAAGACTATCGCAGCTGTCAACGCAAGAGATGGCCGGGATCTGTTTGATACCATCAAGCAGGAACGGAAGGATTTTATTGAACGTATCTGTCAGACAAGACCACAGAACAAAAAGTTCAAGAATGGTTGGCTGAACAGAATTAATTCACTTGATTATGAAACTGATTGATAAAATAACAAGGGTTGTAATTGCCATTGCAGTAGCAATGCTGATTCTATCAATGTTCTGTAGATGTAAGGCGAAAGAACGTGTGATAGAAAAACAGACATACATCACAGATAAACGTAATGAGGCCAAGTGGGATTCACTCTTCAATGCAAGACTTGTCAAGGAGCTGGAATCATACAGAGCATCGCATAAAGAGTCTATGAAGTCAACTACGAAAGAGAAGACACATATCAAGGATAGTACAGCTTCGAAGTACGATGTGAACGGAAACAAAGTCGGCGAAGACAGATTCCACTACGAATATCACGAGATATCACAGGAAGATGTACAGATACTGAGAGATAGTATTTCTAGCCTTAAGGAATACAAGGATAGTGCTGCGATATATCATAGCAAGTGTGACTCCTTAATCTCAGTGATAAGTAAAATATCGAAAGATAAAGTATATGTCAAGAAACAGCTATCAAGGACTGACATGGCATTTTTAAATATAGGTAAGATAACTTCAGTTTGCCTTTTCATAGGCATTCTCGCATTTTTAGGTTGGATATACTGGAAATTAAAGTTACACAAACGTTCTTAGTTTTTTCTAATGTTTTTATTTGGTTATTAGTTGATACAAACAAAAAGGGGTGACCGCACGCGATGTGTAGCCACCCCTAAACAATATAGATAATGCACAGAAATTATTCTTCAGCTCCCTGGAGGAACTTGATACCATACTTCGTCTCGTAGTGTTTCTGCTGCTCTTCTGTCAACATTTTGGTTTCGCTGTCGTAGAACACGGTAAGCAGCTCTCCGTAATCTTTGTCGTAGAAGTAGTTGTATTTATTGCAGAGATAGTTCCTTGCACAGAGACATCTGCTCGGAATGGTCTTGAACTTGCGTCGTGTCTTCTGTTTTATTCCATTCGTTGCTCTGTACCTGTCAAGCCTCAGCGTCTTTTTTAGAGATTCAGAACGTTTAGCTATTATCTCCGGTCTTATTATTGCCTGAGCACATTTCAACCGAAGTCTTTCTTCCGTTTCCTGGGTATGAGTAACGCCAAGTGCCTTTGCTATACTTGTTACACATGACTTTGTTATTCCAAGCTCTTTGGAAATTTCGGAAGAAGAGTAATCCGGATATAGCTTACGGACAGATTCCCTGATCTTCTCTCTTTGCTCTTTTCTTGCGTTCTTGAACGAATCCCCATGCAGCCTATGTAGCCACCAGTAAACAGTCTGTACTGCGCAACCGAAGCTCTTGGCCATTGCGTAAGGAGATTCGTAAGGGTGTTCCTTTATATATGTTTTCTGTTCATCTGTGATGTTCATGTATTACTTTTTATCAGAAGAGCCGTAGCCGTTATCGCCACGTTCTGTTTTGTTTAATTTGTCCGTCTCGATAAGCATGATGTTGTCACTTGTTTCAAGATGAAATTGTACCACTTTGTCGCCAACTTTATATCGCGGCATTTTTGGAAATACGTGATAGAAGACAGCAGAAATCTCGCCAACAAAACCATCATCAATGGTTGCTTCTGAGTTACTGAGAACCATGCCAGTCTTCCATACAGAAGAGCGAGGGCGGAGCGTGAAGCACCTAGAAATGTCGGCAGGTTTGTTGCGGTTTTCAATCTGCAATGCAAATCCGAGGCCGTACTTCCATACATTAGGCGCAATCTCTTCTTCTGAAACCGCATAGCAGTCATAGCAGAAATCATCGTCATGCGCCTTGGATGGCATAATAGCGTTCTCGTTGGTCTTTTTGAATAAAACAGGCACACCAACAACTTCGGTGAATCTATCAATCTCCACGCCATCAACATTCACCTTTCCGTAGAACATATCGGCAGGGCGAGTCCAAACCTTGCACTCTCCATAGAGAGCCTGATAAACAACTTCTTTCTCCTGAGTTTCACTATTAGTGACCTCAGTAATAAATCTGTAATAACCTCCTTTAAAATGTCTGTAAATCTTTTCCATTTTAATATTTAAAGTTTAAAATTCATGTTCATCACATACTTGGTCGCAAGATGATTCATGCTCGTTATTGCTGCACCATCCTACGCCGTAAACGTCTTCGTTGCCAAACCAATGACAGTTGCCACAACATCTTTCTTTATACATCTTGCGTTGCTTCCTTTTTGGCTTTATCTAATACTTTCAAAATACAATCACTAGCTATTTCGTCTGCATAACGCATAGGAATGTAACCTCTTTTATAGCCCCTTACGGCACAATTATTAACAGTAAGTCTATGATTAATTCTAAGAATTAATTCATACACATCATCGTCAGACTTACATTTTCGTAACCCATCTTCTATATCTCCTCTAAGAAGACACGGAACATCGTGAGTTTTTATGTAATTTAAAACTATTTCTTTGTAGCTCATATCACTTAAACTTAATAACAAAAAACTCAGTATCAAGCCACTTATCGGGGCAAAGACCTTTTTTAGGCTTGCCGATGGTGATACTCTCAATCTCCTTCTCAATTCGTGGACTATCCTTGCGGTAGCCGTTTATGAAGAGAACGTGGGTGTATGGCTTGTATTCCGGTTCACCTGTCACACAACAATAACCGCCGTACTCATCAAAAAGCACTTCGCCGCCTTCGGCTTGCTGGTTTACAAGTCTGGATGCCCAATACGGCTTTATCTCCCGATACTCTTCATCCTTTTTTCCGTCAGCAATCATTTCAAACCATCGCTTGCTGACGGTGAGGGTCAATACTTTCTTTTCCATCCTTACACCTCCTCCCAGTCTGTTGCGAGAATATCCTCAGAATCTTTGAAAACACAAGGAAAGAATTTTTCATCGCATACAGCTATGATAGTCTTAGAGACAATATAGATATAAGCTCCACATTCTTCCCAAATTACCCTTCTCACTTTCTTTCCTTCCTTCATTCTTCTCAGAGCCTCCGAGAAGTCAAATATTTCCTTCTTCATAGCTACTTGTTTTTATAAATTTCACATGTCCCCTCATAAATTGTGCTATTTGTATAGATGTCTTTATATTGCGAAATGGAAACCAATCCATTTGCCTTCATTCCCTTAAGAATTTCATCATACACACTTTCTATTGCTCTTCTATTCAATTGCTCCATGCCAAATTTGTCACGGCAATAGTATTGCATTTCAAAATTTGACATTGTAACTCTTGAATGAAGCTTAACGACTTGTGGCTTTATGTATCTAACCTCTATCTTTGGCTTGATGCCTAGTTCGTCAGCTAGCCATTGTTTCCATTTCGGTTTTACATCTTCTCCATCCAAGCAAACAAGCAGGATGTAGATAAAACTCATACAAAGATATAAAATTCCTATATTCATACGCTTTTATTGTTAAGAAAGTCCTCTACATCAAGATAATCAATACCAAAATTCTCGGCACATTTCTTATCTGAATCGGAGAAATCTCCAGGTTTACCACTGGCGTCGCCTATCATTATCATTTGGCTTTTATCATTCTCGCCAAAGTATTCTTGTAAATGTTCTAACATTCCTATATTTGGCTTTCTATTCTTGTTATCTTTATCTGTAGAAGCACTGTATAATCCAGAGACAAATACACTCGTTTTCATACTACAAAATTTAGGTATTCTGTTTCCTAAATACAAGCCAACAAACTGGATAATACATTCAAACTTTGTCTCAAAGTCTCGTTTTGAGACAAATTGAGGTATCCCTCCTTGATTGGTAACAATACCTACCCAAAATAAATTTGGCATCCTTCTTGCAATTTTATCCAAAACTTCTTTTCGGATAATGAAATCCGTGCAATCTTTAGGAAACGTATTCCCAGATGCCGTTTTAATCAAAGTACCATCCAAATCAATGAATAGTACAGTCTTATCAACTAATATGTTCATAACTATTTAACTTTAACGTTATACACTCCATCAATGACCTCTACTTCATAACAATCGGGACAATAGTGTTTGCCATCTATCATTTCCCAATCAGAGTAGTCACCAATATCGACTTCTTTGTTACCGAATAGTGCAGAGCAAGTATCTGTACCTCCAAATACTTCTCCGCATCTATCGCAAACAATCTGATACATTGTAATCGGTCTATACATAAGCTATTCTTCTTTAAGTTCTACCGGCTCATCGCTCCAAGACAATCCTCTTCCGATGAGCTTCTTAACGCTTCCATGCGGAAGAACCATTTTATCACCCCACCATTCTCTATGTTTCTCACATCTTTTTGGTTTATTCCAAAAAGCTTTTTCTATACCATCATAATCAACGGCAAGCCATATACTATAATTTTTAGGTAGTGCCATAACTATTCCTCCACTTTCACGCCAAATGGAGTACCATCGGCAAATTTTATTTTAAACAAATCCGTAGCAGTGACAAATCCTATCACACCATTATTTCTATCACCAATAACAATCCCTTCATTATCTATAAATATGATTAAGCTGTTAACCTCACCATTTTGTGATATTAGCCACCCGAATGGCTGATGCTTTAGCATTTCTGATCGGCACTCTTTTGCATCCTTGAATGGGCGGTACTTTGGTCCTGGCTTGATGCGATAATTGTTTGAATCACAGTCAAAATGTGGCAGCATAGCAGTTTTCCACATTTTCATAGTCTTATCAAAAATTTCAATTTCTTTTCCTTCTGCGTATGCCTGAATTATCGGCAATAGCTCTATTGCTTCTTTACGATTCATACTTAATCCTCCAACTCTTTAAGTGCCAAGACTAACTCGTTTTGAATATGAATTGTAGTGCCTTCACTTAATTTTATTCTTTTTGAGCCAATCATCTTGGAAACATTATTAATGTGAACTATCGCTTTATCTTTGCTCATTGCTTACCCTTCTTGATGATTACCGTATTCCCTCCGAATCTCGTATGATGATGAATTTCACCTTCATCATCAAAAGCTTCTATTCTAACCCTTGTGATACCGATTTCAGTAACATTTCCTATTAGGATACGTTCATTATTGCAATTGGAAAATAAAACCTTATCACCAATTCCAATTTCTTTTCCAAAAAATCTGCCATATTCTTTTCTTTTTACCCTCTCCCTTTTACAGGAGAGGGTGGTTAGTTACTTAGATGGCTCAGTATATGATACTGGTTCCCATACATCGTAAGCTGTCAGCAAAACTGGAGCGATAACAGATGGGGCAAAGATGATAGATGCTACAACATCTGGAGCATTCAACTCGTAGTTAACACCTTCTACTTTGTTTTCCTTACTAGCCCAGCCATAAGGCTTTGCTGTAATCGTAGAGCCATCTTTCTTTTTAAAAGTCTTCTCGCTAGAGCAAGAAGCGAACAAACTTGCAACGACCAAGGCTGCCAAAATTATCTTTTTCATATTACTTGTATTTATGTCCTATAAGGACGGTTAATTACTCTGTTACTTTCTTTATGCTTTCTGAAAATGTTTTGAGCCACAGAGTATCCTTTTCGGCAGCAACTACAGATTTATTATACTGCTCCAAATTATACTTCATAGACTTTATTAAATCAGTGCGATTAGATTGTTTTTGAATCCACTCATCTTTAGGGATGATATTCTCCACATAAACATGGCGGCAATCAAAATCTAAACTATCAATTAATTGACTTTCCATAAAGTCCTTAACACCCTCGTATTCTTTGGATGGTGGAGTCCATCTTCTAACTTTGGATAGCATTGCATTGTATCTGTTTTTGAGAGCTTCATTCTCTTTCAATCTATCCTCATTTCCCTTGATTACATCATTAACATAAGAAAGATACTCAGCTTCAAGTTCTTCCTTTGTCTTAGGGGATGCAAGATGCTTTTCGTACTCAGCTTTTGCCTCTTCGTATTTCTTTTTATAGTAATCACTAGGATATATCTTGTCTGGAATTTCGTATCTACTAAGGTTAGGATATTTTCCTTCAAATCTTAGGTAGATACCGAAGTTACGCAAGCAACTATTTGCAAATTGCTCAAATGTTATATCTTCACCATCATATATTGGTGCTGTAAATCCTGTTGGCATATCACTATCTTATTTATATCCTTGCGGATAGTTAATCAATCTTCTACAATAAATCCATTTTCTGTGCAAGTATCAATAGCACGAATGGCTATCCAAATAGCCTTGTCTGCTTCTTTGTCTCTAAGACTACTTCTCAACTCACACAACTTTCTCTTTGCTTCTGTTGCATTCATATTACTATTTATTTGTGCCAGAAGGCGGTTAATAATCGCGTCTTATCTCAACTTTCCACTCCTTAGAAGAGAACTTCTTTTTGAGGTTTTTAATTAAATTCTCTATCTCTTCAAGAGACTCAAAGGCATTAACTAAATCCCCTACTTGATACCAGCGGCCCCATCTGCCTGTTTGCTCATCTTTCTCCTTTTGAGTGAGTGGCCTAACAAACTCCCCTTCGATGGTTTGATATTCATTTGGAATTTCAATTCCACCCAAATATCCACTTACCGAGCTGTTACCACACACATTGCTTACTGTAATATACAATTTTGCGTAATAATGTATTGCTTCACCACAAAGACCACAAAAAGAACTAATTACGATATTCATGAGTCTTTTTTTGTCTTTAGTATAGCTACCCATAGTTGTATATGTTTTATCAGAAAGATCAAACTGAAATCCTTCTCCAATATTCTGAGGAATAACCCCAGTTATCTTAGATATATCAAATCCCTTTTCTATTCGTAAATAGCTGTTTGTATCCATACGCTTAGTCTTTACCATTAATGAAATCCTCATACTCACCTATCGTGATTTCCACGAAGTCTGGATTTTGCTTTTCAGCTCTAATACTATCATCGAAGTAAACGAAAATGCGGTCTTTGTGACGTAAAAGCTGGGTGATGGAGAATCGGCTGACGTGCGGAACTTCGATATTCAGTTCCTTCAATATCTTGAAATGATGAGTAAAGGATTTATATGATGTAAATACTGCTGCTATTGCCTTACCTTGCTTACTACGCTTGTTAGGCGCAATGCATACATAGTAACCGTCCTCCAATTTTACACCGTCTATCTTCTTCCACACCTTCTTATCTAGCGTATCGTAACGCTCAGAAAGAACCCATATACCGGTAATCTCGTACACTCTTGTGAGAGTTCTGTTAGGCTGATAGCCCTGATATTTTTCAAATTTGAAACCTACGGCTTCTTCTACTCGTTTCATGTATGATTGATGCTCTTCAAATTCAGCATCGAGAATACTCTTAATGTATTCATAAGCCTTACTTCCCTGTTTTGCTTCGTACAACATACGTTTTACTTTTTACGATGATTAAACTTCTTTATAGCATCTTTCTTTGAAGCTGCCATAATCTTAACACCTTTGATGATGAACTCATGCTGCGCCTTTGGCTGACACTTCCGCTTATCAGAAGGAACGCTGCCATAACCATCATTTGGTCTATAATGTTCCATACCAAAAGAATTACCACAATAGCTGGCGGCAGATAAATATGCCATCTGAATTCTAATCAAATCTATTAATATTTTGCTCATACCGCTTTACTCCTTAACTTCTTCAAAGATTACATTCTTATTATCCTTACGTAGTTTAGGACCGCATGGGTAT
>OGZL01000338.1_pt1 | contig 34708 bp, 29 predicted proteins | sample 1576761 | NCBI WGS metagenome assembly OGZL01 (sample SAMEA3541595, study PRJEB24748) | human gut metagenome | biome: human gut; feature: human-associated habitat; material: faeces | place: China | collected 2012
TATACTTTAACCCGATTGGTCATTCCAATATGAATTTAACTAATCTTTCTTCTTAATCTTCTTTCCTTTATTCAGTTTTCAGGGTGTTTGAAAGAACACAGAGATGCACCATTAGCTCAGTTGGTAGAGCACCTGACTCTTAATCAGGGTGTCCCGGGTTCGAGCCCCTGATGGTGCACCAAGAGAAGTTGCAGGGGCTAATGAGAGCAAAGACCATTAGCCTTTGTGACGAAAGACAAGGCTCGTTGGTCAAGCGGTTAAGACTCCGGCCTCTCACGCCGGCAACGCGGGTTCGATTCCCGCACGAGTCACCAAAAGGTAAAAAAGCTGAAAGGGCTTTTAAATACAAAAGAATAGTTGGTGTTGATGACGCTGAGGGTCCACCTGTTCCCATACCGAACACAGAAGTTAAGCTCAGTGGTGCCGAAAATACTTGGCTGGTGACGGCCCGGGAAGATAGGGAGATGCCAACACAAAGCATACACCCAAACGGGTGTTTTGCTCTATATTCCTCCATAGCTCAGTCGGTAGAGCGCATGACTGTTAATCATGATGTCACTGGTTCGAGCCCAGTTGGGGGAGCCACAACAGAGTAGTCTTTTGACTACTCTGTTTTTTCTTGGCTCAATTTCAATAGTTGGGGAAATTCGGAAAATAGAATATATGATAATTACAAGCGGCAGAGAATTATTCTATCGCTTGTTTTTTAATCATATTAAGGTGTAAAAACATTAGTTGACAAAATTAACTTTATGCGTTACTATGAAAATGTAGAAATTACATAAATCACAAAAATACAGTTTATAGATAAAGGAGGTAATTAATTATGAAAAAAGCATTTTTATTGTTCCTTATGTTAATAATAGCTTGTTTTATTATCATCGGCTGTAAAGACTCTTCAAATAACACCAATAATTCGAGTAATGCAAATGTTGGAGTGTTAAGGGATTTATCTGTGAATTTGGAAAAGAACTATAGCGTTCCCGATTCTGACAGCAATGTAATTGAACTTGCTTCAACACCTGATGAAATTTATCAAAATGACCTTAAGAAATTAATATCAATATCGGATGATGTGATCCGTGTAACAGTTCAAAATGTAGCTTATACAAGCTATGAAGGCGTTGCTTGGACAAAATTAGATGTCCTGATAACTGATACATTAAAAGGAGATTTAAAAGTCGGAGATGTAATATCAGTATTTAATTTGGGTGGATATATTCCGCTTAGTGAACATATTGAAGGACATAATGATGCGTTTCGATTTAAAAATTTAAGTGCAGAGGAAATTAAAACGACTTTTCTTAAAGAAACAATTGACGGTGAAAAAACGGTTCAAAAGTCGGATGATTTGATACTGTGTTTAGTTCAAACTCCTAAGAATAGTCCGTTGCCGAACGGTGCATATGAAAGAGTTTCTTATACAGGTCAGTTATATTCTGATGGCGACAATAAATTTGTTCAGTTGATTACTGACAGTTCCGAAACAACAGAGAAAATATATTCCTATGACGATATCAAGAAAATGACAGAATAGGAAAAGTTATAAAATAAATAGCGATAATCATAGCGTGTAATGGTAGCACTACATCTAATATCAGACCATGTGTTTTCATTGATTCCAATGTTTGTTTGCGAAAATTCTCTATAAAACTATCATTTATTATGAAAATAATAAAACAAGGAGGTGTTTCTATTGAAAAAAGCAATATGTTTTACTTTATGTCTGCTTACTTTTTTCTTTATCAGCGGTTGTAATAGTATGAATTTTTCTAAGAAATCAACCGAAACAGGAACTTATGTCAATGATGAAGTGTCGCTTGAGATAAAGAATGATAGTATTGATAATTCGGGGTTAGTGTTACTGATTTCAAACAAAACAAACACCGATCTTACTTATGATTCAACTTATTATATAGAACAAAAAAAGAATGGAATTTGGTATTCATCAGATAATGAACAATATTTTAATGCATTAGCGATATTGTTGAAATCAAAGGCTACGAATGAATTTGAAGTGGATTTTGAGACTACTCTTCTGCAAGGGGAATATAGAATAATTAAATCCATAAATGTTTCAACTGGAAGCATTCCTTTGATGGTAGATTTCAAAATATCCTAGCATAATGAGAATATCCGGATTGCGATAGTAACAGGCTTAATTTCAATAGTTCTGACAACACGAAAAATAGAATATGTGAGAATTACAAGCGACAGGAATTAAGCTGTCGCTTGTTTGGCTGTTGAAATACAAACCATACTATTTAATTTTGCATTGAATTTAATTGAGAGGTGCTATATAATTAATATCAGAGTAATAAAATATTAAAATTCTGAATTTAAAGGGTGATTATTATGCCGTTGCAGATTGTTCGGAATGATATAACTAAGATAAAATGTGACGCAATTGTTAATGCGGCAAACAGTTCGTTGCTTGGCGGAGGCGGTGTTGACGGTGCGATTCACCGTGCGGCGGGGAATGAATTGCTTAATGAATGCAGAAAACTTGGCGGTTGCAGAACGGGTGAGGCGAAAATTACGGGTGCGTACAAACTGCCCTGCAAGTATGTTATTCACACGGTCGGCCCTGTATGGCAAGGCGGAAATTATCATGAGGAAGAACTGCTTTCGTCATGTTATCGTAACTCGTTGCAGCTTGCAAAGACTTATGAATGCGAATCGGTTGCCTTTCCTTTGATTTCATCGGGGGTTTACGGCTATCCGAAAGAACAGGCATTACAGGTGGCAATCAACGAAATCTGTAAATTTCTTGCAGACAACGATATGCTCGTTTATATTGTTGTGTTTGACAAAGACGGATTCCGTGTCAGCAAAAAGCTTGTTCGTGATATTGCCGAATACATTGACGAACACTATGTTGAAACGCACTATTCCGAAAACCGAAGTCGTGGATTATCCCGTCTTTTAAGACAGCCGGAGACTTATCCAATGCAAACCGCAGCTTTGAATTTAGCTGATGTTGTAAATCAGCTTGACGAAAGCTTTTCTCAGATGCTTTTGCGTAAAATTGACGAAAAAGGTCTTACGGATTCTCAGTGTTATAAAAAGGCAAATGTTGACCGCAAGCTGTTTTCTAAAATAAGAAACAATGTCAACTATAAACCTAAGAAAACTACCGCAATTGCCTTTGCCGTTGCACTTGAACTGTCGCTTGATGAAACTAAAGAAATGCTTCAAAAGGCCGGCTATGCACTTTCGCACTCGAATAAATTTGATGTTATCATTGAATATTTTATTCAAAAGGGAGAGTATAATATTTTTACTGTAAACGAGGCTTTATTTGAATTTGACCAGGTTTTGTTGGGTCAGTAAATGTCGCATTTCAGGCGACCATATGTTATCCCGAAAGTTATATGATTAAGTCAAGATAAAAAACTTAACTACTTTTGGAGGTAACAACTATGAAAAACAACATTACAGAATTGGTATTCATTCTTGACAGAAGCGGTTCAATGTCAGGACTTGAACAAGACACAATCGGCGGATTTAATTCGCTCATTGAAAAGCAACACAGACAGAACGGCAAGTGCTATGTTTCAACCGTATTGTTTGATCACGAAACCGAGGTTCTTCATGACAGGGTTGAATTGTCTGAAATTTCAAAAATGACTGAAAACGATTATACGGTTCGTGGCTCAACTGCACTCATTGACGCTATCGGCGGTGCAATTCATCACATTGGCAACATTCATAAGTATGCAAGAGAAGAAGATGTTCCCGAACACACCTTGTTTGTGATTATGACCGATGGAATGGAGAACGCAAGCCGTATCTATTCAAGCAATAAGGTCAAGAAAATGATTGAGCGTCAGAAAAATCGCTACGGCTGGGAATTTCTTTTTATCGGAGCTAACATTGATTCCGTTGAAACCGCTAAGCATTTTGGAATCAATTCCGACCGCTCCGTTAATTATCACGCTGACGGTCAGGGTACGGCTGTTGTTTTTGACGCAGTATCGAAAACCGTGTGCAATTTCAGAAAAAGCAGACCGCTTTCATCGTCTTGGAGTGATGAGATAGACAAGGACTACGAAAGCAGAAAATAAGAGGCAAATTAGTTTTAATTTCTGCATTTATACCATAAACAAAAGACCTATATTTACTTTAGAATAAGTAAATATAGGTCAAATTTATTGAAGTCACATTGGAAAGAATCAATCTTTTTATACTTGAAATTACTTTTAATGCATTTTGGCATTTTTGTGAGTTCATTTTTTACAAACCAAATTTTATGATTTGGGTCAACTTTGTCTGCAATTTCATTTTTGTTTATACATTCAACATTTTCAAATGCCTCAAACCAGTTTTCTTTGTAGGTGCAAAGGTGGGTGTTGTTCGGATAATAATACGACATAATTCCGAATGCACTGTCGCAGTAAACAAAAGTGTCTGATTCTGACTGTTGAGAACTGAATCTTTCACGAAAATTTGTCATTGACGGATTATATTCAAACAATCCTGTTGCAACAAGACAGCCGATATTTACAACGCAAAGCAGGGTGCATATTACTTTGCTCGGCTTTGGTTTTATATCTTTTACGCCGAAAGCAACGAGAATTGCAAAGATACCGAGAATTACAACGCTGTATCTTGCAATGTAAAACGGGCGTATAAAAACGGTTACGAACAACCCGATTATTTGAATACCCATAACGCAGACATCTGCGAAAATTATACACAATTTTCGGTTGCTCTTTTTCATAAGAACAAGTGCAGATACTGCTATGCCAGATATGAATACAATTACAGACAACGGTTCAACTCCGCTGAGCCAAAAATTACTTGAGGCTGATTTTGTTTGATTTAAAAGAGGAATTATCCAAAATGAATATCCTGCCACCATAATAAGGTCTGCAATAATAACACGCTTGAACAAATTTCTGTCTTTAATGAGCAGATATATATTTGCAAAAGCAAAGATAATTGCAACTGCAAGAAGTGCGTAGATGTGATTGTATGCAGCCCCAAGTCCTGCTATAGCAAATAGGATGCAGTTATGAAGCTTTTTGTTTTCTATAAAAAGCAGGGACTCAATAAAGCATAATGTAACAAAAAATATGCTCCATGAGTATGACCTTTGCTGAACGCTGAAATAGAGCATCATTGGCACAGCTCCGACAGTCAGCATATATATTATTGATGTTTTACAGCCGTAGTGCTTTTTTATGATTGTGCATCCCAAAAACAGCGTTGCAATGTAACCGATTGCCGAAAATATTTTTGTTGCTGTTATTGAGTATCCAAAGATACAGCAAAATGTTTTCAGCGACAAAAAATACAGCGGTGGGTGCATATCGGATTTCAGAATATTGATTATGTCTGAATAATTGTGCTGAATCAGCGACAGCGTGTACGCCTCGTCAAACCATATATTGTCATTAAATATAAGTGTCAGGGAAAACAATGACAAAACGGCAAATATGATATATACCGTATGATTTGCTCTGACTTTTAATTTGTGCATCATAATATCTCCGTTTCTGAGCTTATAGGATAATTTTACCATTACAGGGCTATAAATTCAAGATTAACGGAAAACGGTCTGTCTGTGATAAGTGTTTTACACACCTGAAAAGCTGAGAACTTTTTCGACTGATTTTGAATATACTTTCCATTCCTCCTGCTTTTCTTTAAGGCGTTTTGTGCCTTTGCGAGTGAGGTGGTAGTATTTACGCTTTCTGCCGTCAAATTCTTCCCAGTAGCTTTCAAGCAGATTTTCTTCTTCAAGTGCGTGAAGAATAGGGTAGAGAGTACCCTCTTTAAGCTCAAACACGCTCTCGCTCTGTAATTCAAGCTCTTTAATAATTTTGTATCCGTACATATCGTTTTTCTTTAAAACGCTCATAACAAGCATTGCTGTACTGCCTTTGATAAGTTCTTTACTGATTTTCATTTTATTTGCTCCTTTCCGATTAGCTCCGAATGAAAAAATTAAATCCGGTTTCGTATTCTTTTTTATGTTCAATAGGTTCGCATATATTGGATATTTTACCGTACGAAACACTTATGTCAATTGTTTTGTATGTTTGACCTTTTTTGTCGATAACAAATGTCAGACAGGGGTATAGACTGTATTTCGGATTTCCGAGATTATCATTTGCATAGTATATTTTTGAGATTACCGAAGCCTTATAGATAAGAGATTTTTCGTATAATTTACTGATTGAATCTCCAACCTTGAGAGTATTTATTGCGTCAACCTCTTTCGTGGTTAATAACAAATCGTCATAGAAAATTGATGTGTTTAAAGCGTTATAATCTAAAGATAGATACATATTGCAATTGATGTCTTTGACTGAAATCATATTGCCGTTATGCCGATATACATACTCTTTGTCTAAAGAATCAAAAGTCGGATGTTTGCCGTATTTGAAATTCAGTTGGAAGTCAAGTCCGTTTGCTTTTGCATTGTCCAAAAATTCATTGCTTGTGGTTTTTAGATTGGCATTCATCACAAAATCAATTATTTTTTCTCTTTCGGCAAGAATTTCGGTAGATTTTGAATTTATCTCTACTCTTGAAATAACCGCACAAATTCCCGTGATGAGAAAATTGACAGAGAGAAATACAATGAAAATATTTTTGAATACTTTAGTTATTTTCAGATGAATTTTTCTGCCTTTCATCTGCTCGTTTCCTCTGATTTTAATCAGAACCGCAATTGCCCACAGCAACAACAGTGCCATAATTATAAAAGGAATTGCCGTGTAGCACCACTCATTGACTGCCGAATACTCAATATTTTCATATGCAAACAGACTGTCAATATACGCAATCGGACCTTTTGTGATGGTAGTCATAATCGCATAAACCGCAGGTTGGAAGATTGACGAAAATTTGATTATAAGAAGAAATGAGCCTTGCAATGTTATTGAGATTGCAGACATTAAAACCTGAAAGCCAAGCGATATTATGATGAAGATTGCAACCGATTTGTGACTTTTCTTTTGACTGTAAATTATCATCACCGTGTATGTGGCAAGAATTATCAGCGACCAAAAATCAAACATTGCGTAATGCGTTAAGTTTGAATATTCTGCAACATAGCAGAATAGCGGTGATGCGTTTACGGTTGCCATAAAAAGTGCGATAACTGCCACAAGACAAATGAATGTGAATATTCCACGATATTTATTTTGGTGGAGAGCATTCAACGGCACGGCGGTGTCATCGGGATTGCCCATTTCTTCGGTGGCACGCTTTTCGGCTTCTTCTTTTGAATAGCCAATGTCAACATAATAGTCGATTTTATCAAGCAAGTGCGATTCAAGCTCGGCTGTAATTAGCTTTCGGGAGTGCTTGTCGCTAATCTGCTCCGATACTTTGTCAACAAAACTGTTTGTCATACTATCCCTCCTTTTTCTATTTTTTGCTACTATAGGATTCAGTTACCGCTCCGTCTTTTATATGCAAATTATTATGGATATGGTTTGAATCGGAATTGTTTTCACCTCTGTTCAAGTATATTGAAAGGTCAATTTGATATTCAAGTTTATCAGTCCCTCTGTAGTATGTTTTTTTAATATGATCCGCATATTTCAATAATCCTGACTGCTCGATGCTTTCAAGTGTTGTACCAACATCAATATTTCTGATTGATTCCATATCAGCTAGTATTTTCGGACTTTCGTCATATGCTATGTTATCCTCATATATATCGCTGTCATAGGTGAAATCACCTAATCTAAGATAAAAGGGAACAAAAATATCACCTGTGTTGTATGACAACGATATGCAATCTTCTGTGATATCAGGTTCGGACGAAAGTTCAATTTCACCGCCCCTGTCATAATATGTAACTCTGTTTGTATCTTTATAATATTGATAATATCCCAGAGATTCTAAGTTATCGGAAATTTCTGAATCTTCTTTTGTTAAATCTGCATTGAATACATACTCCGACATCTCCTGACAACTTGACAAATAACTGTTGCCTGTTATTAAATCATCAATTGCTCTATAAGAAGTGGCAGTCAGCATAACCACAAGATTTACAGCTAAAAATACACTTATGCAGGCTTCAATAATGTGTATCGAAACTTTTGGCTTCTTGTAATTGGTAATGGTTTCAATTCGTGAAATTCTGATAAAAAGCAGAATTGACCAAATAATAAAAAACAACCCTAAAATATACGGAATGACTTCAAAACAGAAACCTGTTAATATATCAGAATTTGCGGGTACACCTAAGAAAATACATTGTAAATATGCATGAAGTCCTTCCGTTAATATTTTTGCAATTGCATACATTGCAGGTTGGTAAAAGTAAAACATATTAGCCGGAACTGATGAAGAAACAGGATATTCGTCATACCCCACAAGGATAGAACCAAATTGTAAAATAAATGAAATTGCGACAAACAGCGGAATAAACTTTAGGTTATTTTTTCGGGATAATATTAACATTACAACATATGCAATCAGAAAAGCAAGCGAAACAAAATCGCATATTATGCTGTGCCTGTATGATTGGTCATCGTAGCTGTATATAAAAGCGTCACGAAACCATATTGTGCAGAAGAACATCAGTATTATAACACCGCAACAGATAAATGACAGCAGGTCACGAAAATTATTGTTGTGCAGAGCATTTAACGGAACAGCCGTGTCTTCAGGATTGCCCATTTCTTCGGTGGCACGCTTTTCGGCTTCTTCTCTTGAGTAGCCTATGTCAACATAATAGTCGATTTTATCAAGCAAGTGCGATTCAAGTTCGGCTGTGATTAGCTTTCGGGAGTGCTTGTCGCTAATCTGCTCCGATACTTTGTCAACAAAACTGTTTGTCATACTATCCCTCCTTTCAGGGTTTTCGTTTAATCACAATAATCAGTAACTTTACCGTCCTCTATGGTCAGATTCTTAAAGAAAAAGTTTGAGCCGTCATCAGAAGTATCATCGTATCCTTTAAAATAAATTGTAAAGTTTATTTCATATACAGTTTTCTTTTTATCTCGATAATATGTTTTGCATATTCCATTAGCCCATTTTAAAAGTCCCGATTCTTTTATGCTTTCAAAGTCATCTCCCTTGTCAATCTTTTTGATTGCATCTACATCGGACAAAATTTCGGGAGTTTTATCGTATATATCCCTCTCATTAATGAAAGCTCCTACGCTTTCATCGTATGTAATAAATCTATTGTTCAAATTGTATGAAAGGGTTGTGTATCTTCCGTTGTTATCCATACCAGTTCCAACTGATATTGTGCCGCCTTTGCCGTAAAATTCGGCAGGGATTTCTGTATCCGCATAGTATCCCTCAAGCGTCAGTTTATCTATAATTTCAGACTTATTCTGTGTTAAATCTGCATTAAGTACATATTCCGATATTTTTTTACGGCTTGAAGAATAGCTGTTTCCTGTTGCAAAATCATTGACAGTTCTGTATGCTGTGGCGGTGACCGTTATAATAAGATTTACGGACAAAAATACGCTTACACATATTTCTATAAGGCGGATAGGTATGTTGTATTTTTTACGATTGTCAACTCTTTCTGATTTCAATATTTTAATGAAAAGTATGATTGACCATATTATAAATAATAACCCTAAAATATAGGGCAAAACATTAAAACAGAAAGAATCGGTTTTGGCAGGAACTTCAATGAAAATACATTTTGAATACGCAACAAATCCCTCTGTAACTGTTTTTACAATTGCGTACATTGCTGGCTGGTAAAAATAAAACATATTCGGCGGTGCTGTTGATGTGAGTGCAGCCTCGTTGTAATCGTAAATAATAACGGAGAAAAATTGCAGGATAAAAGAAATTGCCACAAATAACGGAATGATTTTAATGTGCTTTTTTCTTGCCAATATTAACATTACAACATATGCAATCAGAAAAGCGAGCGAAACAAAATCGCATATTATGCTGTGCCTGTATGATTGGTCATCGTAGCTGTATATAAAAGCGTCACGAAACCATATTGTGCAGAAGAACATCAGTATTATAACACCGCAACAGATAAATGACAGCAGGTCACGAAAATTATTGTTGTGCAGAGCATTCAACGGCACGGCGGTGTCATCGGGATTGCCCATTTCCTCGGTGGCACGCTTTTCGGCTTCTTCTTTTGAATAGCCTATGTCAACATAGTAGTCAATTTTATCAAGCAAGTGCGATTCAAGCTCGGCTGTAATTAGCTTTCGGGAGTGTTCATCTTCAATTTGCTCGGCTACTTTTTCAAGAAATTTATTCTTCATATTATCCCTCCCATTCCTATAATACCTCGCAGTTCTATATACATAGATTGTCTATGTATATAGAATAATACATTTTTAAAGCATAGTCAAGGGGGGAGGTAAAAATTTTCGAGTAGAATTTTATAATAAATCAAATTATATAAAAGCCGCAAAGCTATTGTCATACAGTAGCGGCGAACACGGTTCGCCGCTACAAATGAATACATAATTTCCATAATATCAAAACATTTTTGTAAAACATAAAATTTCATCAAGGCGGGCGTCCAATGAACGCCCCTACAGAATTGATACAGAAAAACACGGCTTGTTCATTTTCCGAACAAGCCGTGTTTCATATCAAAATATTTAAATTACTGTTCTTTCAGAACACCGTTGCGGTAGGCACAGAGGAGCATTGAAAGTCCTTCAATGCGGTTACGGATTGTCTGACCGTCATCGGTTTGTGCAACACGGATTCGGTTTTCCGAGGTGTCAAAAACTTTTGTTGTTGAGAGAATGTCCTTGTTTGATTTGATTGCGTTGTCAATTCCCGCAAAGGGTTCGTGGGTGACAATTCGCATACCGTAGGAATTATAGACGAGCGTGTAGCCCGCCGTGCCTGTTTTGTCCTGATATGCTCTGCAAAATCCGCCGTCAATCACAATCAGCTTGCCGTTAGCCTTTATCGGACTTTCGCCCTTTTTGCGGATAACGGGAACATGACCGTTGATTATGTGACCGTGATTTTCAGAAAGACCGAATTCTTTCAAAATCCTTACGCAGGCATCTTCATCGTGATAGAGCGTGTAGTAATGGTTGCGTGTTTCCGTGTGGGTTTCGGAATCGTCAATAAAGAAACGCTCAAACGAACACATCTTTTCTCTGCCGAAAAGCGGTGAATGTTTTCCGCACCAGAGATACCACATATAGTCGTTGCCCTTTTGCCTTTCGGGAGAATTTTCGGGGGCAGAGTGTCCCTGACGAACAATCTTTTCAAGCTCATCAAGCAATGCTTTTCCCGAAAGTACACAGTTGCCCGTGTCAAATTCCATAAAACTGCCGTCCTTGTTCATCGGAATACAGCCGTGGAGCAAAAGATTGTTGTTGCAACACTTGTACATTCCGCCCTTGGCAAACAGAAAATCAATGTGTCTTTTCAGCTTTTCACTTGCCATAAAGGCATTTTTAAGCTGTTCCATAACCCGTTTTTCAGTCTTTGTCAGCTCATACGGATAGTCATGGTCAACTGTGGGGAAGAAGGTGTCGGAAATCGGATATTTCTTTTCGCCGACAGTTACGGTCGCATTTTCAAAATCAATCTTGTCAAGCAATCGCCTGTCGCTCATATTAAAGTTAGGATTGCGGCTGACAAGCTGACCTTCAAGTTTAAAGAGAATAACGGCAATCGCCTTGTGCATATCGGCAACAAGCAACGGATCGTTTGAGGTGTAGGGCGAATCCGCAAAAGGGCCTTTCGGCATAAAGCGTTCAACATTTCCGCCGCCGTAAACATCCTTTGCAAAAAGCGAGAGGTCACGCAGACTTATTCCGTAGCCGACCTCGATTGTGTCAAGATTGCCATATGAAAATGCGTTGTTAAGTGCAGCGGCAATGCAAGCCATACTGCCCGATGCCGCACCCATCCAAAGAATATCGTGATTGCCCCACTGAATGTCAACACCGTGGTGCATCATAAGGTCGTCAAGCACAATGTCAGGTCTTGCACCTCTGTCGAAAATGTCGCCGACAATGTGGAGCTTGTCAACAATAAGTCTTTTTATCGTGTCACAAAGCGAGAGTATGAAAACATCGGCTTGTCCTGCCTCAATAATTGTGTGCAGAATATTTTCGTGGTAGGTTTCACGGTCTTTTTTGCCTGAATCACCGAACATAAGCTCCTCAATGATGTAGGCATAATGCTTTGGCAGAGTTTTACGAACCTTGCTTCGTGTGTATTTGGAAGAAATGTGTCGGCAGATTGCAAGCAATCTTATGAGTGTTAATCTGTACCATTCTTCAATGTCGGTTATTTCGCTTTTGTAAACGCCGAGTTTTTCCTTTGGATAATAAATCAGCGTTGCAAGCTCGGCACGCTGTTCGGATGTGAGAGTATTTGAAAAAAGGTCGTCAATCTTTTCTCTGATTGAACCCGATGCGTTGTTGAGAATATGTCTGAATGCCTCGTGCTCACCGTGAATATCGGAAAGAAAATGTTCCGTACCTTTCGGCAAATCAAGGATTGCGTGAAGATTAATCATCTCTGCCGCCGCCGACTGAATGTTCGGATACTGCTCCGAAAGTGCCTCAAGATAGAGAATATTTTCCTGCATTTGCTTTTCATCGTAATGTTTCATCAAGTCCGCCTCCGAAAAAACTTTTACTGAAATCAGTGTATCACAACGCAAAAATTATATCAATATTATTGCAAAAGATTTTGCACAATTTTCTGCAAAAACAAAACACCCGATTTCCGTTTTGGTCGGAAATCGGGCATGAAATGTGAGAATGTATGTGTGATTTATGTAAATGAGCGTACAATGCTCCTGCGGGCGCCCAATGAGCGCACTTACTGAATTGCGGAAATCGGTAAATTTACATAATCGAACAAACAAGGTCTGTGTATTCGGACGGATTTTCAAGCGGAAGTCCTGCAATTAGAAGTGCCTGACTGTAGAGAACCTCGGCATACTTCTTTGCTCTGTCAACATCGCTCTTGATAAATTCTTCCATCTTCTTAACGGCAGGGTGTGAAAGGTTAAGCTCAAGCACACGCTGAGCCTTCATATTTGCGTCAGGCTGAACTGAGTTGAAATACTTTTCCATTTCAAATGAAATACCGCCCTTTGCCGTAAGGCAAACAGGATGTGAAACAAGTTTCTTTGATGCGGTAACCTCTGCAACCTTGTCACCGAGTGTTTCCTTAACAAATGTAAGAAGTGCGTCCTTGTTTTCTTCATCTTCTTTATTTTCCTCGGTTTCAATGCCGAGGTCATCGTTCATTGCCGAACAGAATTTCTTTTCCTTATATGTCATGAGTGACTGTAGAGTAAACTCGTCAATCTCCTCTGTGCAGTAAAGAATTTCGTAACCCTTTGAGCGGATAAGCTCTGTCTGCGGAAGTGTGTCGATTGCAGCGGCATTTTCACCTGTTGCAAAGTAGATGAACTTCTGGTCTTCCTTCATTCTGTCAACATATTCCGAAAGCGTAACAAGCTTTTTCTCGCTTGAAGAATAGAACATAATAAGATCCTGAAGTTCTTCCTTGTGCATACCGTAGTCCGAAACAACACCGTATTTAAGCTGTCTGCCGAATGCGTTGAAGAATTTTTCGTAATTCTCACGGTCATTCTGAAGCATTGAAGTAAGCTCGTTTTTAATCTTCTTTTCAATGTTCTGAGCAATTGTAATGAGGTGACGGTCATGCTGGAGCATTTCTCTTGAAATGTTGAGCGAAAGGTCTGCGCTGTCAACAATACCCTTTACAAAACGGAAGTGTTCGGGCAAAAGCTCTTCGCAGTTATCCATAATAAGCACACCGCTTGAATAAAGCTGAAGTCCCTTTTTGTATTCCTTTGTGTAGTAGTCATAAGGAGCAACAGACGGAATAAAGAGCAATGCCTTGTAGGTTACAACACCCTCAACGGAAGTTACGATAGTTTTAAGTGGCTTGTCCATAGCCATAAATTTTTCGCTGTAGAACTTGTCGTATTCTTCCTGAGTAACATCTTTCTTTCTTCTCTGCCAAAGAGGAATCATGCTGTTGAGTGTTACGGTTTCCGTGTAATCCTCATATTCGGGCTTGTCGCTGTCCTTGGTTTCTTCCTTAACTCTGCTCTTTGTCATATCCATAACAATCGGGTAGCGGATGTAGTCGGAATACTTCTTGACAAGTCCCTGTATTCTGTACTGCTCAAGGAATTCGTCATAGTTTTCATCGTCTGTGTTATCCTTGATTTCAAGAATAATCTCTGTGCCGGCATTTTCCTTTTCAATCTCGCTGATTGTGTAGCCGTCTGCACCGCTTGACTGCCAGCAATATGCCGTATCCTCGCCGTACTTCTTTGTGTTTACGGTAATCTTCTTTGCAACCATAAATGCCGAGTAGAAACCAACGCCGAACTGACCGATAATGTCAATGTCGTCTTGCTTTTCTTCCATGCTCTGCTTGAATTTGAGTGAGCCTGAGGATGCGATTGTGCCGAGGTTGTTTTCAAGGTCATCCTTGTTCATGCCGATACCGTTATCCGTGATTGTAAGAGTACGGCTTTCTTTGTCGGGCTTTAAAACGATTTTGAAATCGCCTCTGTCAAGACCGACCTTGTCATCGGTAAGAGAAATGAAGCAAAGCTTGTCGATAGCATCGCTTGCATTTGAAATAATCTCACGAAGAAAAATTTCTTTGTGAGTATAAATTGAGTTAATCATAAGGTCAAGAAGTCTTTTTGACTCTGATTTAAACTGTTTCTTTGCCATAAAAATCTTCCTTTTCATAATAATACATAAATTAAGAAGCCTTGTTCAAAACCGCAATTTGCATAGCTTTTCACACAAGCCTCTCATTAAACTATAATTATACTACAAAAGGTCAACTGTTTCAATATATAAAAAGTCCGAATGTGTCATATAGGGCGAATTTTGGTGAAATTTGTCATTGCAATGGCGGTGTTTTCGTTTTATAATCTACTTAATAACTGCATTGAAAAAGAAAGGAGAATTAAATGACATATTCAGACGGTACAAACAGCGGGCTTTCAAGAAGAAATCACTATGTGGGACAGCCTGCCGTAAAAGTCGGAAGTTCAAATTTTGACTACTACAGAAAGCCTGAAAAAAGTCATGGCTTTGCAAAGAGAGTCGCATTTTTTGCGTACTTTCCACTTTTGATTCTATGGCTTGAAACCGACCTTAAAATTGCGTCGGGGTTTGATGTGCTCGGCGGTTTTGCTTTCACATTCCTGTTCACAATCGTGCTTTCGGCGGTACTTGTTTTGTTGTGTTCTTTTTCAAAACGCAGAGGGGTAAACAGAGGAATTGCAACCGTACTCACGGCTGTGCTGACGATATGGTACGGTGTGCAGATGATATACTATAATGTTTTCGGCACAATGGTTGTTGTAAGCAGCGTTACAAACGGCGGTGCAGGGCAGGCATTCAATTCAATTGATATGATTATGACTGCGATAACAAGCAGAATTGTGTTTGTTGTTTTACTTTTTGTTCCTCTTGCTTTCTTTATAATTTTCGGCGGAAAGCTGTTTGACTTTTCAAAAGTAAAGTTAAAGGGTAAGCTGATTGTACTTTTGATTGCGGTGGTTTTTCAGATTGGAACTGTCCTTGCGGTAGGCATTGACCGTGATTCTTCCGACACAAAGAGCAACTACAATCTTTATTACGGTGAATTGCAACAGGTTGCCGTGTGTGAACGCTACGGACTTTACACAATGCAAAGGCTTGACATCAGCCGACTTATGTTCGGTTACAAAGCGAATATACGCACAAACAGCAAGCCGAAAAATAAAGAATCGACTGCCGATGAAATTACAAAAACAGAGCAGAAAGCTCAGATTATGAGTGCTGATTTTTCAAAGCTTACAAAGAGTACAAATAATGATGAGTTAAAGTCGCTTTATGAATATTTTGACAGCGAAGAACCGAGTTATACCAACGAATACACGGGTATATTCAAGGGCTGCAACATAATTTTCATTACAGCCGAAAGCTTTTCGCAGTATGCAATTGATAAGGACTTAACTCCCACGCTCTACAAAATGTATAATGAGGGATTTCAATTTGAAAATTACTATTCGCCTGCGTGGGGTGTAAGCACAACTGACGGTGAATATGCAAATCTTACAGGCTTGATTCCAAAATCCGGTGTGTGGAGCTTTTCAAAGTCAGCCGAAAATAATGTCAGCTTCCCGTTCACTCTCGGTGAGCAGAGCAGAAAACTCGGTTACAAAACAGTTAACGCTTACCACAATCACACCTATGATTACTATGACAGGGACAAGTACCTTACAAATATCGGCTATGACTACTCTGCAATCGGAAAAGGCCTTGACCTCGGTGAAAATGTGTGGCCGAATTCCGACCTCAAGATGATGCAGAAAACTGTTGACGATTACATAAATTCCGACAGCTTCAGCGTTTATTATATGACGGTCAGCGGTCACGGCGGATATTCATACAACACCATGAGCGAACGCAACGCAGACCTTGTAAAAGACCTGAAATACAGCGATGAGGTCAAGGGTTATCTTGCCGCAAACATTGAGCTTGACAAGGCAATGGAATATCTTCTTGCAAGACTTGAAAAAGCAGGCAAGCTTGACAATACCCTTATTTGCCTTACGGATGACCATTATCCGTATTCGCTTGATGAATTTGACGGTGTGTCCGAGCTTGCGGGTCACAAGGTTGACACAACCTTTGAACAGTACAAAAATGCATGGCTGTTGTGGAGCGGTTCAATGAAAAAGCCCGTCAAGGTTGACACATACTGTTCAAGCCTTGATATTCTGCCCACGCTTTCAAATATGCTCGGTCTTGAATATGACAGCAGAATGTTGGCAGGTACGGATGTTTTCGGAAACAAAGAACCGTTCGTTGTGTTTGCCGACAGAAGCTGGATTTCCCAGAACGGAAAATACAATGCGTCAACAGGCGAATACACCGCTTTCAAGGGTGCAAAGGGCAAGGATGATATTGACGAACTCAATAACAGATGCAACAACCTCTTTACCGTTTCGAGAATGATTCTCGACAACAATGTTTATGCCGAGACTTTCGGCGATACCCATGTTAAGGGAAAGTAGTTTAATGCTCAAATTTGCATTGACTGCAAGGCGAAAATAAAGTAAAATAGAACATGACAAATCCATACGGCGACAGTCAGTTTTGACTGCTGCCGTATTCCGCATACGGAATAAATAATTTAAAATAAAATTGAGATGATTCTTTGAAAATATATAAAACTGCCTTAGTTTGTTTAATAACCTGTGCGGTTGCATTTTTCAGCTGTTCATGTTCATTGCTTGAGGATGATAACAACGAATCGAGTGCACCTGTAACTACTTCCGAAAAAAGCAGTACAAGTGTAAAAACAACATCTAAACCTAAACCGACAGAGCCGTGTGTGTATAATGAACCAAAAACAGATTATGCCTATAGCACACTTACTGATGATTATGTGAAAAAGCTGTACAATCAAATAAGTGATAATATTGATTCCGAATATGAACCGTCATTTTACGCTGAAGGGAATCTTGGTGAATATCAAATAACACAGGCTGTGGAAGCGTATAAAAATGACCACCCTGAAGTGTTCTGGCTTAAAAGTTACTATGAATACGAAAATTTTGATTATGAAACAGGAATTTGGCTTACATATACTATGAGCGGTGATAAACTTGTTACTGCAAAAAAAGAGTTTAATACTGCAGTTGATACTATTTCCAAAAGTGTCCCTTATGGCACTGAATGTGAAAGAGAAGAATATATACATAATTATATAATTAATAATTGTGATTATGATGAGGAAGCGGCTGAATCTGAGGGGGTTCAGGGCAATGAAAACGATGCCTACGGTGTGTTTGTTGATGGTAAGGCAGTATGTGAGGGTTACTCAAAGGCATTTCAGATTTTGTGTAATAAGGCTGATATTGATTGTATTCAACTTATGGGAATCGTTGACTCAGACAATCATGTATGGAATTGCGTGAAGATTGGCGGAGATTGGTATCAGATTGATGTTACTTGGGACGATGTTGATGATTTTATTGATGATTCACATGGGTACTTTAATCTTACCGACAGTCTTATGTATGAGGAGCACACGCTGTCTCCAAAATACTCGGAGATTGATGCAGAATCTTTTTTGAATTTGAAATCTTGGTGTAACTTCTATGTTCCAAAATGTACTGCTGAGAAATACAATTATCACAACTATTGTTATAATTATAAATATCCTACAGTATCTAATCTTGATGATTCCGATAATGTCAGCACAGCAATTGCAAAAGCGGCAAAGAACGGAGAAGAGTATTTCGTAGTTATAGTAGATGAAAATGTAAATTACGATGATGTGTATGATGAGGTGCGGAATGGATATATGTATGATTGGCTTACAAAGGCTAACCAAATTAACTCTGATTCACCAAAGTTGAATGATACTTGCAATATGCTTTATGATGAAAAGTCTAATTTGATAACATTTCAACTTGAATATATTAATTAAATGCTGCATGATTGATTATAACATTGACTGCAAGGCGAAAATAAAGTAAAATAGAACATGACAAATCCATACGGCGACAGTCAGTTTTGACTGCTGCCGTATTCCGTATACGGAATGAATAGTTTAAAATAAAATTGAGATGATTTTTTGAAAATATACAAAACTGCCTTAGTTTGTTTAATGACCTGTGCGGTTGCATTTTTCGGCTGTTCGTGTTCGTTGACGGATGATTCCGAAAGCAGTGAACCAAAGAGAAGCTCTATCATAGAAAAATCCGTTACAACTCCGAGCGCACAAGATGTTGAAAACGACAAGGATTATGCAGATGTAAAAACCGATTATGCCTACGAGACGCTTACCGATGATTATGTAAAAGAACTGTATATGAGAATTGCAAAGAGCGTTGACACAGTGTATGCACCAAACATTACAACAACAGGCTCGCTTTCCGATTATCAGATTACACAGGCTGTTGAGGCATACAAAAACGACCACCCCGAAACTTTTTGGCTCAAGGGGTCAAGTCTTTTTGTTCCGTATGGTGACACAACAAGCGTAAAGCTTGATTATACTGTTCAAAATGATAAGCTTATAGCCGCCAAGAAAAAATTCAATATTGCCGTTGCTTCTGTTTTGAAGAATTTGCCCTCAGGCAATGATTTTGAAAGAGAAGAATACATTAACAACTATATAATTGACAATTGCAGGTATGATGAAGAAGCGGCTGAAAACAATGATGTTCAGGGCAATGAAAACGATGCCTACGGTGCGTTGGTTGACGGCAAAGCCGTGTGTGAGGGTTACGCAAGAGCCTTTCAGCTTTTGTGCAACAAGGCGAATATTGACTGCGTATTACTTTCGGGAACAGCCGACTCAGACAATCACGCATGGAACGGTGTAAAAATCGGCGGCGATTGGTACCAAATTGATGTTACATGGAATGATACCGACGGCGAAAATAATTATGCGGAAAACGATTATTTTAACCTAACCGATGACCTTATGTTCAAGGATCATAAGCTGTCATATAAGTATTCCGAGCTTAATTCACAAACTTATTTGAGCGTTGCTACATGGTGTAATTTTTATGTTCCAAAGTGTACGGCTGAAAAGTACAACTATTTTAACTATAAGTACCCGACTGTTTCGGATCCTGACAACGCCGATGATGTGAGCCAAGCTATTGCAAATGCTGCAAAAAACGGAGATGAATATTTCAGCATTGTTGTTGATAAGAACACCGATTTCAATTATATGTATGACAGGATTATGAATGACGGTTATCTTTATAACTGGATTTCAGAGGCTAATGAGATTAACGGTTATTCACCAAGGCTTGCGGAAAGCTGTTATGTTTATCGCAAGGATGAGTTAGGTGTGCTGACTGTTGAACTTGAATATGTTGATTAACGGCGATGTGATGCTCACTTTTGTCCGCAATGCAGGGACACTCTGCTTAAAAATTGATTTTATATAATAAAGCTAACCAAAGGAATGATATTATGAAAAAGTATGATGTTCAGAAGTTTGAACTTTTGTCAAACGAACAGATTGCAGACGGCATTTTTGATATGAGGGTAAAAAATGACGAGCTTGCACCGCTTGCAAAGTGCGGACAGTTTGCCCATGTTTATGTGCCTTCAAAAACTCTGCGCAGACCTATTTCGGTTTGTGACAGCGAAAACGGTGTTCTTCGCCTTGTTTATCAGGTAAAGGGTGAGGGAACAAAAATTATGTCCGAGATGAAAAAGGGCGAAAGCGTTGATATTCTCGCTCCTCTCGGCAACGGCTTTAAAATTGAAAAGGGCAAGCGTTATTGCCTTATCGGCGGCGGTATAGGCGTTCCTCCGATGCTCTACACAGCAAAGCAGTGTGAAAATCCGCTTGTTATCACAGGCTTCAGAAACAAAGACCTCATTATTCTTCAGGATGATTTCAAGAAAGCCGGTGCAGAACTTGTGCTGACAACAGATGACGGAAGTGCGGGAATCCACGGCTTTGTAACAGATGTTCTCAAAGAAAAAATCTCAGAGGTTGACGAGGTTTGTGCATGCGGCCCTACACCGATGCTCAAGGCTATTGCCGATGTTTGCAAAGAGGCAGGCAAGCCGTGTCAGATTTCTCTTGAGGAGAGAATGGCCTGCGGAATGGGTGCATGCCTTGTGTGCGCAGTAAAGGTAAGAAAAAACGGTGAAGAAATTATGCAGCATGTCTGCAAAAACGGCCCCGTATTTAACGCTGAGGAGGTAGTTTTCAATGGCTGATTTATCTGTAAAAGTTTGCGGAGTGGAATTTAACAACCCTCTCATTGCCGCATCGGGAACATTCGGTTTCGGTATGGAATATTCAGAGCTTTATCCCCTTGAAAAGCTCGGCGGTATTTCATGCAAGGGTATCACACTTACCCGCCGTGACGGCAATCCTGTTCCGAGAGTAGCCGAAACCCCTTCCGGCATTTTGAATGCAGTAGGACTTCAAAACCCCGGTGTTGATGTCTTTATCAATGAGGATTTGCCGTGGCTCAAAAAGCAAAATACGGTTATCATTGCAAACATTGCCGGCAACACTCCCGAAGATTATTGTGCAATGGCTGAAAAACTCAGCGAAACCGATGTTGATATGATTGAGCTCAACATCTCATGCCCTAATGTCAAGAGCGGCGGAGTGCAGTTCGGAACAAGCTGTGAATCCGTAGGTGCAATTACTGCGGCTGTCAAAAAGTATTGCAAAAAGCCGCTTATCGTAAAGCTCAGCCCAAATGTTACCGACATTGCATCAATCGCACAGTCGGCAGAGGCAAACGGTGCAGACGCAATTTCAATGATTAACACGCTCACAGGTATGCGTATCGACATCAACTCACGCAGACCGATTATCCGCAACAACACAGGCGGAATGAGCGGCCCTGCAATTTTCCCTGTTGCAGTTAGAATGGTTTGGCAGGTTGCAAACGCAGTTAAAATTCCGATTATCGGTATGGGCGGTATCTCAAGCTGGCAGGATGCAATCGAGATGATGATGGCAGGCGCAACCGCACTTCAAATCGGTACAGTCCTTTTTACGGATCCGTATGCGCCTATTAAGATTGCCGACGGTATGAACGAATGGCTCGACAAAAACGGAATCAAGAGCGTTTCGGAAATCACAGGAACAGTTAAGCCTTGGTAATTTTGCGGAATAAAAAATAATTTAAAGTCCATAATAACCCTATCGGAGGGATATTATGGACTTTTTGCGTGCATTAATAACGGCGCCCGTTTCAATTACAGTATTGTTCCTGCTGTCAAAGTTCATCGGCAACAAGCAGATGTCAAGCCTTAATCTTTTTGACTACATCAACGGAATCACAATCGGTTCAATCGCAGCGGAGATGGCAACGGCCGAAATGTCAGACTTTTGGGCGTGCTTTGCAGCACTCATTGTTTATGTAATAATTGTTATGCTTTGTTCGTGGCTTTCGCAAAAATCAACAATGTTACGAAGATTTTTAACAGGCAAGTCTATTGTGATTTTCGACAGAGGAAAGTTGTACAAAAAGAATTTTTCGGTTGCAAAAATTGATATAAACGAATTTCTTACACGAATGCGTGAAAAGGGATATTTCAGCCTTGATGATGTCGAAACGGTTTTTCTTGAACAGAACGGCGATTTGTCGGTTCTGCCAAAGGACAAAAAGCGCCCCGCAACTCCGGATGATTTAAAAATCATTGTTCACCAAACCAGACCCGAGTCCGTGGTTATTACGGACGGAAAAATTCTCGAGAAAAATCTTGCCGAATCGGGCTTTAATCTTGAATGGCTCAAAAAACAGCTTGACAACAACCGCAAACGGCTCAAAGATGTTTTTCTCGGTGTGTGTGATGATACGGGAAACCTCAAGATTTACCAAGACGGAAAGTCTGAAAGCAAGAATGATATTTTTGACTGATAAAGCGTAAAAGAATAAAATTTGCACCTTTACAGATTTGTAGGGGTGCTTTTTTATGTGCAAAAAATAAAATAATACAAAAATAAATTTTACCATTGCAATAATCAAAATTAATGTTATACTAAAATTGTAAGTGCGTGTCGGCAATATTTTGCATAACGCTTTGAAAAAATCGGAAAATTTTAATAAAGAAGGAAGTGTTTTAATGATTAAAAAGTTTACATCGGGCAACCCGATTGATACGCAGGCTGTTGTTGAAAAATTTAACGCTCTGCCTATTGCGGAATTTCCGCTAGGCGGCAAGTTTGAAAACGGAAATTTTGTCTTTGAATTTGATATGGCAGACAGCGACATCGTCTACGGTCTCGGCGAAGCTCCGAGAGGAATCAACAAGCGTGGTTGGGTGTATAACAGCTTTTGCAGTGATGACCCGTTCCACACCGAAACAAAGTCATCCCTCTATGCCGCTCACAATTTCCTTATGCTCAGCGGTTCAAAAACTTTTGGTATTTTTATCGACTTCCCGTCAAAAATCCGTTGGGACATCGGCTATACAACCACAAATAAAACCGTTATCACAATTGACGGCACGGATTTTGATATATATTACATTGACGGCACAAAGCCACTTGAAATCGTAAAAGAGTTCAGAAAATCAATCGGCACAAGCTATGTTCCGCCATTTTGGGCATTCGGCTATCAGCAGAGCCGTTGGAGCTATCACAATGCCGAAGCTGTTGACGCTGTTGTTGACGGTTACAACAAGGCAGGGATTCCGCTTGACTGCGTATATCTCGACATCGACTATATGGAGCATTACAAGGACTTTACTGTTGATGATGAAAAATTTCCGAATTTCAAGGACTATGTTTCAAAGAAAAGGGAAGAAGGAATCCACCTCATTCCGATTATTGATGCAGGCGTAAAAAAAGAGAACGGCTACGATATCTATGAAGAGGGCAGAAAGAACGGATACTTCTGCAAAAACGAGGATGGCACGGATTTTGAGGGCGGTGTATGGCCCGGTATCGTTGGCTTTCCCGATTTTCTCCGACCGGATGTAAGAAAGTGGTTCGGCTCAAAATATAAAATTCTCACAGATATGGGAATTGACGGCTTCTGGAACGATATGAACGAGCCTGCAATTTTCTATTCGGTAAAAGGACTTAACAAAGCACTTGATAAGGCGGCTTCTCTCAAAGGGCAGAACCTTGACCTTTCAAAATTCTTTGAGCTTAAGGACACGTTCGCAGGTCTTTCAAACAGTCCCGAGGATTATTCAAGCATTTACCACACAGTTGACGGAAAACAGGTTTGCCATGATCAGGTTCACAACATTTACGGCGCTAATATGACAAAGGCCGCCGGCGAATATTTTGCGGAGGAGTTCGGTAAAGAAAAAATTCTTATGTTCTCCCGTGCGTCATATATAGGCGCTCACCGTTCAAGTGGTATCTGGTTCGGTGATAACCACTCTTGGTGGTCGCACATTCTTCTTGACCTCAAAATGCTCCCGTCGGCAAATATGTGCGGCTTTCTGTACTGCGGTGCAGATCTCGGAGGCTTTAACGAGAACGCAACCCGTGACCTTGTTCTTCGTTTCCTTGCACTCGGTGTGTTTACTCCGCTTATGCGTAACCATGCCGCTCTCGGCACAAGAAATCAGGAGTGCTACAGCTTTGAAAACAGCGATGATTTCAAGGATATTGTTGAGGTTCGTTACAGACTTATTCCGTACCTTTACAGAACATTCAAAAAGGCAAGCGAAGAAAATGATATGATTTTCAGACCGCTTTCGTTTGATTATCCCGATGATAAAATTGCCCGTGAATGTGAAACACAGCTTATGCTCGGTGACGAGTGCATGATTTGCCCTGTATATGAGCAGAATGTAGGCGGAAGATATGTTTATCTCCCCGAGAACATGACTTTTGTAAAACTCAGCGGTACAAGCGTTACAACAGAAAAAATGAGCAAGGGTACTCATTATATTGAGGTTGCTCTCAATGAAGTTCCGCTCTTTATCAAAGACGGCAGGCAGATTGAACTCTGCAAGCCTGCAATGAGAACATCACAGCTTGATACAACCGATACAATTATGATTCCTTAATATACCGTAATGATAAAAAACACGGCAGTCGATAAAAAACTGCCGTGTTTTTGTATGTGTTAAATCAATTTTAATCGTCTGAATCTTTTCTTTCGCTTTTGAAAAGCTTGCAGATTTCATAATAAATCGGAATTGTTAAAAATGCAATCCAACCAAATGACCAACCGCCGCAGATGTCGAGAAATCCGAAAAACATATACACAATAACGACAAGCAGGGGATAAGCAAAATGACTCGGTTTGCGTTTGTAGATTGCGTCAACAAGTGTGTAATAGAGAGGAATTGTCAGAAAGCATACCCAGCTGAGTACCCAACCGAGCAATACTCCGCTGAATCCCCAAACGAGGAATCCGATAACGGCAATCAACCAAAACGGAAAGTGCTTCCAAAAGCGGTGCGACTTTGAATGTTTATGCTCTTCAATGCTTTCATCATACATAACATTTCCGTTTTCGTCTGTATAGACTTTTGTTTTGCCGTTTTCTTCAACATGAATTCCGTTCCAGCCGACATCAACCTTTGTACCGTCTTTATCTCTAACATGGATTCCGTCCCTGAAATTAAGGTGAACAGAATCGCCGTCCTTTGAGTCAACATGGATTCCGTGTTTGAACGAAACCTTGTCTGATTTTTTGTATGTTGTGTCGCTGTCGGGATTATTTTCGGCATTATTTTCGGGTTCTTCCGACTGTGTTTCGCTTTCGGTTTCTTTTTCGCCTTTAAGCAATTCATCAAGCGAAACACCGTAGATATCGGCAAGAAGAATAAGATTATCCGTGTCGGGCGATGCCTCTGCACGCTCCCATTTTGACACAGCCTGACGGCTTACACCTATTCTTGAAGCAAGCTCCTCCTGGCTTAGATTCATCTTTTTTCTGTACTGCAAAAGTCTGTTGGCAGTTTCAATGTTCATAAAATTTCCTCCTCAAATATTGCTTTAGGGTTTTACCTTGTGAGAAAATTATATCGGTTGCCTGCCCCCAAAAACAATACATTTCGGGTTCCATTGTCGCAACTCTCGGTTGCAACCCGTAGTTGCGACAATAAAAATCAATAAAAACGCAAAATATTCCAATATCAGAGGTCGAGACCTGTTGTAGTCTTTAAAAATTCACCAAGCTTGTCGCAGATGATTTTTACACCGCCCTCGCTGTCACTTTCAACATTGAGAGGCATAATCGGATCGTGTACCGAAAGTCTGAGCAAGAACCAGCCGTCACCGTTATCCTTGTCAAACGAAACTCTGATGCCCTCACGGTTATCATCGGCAACACACCAGCCGTCCTGCTCCTCGGCATACTTTGTAAGGTCGGCAATAATTTTTTCACCGCAGGCTCTGAAATCTTTTTCAAGAATTTTGTATCTGATTTCTGTGCTTTCAAGCGGTTCTTTGAGTGAGGCGGTAAGCTCGTCAAGCTCCTTGCCCTCTTTTCTCATCTGAGCAGCCTTGATAATAATTTTTGTGCAGAGATATGCACCGTCATCAAGGAAGTAGTTTTCACGCATTGCGGCATGTCCCGATGTTTCGATTGCAAGAGGACAGTTTATGCCCTGAGCGTTGAGCTCAAGAGCCTTGTCGATAACATTCTTATAGCCTCTGCGATAGCGGTAATGCTTTCCGCCGAGGTCATTTTCAATAAACTGTTTAAGACCGCTTGATGTGATTGAGTCTGTAACAATCATACCGCCGTCATTGCCCTCAAGAGCAATTGCCGCCGCAACGGCTACAAGTCTGTTTCGATTGATTTCGTTGCCCTTGCTGTCAACAGCACCGCCACGGTCTACATCCGTATCAAAGATTACGCCGAGGTCTGCGCCTGATTCTCTGACAGCCTCGCAGATTGAATCCATAGCCTCTTTAGCCTCAGGGTTCGGCACATGATTCGGGAACATTCCGTCAGGTTCAAGATAACGGCTGCCTGTTGTGTCTGCTCCGAGAACAGAAAGCACCTTGTCGGCATAAAATCCGCCTGCACCGTTGCCTGCGTCAACAACAATCTTAAAGCCCTTGAGCGGATGCTCGTAATCTTCAGCATTAACTTCCTTTTTAATCTTTTCGCAAAGTCCCTTTGCGTAGTCGCTCATATAGTCAACATCCGTAATATTTCCGCCGTTGCTTTCTTCGGGATGTTCACCGTTTTGTGCGTAGAGAAGAATTTCTTCAATGTCACTGCCCTCAAGACCGCCCTCACGGGTGAAAAATTTAAGACCGTTTCTGTTGAACGGGTGGTGACTTGCGGTAATCTGAAGAGCACCGTCACATCCGAGGTCAACGGTTGTCATAAACATTGACGGAGTTGACGCAAGCTGACAGCAGAGAACTTTTGCACCGCAACGCTTAAAACGCTCGGTTGTGATTTTCATTATATGCGGTCCCGAAATACGGCTGTCACGACCGACAGAGATTTTGAGCTCGCTCGGCTTTTTTGAAACTTTTTTAGAAAGCCAAAGCACAAAGCCGTCTGCCATATCGGCAACAACATCGTCGGTAAGGTTTACACTTTGTCCCTCAACGCCCTCGCTTGCAACTCCTCGTATGTCTGTTCCGCTTTTGAACTGTTTGTAAAAATCGTTAAGCATTTCATGATTCCTTTCTTATTTGTATGATTGCTTTTATTGAAAATTTAATTCGGAGCAATCCTGCATTCTTTTTGATATCAGCCTTCATAACATAGATTATAACTTAAAATGAGCAAAATCTCAATATGCCTGTTAAATTAAGTTTGTAAAAAACAGCAGTTATATAATGCTGAAAAAGAAATAAGTTGTTGAATTTACACAATCAAATGTTATGCTTGTGTTAAAACTATATTTCTATAAAAGCAAATACAAAGCATATTGTACAAAAAATACGATAACTAATTGTGCATAACTGACATCTAAATGTATTTGTGAACAAAAATTAATCGCTAAAATTGTTGACTTTTCCGAATGTTTGACTATAATAATAATTGTCAAGTAAATAGTCCGCTTGACTATCGGCTGATTTCCAATTAGCCTTACTCGAGTAAAATTGAATTATCACATAGTCGATAAATTGATCATGATTTTGCCAAATGGTAAATGGCGCACGAAAACAAAACTTTATATTTTTAAAGAATTGAATGGAGGAAATTTTATGACACCAATTCTTAGCTTACACAATGTTGATGTAACCAAATTCCTCGCCGTGCTCGATACCTGCGAGGGCAATGTATATCTCGTTACAAGCGAAGGCGACAGACTCAATCTCCGCAGCAAGCTTTGCCAGCTTGTCGGTCTTACAAGACTTATCGAAGGCGGCAGGATTGCAGAAGCAAGTATTATTTGCGAAAACAAGAACGACGAGAGCAAGCTTTTCAGACTTAATATGTTCGGCGACACAGGTAACGCCAAAGTAGGTTAATTCTGAAAACACTGACTTAAATATCTACGGTTTTCACGTTAATTTCAAAACTTCTAAACCCAAGGACAGCTGCGAGAGGTCGCAGCTGTTTTTGGCTTTTCCCTTTTAAATGTAAAATATCAATAAAGTGTTGATTTTGCCGATGTTTTGGGTTATACTAAACTTAATTTATTTTATGAGGCGTTAAACGCATTCGGAAAGGAATACGCTATGGCAGATACAAAAAACGAGATCATGAACGAAGAAGATCAGGGTATGCTCATCACTCTTGAGGACGAAAACGGTCAGGAAGTTGAATTTGAATTTCTTGATGTAATCGAGTTTGAGGGTACAGAGTACATTGTTCTCATCGAAAATGACGAAGATGCAGACGAGGTTGTTATTCTTCAGATTAATCAGATTGACGAAGAAACAGAGGAGTATGTCAGCATTGACGATGAAGATACTCTTAACAAGGTATTTGAGCTTTTCAAAAAGAAATATGAGGGCGACATTAACTTTGAATAATTCGTTTCAAATTGAGCTTCCGAGGGGAGGCTCTTTTCTTTTGTGTGAATATAACATTCTCAGCGGGAAAAAATACCGTTGAGGTGTTGTGTATGACAGAAAAAACCGGACTTGAAAAAACCGTTGTGTTTAATTTGAAATCGGCAAATGAATCTGATGTCAATAATATCGTCAATGAAAGAGGTCACGAAAGCCGTTCGTTTTATTATAAACTCGGCTTACTCTATTTTCTCAATATTGTTGACTGGATTTGTACAGAGGCGCTCATCGGCAGCGGACATTTTGTTGAGGCAAATCCCGTTATGCAGCCTGTGCTTGAAAACTTTTGGCTGACATTGTTAATCAAGGGAATTTTGCCGCTTTTGCTTGTCCTGGGTTGTGCATTGATTTATAAGCTTGCTGAAATCGGCAGAAGCAAAACAGCCGAAATGCTTTTAACGGTCGGAATTGTGTCTTATGCCCTTGTAAACCTATGGCATATTTTCAATTTTGTATTGCTCTTTTGTCGATTTTAATGTACAATAGTGGGTAGCGAATTTGAAAGGGAGTGTATGTTTTGCCGGCATTATCAGTAAGAAATCTTACAATGACTTTTATCGAAAGAAACCTTTTTACCGATGTTTCGTTTGATGTTGAAGAAAGAGATAAGGTGGGCTTTATCGGAGCTAACGGAGTCGGTAAAACAACTCTCTTTAAGATACTCAACGGCGAAATCAGCCCTGTTTCGGGAACTGTTACCTTTTCAAAAAATGTTCGTCCGGGGTATATGGAACAGCATGCCTGCAACAATCCGAGGGCAGATGTGTATCACGAGCTGCTTTCCGTGTTCGATTATCTTTCGGATATGGAAACAGAAATTTCCGCACTTGCACATCAGATTGACAACAAGTCGGGAAATCTTGACGAGCTTGTTGAGAGGCAGACCATGCTTATTGAACAGTTTGAAAGAGCAGGCGGTCTGACCTATAAAAGCAGAACCCGTTCCGCACTTTTAGGACTCGGATTTTCCGAAAATGACTTTACAATGCCTGTCGGCAATTTAAGCGGCGGTCAGCGTTCAAAGCTCTGCCTTGCAAAGCTGTTGCTGTCGCAGAGCAATATGCTCCTCCTTGACGAGCCGACAAACCACCTTGACATTGACGCAATCGCATGGCTTGAAGGCTTTTTGAGAGATTTCAAGGGCGCAATGATTATCATCAGCCATGACCGTTATTTTCTTGATAATGTAACCAACAAAACGATTGAGCTTGAACACAACCGTGCTATGGTTTATAAGGGCTCATATTCGGAATTTGTCAAGAAAAAGGAATCGGTGAACGAGTCGCTTAAAAATAAATATGAACACGACTTAAAGGAGATAAAGCGTATTGAGGGCATTGTTGAACAGCAAAAACGCTGGGGACAGGCTCACAACTTTATCACAGCCGCAAGTAAGCAGAAAGAGGCTGACAGAATCAAAGACGGGCTTGTTGCCCCCGAAAGCGAGCTTGAAACAATGCGTATGCATTTTGAGCCGAGATGTGAAAGCGGCAACGATGTTTTAATCTGCAAAAATCTTGCAAAGTCGTTTGACAACAAACAGCTTTTCAAAAATGTTGATATACATATCAGAAAAGGCGAGAGAGTGTTCATCATCGGCGGCAACGGTTGCGGTAAAACTACGCTGTTCAGAATTTTAACGGGCAAAACTCCTATGAACAGCGGTGAATATGACTACGGTGCAAATGTTGAAATCGGTTATTTTGATCAGATGCAGCAGAATCTTGACCTGTCAAAAACCGCACTTGATGAGGTGTGGGACACCTTCCCGAATATGACGCAGACCGAAGTCAGAAGTGCGCTTGCGTCATTCCTGTTCAAAGGTGATGAAGTGTTTAAACCGCTTTCAAAAATGAGCGGCGGCGAGAGGGCGAGAGTTTCTCTCTTGAAACTAATGCTAAAAGGCAGTAACTTTTTGCTCCTCGATGAGCCGACAAACCACCTTGACGCATCGTCACGGGAAGAACTTGAAAAAACTTTGCTTGACTACAGCGGTACAATGCTGATTGTCAGCCATGACCGTTATTTTATAAATAAAATTGCCGACAGAATTTTACTCCTTACAAATAACGGAGTAAAGGAATATCTCGGTAATTACGATTATTATCTTGAACGCACAACAGCCGAAAAATCGGGTGCTGTTCCGACTGAGAATAAGAAAGATAAAAAAGAAAAAACGCAGAACGATTACTTTTTGCAAAAGCAAAAGCAGAGTGAAGAACGCAAAAGACAGACTAAGCTCAAAAAGGCAGAGGCTGAAATTGAGCGACTTGACGAAGAAATTGCCAAAACACAGGAGCTTCTCTCAAGTGAGGAAGTTGCCGCAGATTACGAAAAACTTATGGAGCTTTCAAAACTGCTCGAGGATTTGCAAAAACAGCAGGAGGAGCAGTACGAAATCTGGGAAGAACTCGAAAGTATGGTTGAATGATCGCCTTACAGTCGGGAGGAGCGACAAATTTCCCTTGCTTAAAGTAAAAAATTGTTGTATAATAACCGCATAATATAAGCTAAAGACTGTTGCACAGCAGTTTTTGCAGTTGATTTTCAGATGAAAGATTATGCGAATTAAAAATGAAAAACGGCAGGCAAAATACCCTGCCGCATACATCTGCCCGTGGCGCAATTGGATAACGCAACGGATTCCGATTCCGGAGAATGGGGGTTCAAATCCCTTCGGGCAGGCCAAAACTAAAAGCACCCTTCATGGGTGCTTTTAGTTTTGGCCTGCCAAGAATCCGAAGGGATTTGAAGCCGACCGTAAAGAAAATGCCCCTGTGGGGCATTTTTAGGGAGGAGCGTTTATGGAGGCATAGCTATGCACAGGACGCAACAAGCAAGGCGGAAAGTTTAAATCTGTACAAAGTACTTCGGGCAGAAGTTACCATCCTTAGATAAATATCATATTAGAAAATTTGTAATTTTTTGTTGACTTTAGTAAATAATTGTGATAGAATTATATCACTTAATACAGTGGTATTAAGGAGAGTTATTGTTGTCAAGCTCATCTGAAGGAATTCGAGAGAAATCTTTCTTGAGATTGGCAAGCAGTCTGCTGAGGATACAACCAAAGCAAAGACAGCTAATGTACACAAAGTAGTCATTAGTAACTCCTGCTCAATTATAACATATTTGAGTATTGCTATTTGGGTAGCTGGTGATTCCGTACACAAACACTATTTGGTGATTCGAAATGCCACGTAAAAAAACTAGATCCGTCAGCTTAGGAATGCTATCCTCCGTGCTGACGGATTTTGCAATTTATGAGGTGATTTTTATGTGTGATAGTGCATCGTGGCTTTGCTTAGAAGAAACAATTAAAAAAAGTCAAAAGAATTACGCTCATTTTGATTTGAGAACGGATATATCTAAATGTGGAAAATATATTTCAAATCAAGTTCTGGTTGCAAAACATGGATTTTATCCATTTATACATTATACCAAAGAAACTGTGAAGTATAATAAAAGAGAAGGAAGAAAAATTAAAATCAGAGATATTTGTTACGCTGCACATATTGATAGGTGTATTTACCAAATGTATAGTCATATTATTAATGATATGTACAATAAAGAATTAAAAAAACGTGGAATTGATTATGTCCCCGTTGCTTATAGAACCGATTTAGGTGTAAGTAATGTGGAGTTAGCAAAAAGAGCTTTTGATTTTATAAAAGAATCTAAAACTTGTTTTGTTATGATAGGTGATTTTACCAGTTTTTTTGATAACTTGGATCATAAGTATTTGAAAGAACGTTGGTGTAATTTATTGGGTACAGATTTATTACCCGATGATCATTATGCTGTATTTAAAAATATTACAAAATTTAGTAAGTGGGAATTGTCAGATATTTATGAAATAAATGGCTTAGAGGAAAATAAATATAGTTGGAAAAAACTTAATTCAATGAGTAGGGTGCTTACAACAAAACAATTTCATGAATACCACTCTCATATTATTAAAAATAAAAATCCGTATGGAATACCCCAAGGGTCTCCTATTAGTGCCGTGCTTGCAAATTTATATATGATTGATATTGATAAATCAATATATGACATAGTTTGTAGTTATAATGGTTTGTATATGCGGTATAGTGATGACTTTATTATTGTTGTTCCGCAAACTAATTTAGAGTATCCTAATCGTGTAATGGAAACTATCAATAGTTTATTTAATAGTGTAGCAGGTTTAACACTTGAACCAAATAAGACACAATATTATAATTATAAAGATAATCAGATAACTAATTTTAGTTATTTAGGTATTGAAAATGATAGTAAAAATAAAAAGATTATTGATTTTTTAGGATTTTCTTTTGGTGGTAGGAAAGTTGCTATACGTCAAAGAACTATTTCACGGTACTACAGTAAAATGTATCAAAAGATAAAAACTATCAGGAAAAACAACGGTTATACACGAAAAGGAAATAAGATAAGTAATGAGAATTTGTATAAACATTATTCAATAAAAGGAATTCATGGGGGAAATGGAAACTTTTTAACTTATGTTAAACGAGCAAAATCTTGTTTTGGAAACAATGAAAATATTGAAATAAGTACTAAAAATCATATGCAAAAAATTAGTAAAGCGTTAAAATCTAAAAATAGAAAATGATTTAATTATATCATTGTATAGAAAGTTATAAAGAAAAATTAAAAAAATTCAAAAACCCCTTGACGAATAGGGTTGGGGATGATATAATAGTCAAGCTGACTCATTCTAGGACATCTTCAAAAATGAAAATGCTTCAAAAAAATTAAAAAAATTTAAAAAAAGTGTTGACAAATGATGAAGAATGTGATATATTATATAAGCACTCGAAATTAAAGAGTGAATGCAAGAGCAAAAGCTAAATTCGCTGGTGTAGCTCAGTTGGTAGAGCAGCTGATTTGTAATCAGCAGGTCGGGGGTTCAAGTCCGTCCACCAGCTCCATTGAAGCCTACTGTTTAGGCAGTAGGCTTTGATTTTTGAAAAACTTGATAGGGGAGAATTCCCGAGTGGCCAAAGGGGGCAGACTGTAAATCTGTTGCGTTTCGCTTCGATGGTTCGAATCCATCTTCTCCCACCAAGCTTAAAAAACGCCTTAAACATTGAAGTTTAGGGCGTTTTTCTTTTGCGTTCAGCAGAGATAAAACCCCTCTGAAAATCTGCTTGTCTAACAGTTGTCTAACATAACGCTAACTAAGCAGGCTCAATGTCAATAAATGGGGGTACCCCCGATAAAAACAGAGCCACTGCATCTAATTCGAATTGTTTTGTGCTGTTTAGATACCTAACATTAGCGGATATGTTTCCGCAAGATACAGCCAAGCATTTGCAGCAGTTGTGCGTATAATTTAAACTGCTGCAAAAGTCAGCAAACAAGCCGCATTATAGACTGTTTAATTATTCCCTTGACATTAATACTACAGTCTCGATGTGGCACGGTTGTTCAACGAAAAACATACTCAACCCCTATTGTACAAGGGAATGGTGGAACGCACCTTTTCCTCTAAAATCTAGTGGTTCGAGCCTGTGACAACCTTGAATTGTCCTATAATTTGTATAGGCAAACAGGGTAAAGCTCTGTTCCTTAAACTTCATTTTTCATGTCATCCCTACAAACTGGAAGTTGTATCATCATTTATCTTTATCTTCTTTTGAAAAAATAAGACTGCCAGATATACCAAAAGATATACCCAGACATATTCCGATTCCAATTCCAGCCATGCTATTTAAGACATTTATAAAAACAACGCTCCAAAGTATTGCTGTGATTATTCCGATAGTGACTCCTATAATTATCCTTTTGTTGTTCATCAGCTTTATCCTCCATAAATTCCGATTTATCTAATTTCTATTAACATCTATTTCACTGTTCATGAACCCCTCAAAACGGTCGAATTGCAGGATTGCCTGTCAGCTTTTATTCTATAAAATTCTCTCCAAACACCCTGACATCTAATCCGAGGCTACAACCTGAACAAAATTTTGCGTTGGATATGTTTCCGTAAGATATAGCCAAGCATTTGCAGTAGTTGTGTGTTTAATTTAAACTGCTGCAAAAGTCATCAAACAAGCCGAATTTTATATTGCTTAATTATTTTCTTGACATCAAGACTACGCACTCCACATGCGTGTCATTTTAAGACATATCCCCACAAATCAACAGAAAAAATATAATTATCTTTATAATATGAATAGCAGTAATCAATAACCTACTACATTTATCCTTAATGTTTAATCAAAAAATCTGACTTATTCTCTTCATAACTCTTAAGAATACTTATAAAATGATTGCTTTTAATTGCATCGTAGTT
>OGZL01000343.1_pt1 | contig 34648 bp, 23 predicted proteins | sample 1576761 | NCBI WGS metagenome assembly OGZL01 (sample SAMEA3541595, study PRJEB24748) | human gut metagenome | biome: human gut; feature: human-associated habitat; material: faeces | place: China | collected 2012
ACGCAAAATTTACTCGCAAATCACTCTTGTTCAATTATGCGGTATTGCCTTAACTTATCTATATTATACGCTGTCCACTCTGTCTTTTTCAAGGATAGAGCGGTTTTCTTTATCCAAGCCGCGCGACTGTGTAGCCGACATACAGACCGGCACCGGTCACAAGTGCATTCTCGTCCACATCGAAGCCGCCGTTATGGTTGGTGATCATCGTGTGCGGCAAATCCGGATTGCCGGTGCCGAGATACGCATACGCGCCCGGCTTATACAGCTCAAACTCGGCAAAATTATCGCCGCTGAGCGACAGCTCACGGTCTGTGACAACGTGTCCTTCTCCGAGCAGTTCGTCCACGACCCGAGCAGCTTCCTCGCACACCTGCGGGTCATTGACGAGCGCAGCGGCAAAGTCCGTCCACTCGACTTCCGCCGTGCCGCCGTACAGCGCCGCAATGCTCTGCGCGGTCTCACTGACCTGTGCACGGACGCGGTCGCGGCTCTCCTGCGAAATGGTGCGCGTTGTGCCCTCCATTTCAGCAAATGCTGCCACGGCGTTGTAGGTCGTGCCTGCATTCAGCTTGCCGATACCGATGATGACCGGCTCGGTCGGTGAAGTGCGGCGCGTAACCAGTCCCTGCACTGCCACGACAATCTGGCTGGCGATGTACAGCGCATCTACGCCCAGATGCGGCGTGGAAACATGCGTGGACTTACCGTGCACGCGAATGCGGAAATGATCGACTGCGGCGTTGTTGATGCCCGGTTTGAGTCCTACCGTGCCTGCCTCCAAATCATACGCGGTGTGCAGACCGAACACGCGCTCGGCACCATCCAGCACACCGGCTGCGACAAACGGCTTTGCACCTTTTCCGATTTCCTCTCCCGGCTGAAACACAAGACGGACCTTTCCGCTGAACGCGTCTCTGTTCTCCGACAGGATTTTCGCGGCACCCAGAAGGCAGGCAGCGTGCGCATCATGGCCGCAGGCGTGCATAACGCCTGCATCCTCCGAGCGATAGACGCACTCATGCGTCTCCTCAATGGGCAGCGCGTCGATATCCGCACGCAGAACCAGCACTTTTCCGTTGTCCTTTGCGCCCTTCAGCGTGCCGAGCACGCCGGTTTCGCCTACGCGCGTGTGCGGAATGCCGAACTTGTCCAGTTCCTCCTCAATGCGCTGTGCCGTGCGGAATTCCTGCAGGCTCAACTCCGGGTGCCGGTGAAATTCCCGGCGGATGGATACGATGTAGTCCTTCGTTTCCGCTGCGGCTTTCTTTACATCCATGACGGCTTTTCCTCCTGTTTATCGGTGTTTCGGTTTGATCTTATCACGCAGACCTTCCAGACGGTTGAGTGCATCGAGCAGCGTCTCGTCCTTCTTGGCAAAATGCAGGCGAATCAGGTTGTTGACCGGCTCACGGAAGAAGCTCGATCCGGGAACCGCGCTTACGCCGACATAATGCGCCAGATCCTCGCAGAACGCAAGATCGCTCTCGTAGCCGAACTCGGCAATGTCGAGCAGAACATAGTACGCGCCCTGCGGGTCGGTATGGGCGATTTTGAGATCGTCCAGACCTTTCAGGAACAGATCCTTTTTGTGCGTGTACTTGGCCTGCAGATCGTCGTAGTAGTCCTGACCGAACTTCAGACCGGTAACAACAGCCTCCTGCAGCGGTGCTGCTGCGCCGACGGTCAGGAAGTCATGTACTTTTTTCGCACGGTCGATAATCTCCGGCGGAGCGATGATATAGCCCAGTCTCCAGCCGGTAACCGAGTACGTCTTGGAAAGCGACGAGCACGACAGCGTGCGCTCCCACATGCCCGGCAGAGTGGCAAAATAAGTGTGCTTGTTCGGTGCGAATACGATATGCTCATACACCTCGTCGGTGATAACATAGGTGTCGTATTTCTCTGCGAGAGACGCGATAATCTCCAGTTCTGCACGGGTGAACACCTTGCCGCACGGATTTGACGGGTTGCACAGAATGATGGCCTTCGGGTGCTGACGGAACGCGTCCTCGAGCACATTTGCGTCAAAGTGGAAATCCGGCGGCACGAGCGGCACATAAATCGGCTCTGCGCCGGACAGAATGGTATCCGCACCGTAATTCTCGTAGAACGGGGAGAAAATGATGACTTTATCGCCCGGATTGGTGACCGTCATCATCGCGGCCATCATCGCCTCGGTGCTGCCGCAGGTCGTGACGATTTCGGTGTTCGGGTCGATCCTGCGGCCCATGAAATAGGTCTGCTTGGCGGCCAGCGCCTCACGGAAGTTCTGCGAACCCCAGGTAATGGAATACTGGTGGTAATCCTCGTAGGCCACCTGTGCCAGACGGTCGAGCAGCTCCTTCGGCGGCTCGAAGTCCGGGAAGCCCTGCGACAGATTTACCGCATCATACTGCATGGAAACGCGCGTCATGCGGCGGATAACCGAGTCGGTAAAGCCGGCGGTGCGTTCTGATAAGCTCTGCATGGTTATTTTCCTCCCACAATGTAAGATTTCTGATCGTTAAGCGTGTGCTTCGGGTCGAGAGCGGTCTTGATGGTGTTCATCACGGCAAGATTCTCCTGCGCGGTCTCCCGCAGGAAGTATGACCGCTTGGAAATGCCGATGCCGTGCTCACCCGAGGCTACGCCGCCATAGGAATACGCCTTCGCGTATGCCTGCTCCATGTTGTCGTGCAGTTCACGCTCCCATGTCTGCTGGTCGCGGTCGTCGCGCACCACGCACAGATGCACGTTGCCGTCACCCGCATGACCGAACGCGATCATGCGCATACCCGAGGATGCTTCCAGTTCGTTGATATAGCGAACGAAATCCGCCGTGTGGCTGATGGGCACAACGATGTCCACCGGCTCCTGCTCAGAGACCGCATCGACCGCCATAACGAGCGCACCGCGCACTTTCCAAATGTCGGCGGCCTGCTCAGCGCTGCGGAGCACGATATAGTCGATGGCGCCGTTGTCGAGCGCAAGGCGGCGCACGCGCTCAATATTCGCATTGACCTCGCTCTCGTGACCGTCAAACGTCAGCAGAATGTACGAACCGGCATCCGGACGCGGATACTGCACGCCGGAAAAGCTCTCACCGAGGGCTACGACCTTGCGTTCCATGAACTCGACTGCGGTCGGGTTGGCGTTCGCCTGCAGGATGGTCAGCACGCTGCGGATGCCCGTGCCGAGGTCAGCAAACGGCACGAGCACGCTCACCGTGGTCTCCGGCTTGGGAAGAAGGCGCAGCAGGCACTTGGTGATGACCGCCAGCGTACCCTCCGAGCCGATGAGCAGATGCTTGAGCGACAGACCGCTCGCGTCCTTGACCTGCTTGCCGCCGACTTTCAGCACCGTACCGTCCGCAAGGACGACCTCCAGTCCGCGCACATAGTCGCGTGTTACGCCGTACTTGACTGCACGCATACCGCCCGCATTAGTGCTGATGTTGCCGCCGATGCTCGAGGCCTTTTCACCCGGGTCGGGCGGGTAAAACAGACCGCGTTCCTCGACATACGCCTGCAGATCCTTGAGCAGCATACCCGGCTCGACGGTGATGGTCATGGTGTCGCGGTCCAGCTCGAGCACGCGGTTCATGCGGGATACATCCAGAATGATACCACCGAACAGCGGAATTGTCGAGCCTACCAGATTGGTGCCCGCGCCGCGCGGCGTGACCGGGATGGCGTTTTCGTTGGCGTACCGGAGCACGCCGCTGACCTCCTCGGTCGAGAGCGCGAACACGAGCGCATCCGCCGTGCCGGTGCGGCGGCCGAGCGCATCGCTCAGGTATTCCGCCGGGATATTTTCTGCGAAAAGCAGACGGTCTTCATCAGCGATGATATTCTGTAAAGCCTTTTTATCTATCTGCATTGCTGTTTCCTCCTGTCGAAAATGCCGCCGGTTGTTTCCGGCGGCATTGGGAACGATTATGCATTACTTGTCTGCCAGCAGATCCTGATCCCAGCCTGCCTTGATGAAGTAGCCGCCGAACTGGTCATTGAATACTGCCTCGGTCTCATCAGACTGGAACGCTGCAACAACCTTCTTGTAGGTTTCCAGCTTGTCTGCATCCTCGAGGTCAGCGGAACGTGCTGCGATCAGGTTCCAGTACTCCTCGATGTCCAGCTGATCATCCTTGTAGATGGCGTCCTCGGTCTTAAGGCCGAAATCCAGTGCGTAGTTGCCGTTTACAACAGCTGCGGTAACGTCAGCCAGCGTAGACGGGATAACGTTTGCCTTCAGCTCCTCGATGGTGATCTTGGTGTTGTAGGTCTCGATGTCATCGATGGTCGGATTGAAGTCTGCGCTGTCCTTCAGCTTGATCAGACCAGCAGCCTCCAGCACCTTGAGCGCGCGGCCGCCGTTGGTTACATCGTCCGGAATGGCTACGGTGTCGCCGTCCTTGAGCTCATCAACCGACTTAACCTTGTCGGAGTACAGGTTCAGCGGAATGATAAAGGTGTTGCCGATATTCTCGATCTCGTAGCCGTAGTTGTCGATCTCGCTCTGCAGGTAAATGCGGTGCTGGAAAGCGTTCAGATCGATCTCGCCGTTAGCGAGTGCATTGTTCGGGGTAACGTAGTCCGAGAACTGTACGAACTCAAGGTCGATGCCCTCGTCAGCCAGCTTTTCCTTGGCCGGGGTCCACAGATCCTCGTAGATGCTGCCGACTACGCCGAGCTTTACGGTTACGGCATCGCCGGAATTGCTGTCGGATGCCTGTGCATTATCGGAAGCTGCGCTGCTCGAGCCGCCGCAGGCGGTCAGGGACAGGGCGAGGGTTGCTGCGGACAGGGACAGTGCAATGATTCTTTTGAGCTTCATTTTAGGTGCCTCCATTATTGTGAAATAAAATTTTTAATTGACTGCTTTTATAATGTGAGCGACAGCTGATAATTCTCGCTCATGGTCTTGCAGGATGCGTTAAACTTCTCCTGCTCCTCCGGGGTGAGGTGCAGCTCAATGATCTCTGCGATGCCGTCGCGACCCACGATAGCGGGCACGCTAGCGTACACATCGTGCTGACCGTATTTGCCGTCCAATAGAACAGAAACCGAAAGAACGCGGTTCTCGTTGTAGAAGATGGCGCGAACGACCTCTGCGGCAGAAGCGCCGATGCCGAACTCGGTGCACTGCTTGCCGCGCAGGATGGTCCAGCCGCCTTCACGGCCTGCGTCAGCAAGCGCATCCAGGTCGAGCCTGCCGAACGTGTCCGGATACTCCTCGCGCCACTGGGAAAGCGGCTTGCCCGCGATGGTGACAGCCGACCATGCGACCATCTGGCTTTCGCCGTGCTCGCCGAGCGCGTAAGCGGTGATGGATTTCTGGTCAATGCCGGTTTCCTGTGCGATGGCGCGGCGCAGTCTTGCGGAATCCAGCGTGGTGCTGGTGGAGAAAATGCGTTCCGGCGCCCAGTTCAGCGTGTGCTGAATGTAATGCGCGATAACGTCCGCCGGATTGGAGATATTGACGATAATACCGTCAAAACCGGATTCTTTGATGGATTTTGTTACATCCTTCAAAATGGCGATGGTCTGTCCCAGGGTGTCCATGCGGGTCTGATTGCCGGTCGGCAGCGGGCCTGCCGAAATGATCATAATCTGTGCGTCCTTAGCATCGCTGTAGTCACCCGCGGTGACCTTGGTGCGAACCGGAAGGTAATTGGTCGCATCGGTCAGGTCGAACGCCTGTGCGACTGCCTTTGCGTGATCGGAGTCAATGTAGACAATCTCGTCTGCCAAACTCTGCGAAATCAGTGCGTAGCCGACATGGGAGCCGACATGGCCTGCACCGACAATAACAACTTTACGATTGGAAATACTCATGTCAGACACTCCTTAGTGTGTGTTCTTCTTGACGACCTTGCCGCCAACGAACTCCATAATGCAAACGATGATGACGAGGACCAGCACAGTGACGTTGGTAACGTCCAGCATGTTGCGGTCGTGGCCGTAACGGATGGCGAAGTCGCCCAGACCGCCGGCACCGACGACACCGGCCATCGCGGTCAGGTTCAGCAGGCTGATCGCCGTGATGGTTGTGCCGCGCGCGATGGCGGCAACGCTTTCCTTCAGGTAAACGCGGAAGATAATCTCCAGCGGTGTGGAGCCCATCGAGAGCGCCGCTTCGATCAGACCCGGATCAAGTTCTGCGAGGGCGCTCTCCACCTGACGGGTGAAGAACGGCACCGCACCGAATACCAGCGGAACGATTGCACCCCGAACATAGATTGCCGTACCCATGATCGCACGGGAAACCGGCATTACCCACGTCAGCAGGATGATGAACGGGATGGAACGGAACAGGCTGACCAGTTTGTCCAGAATCTGATAGACGATTTTGTTTTCCAGAATGCCGCCCGGCTTGGTGACCGTGATCAGCACGCCCAGTGTCAGACCGAGCACGAACGAGATCGCACCCGACCAGACCACCATGAGCAGCGTGTCGCCGATGGCTGCATAGAAGTCCGGCAGCTTTGCCATCACGTTCGGAATGATGTTATTCAGAAACTCTTGCATCCTTGATGACCTCCACTCCTACGTTTTTCTCACTGAGATAGGCGATTGCCTGTGTGATTTGATCGCGGCCGCCGCTGATGATGGCTACCGTGCCGCCAATCGGTGCATTCTGCACGATGGCGATATCGGAAAAGATGATGTTGAGCACAATGTCGAATTTGCGCGATACCGTCGAGATGAGCGGCTCGGATACGTTGCGCTGAATATAGCTTAAGCGCACGATCAGTTCACCCGGATTCAGCTTGACGACCGGCGAATCCTCCGCGATGAGTTCTTCGATCTTGCGGAGATTGGAGGTCGTGTGGATGAAGTTCTTGGTGATGTCCTCTCTCGGGTTGGCGAAAATGTTGAACACCTCGCCGGACTCGACCACCTTACCGTGCTCCATAACGGCTACGCGGTGGCAGATCTCCTTGACGACCGCCATTTCGTGGGTGATGATAACGACCGTGATGCCGAGGGTTTCATTCAGGTGCTTGAGCAGCTGCAGAATCGCCTTGGTGGTCTGCGGATCGAGTGCCGAGGTAGCCTCGTCGCAGAGCAGCACATTCGGGTCGTTGGCCAGTGCGCGAGCAATTGCTACACGCTGTTTCTGACCGCCGGACAGCTGCTTGGGGTACGCCTCCGCCTTATCACCGATGCCGACCAGATCAAGCAGGCGCTGTACCTTTTCCTCAATCTGCTGCTTGGAAAGGCCGCTGCCGCGCAGCGGATACGCTACGTTGCCGGCTACGGTGCGCGAGGGCATCAGGTTGAAGTGCTGGAAGATCATGCCGATCTTCTTGCGGGCCTGCCGCAGCTCCTTTGCCGAGAGCGACAGCATATCCTGACCATCTACGATCACCTTGCCGGAGGTCGGCCGCTCGAGCAGATTGATGCAGCGCACCAGCGTCGATTTACCCGCACCGGAAAAGCCGATCATACCGAAAATTTCGCCCTTGTCAATCGTCAGCGAAACATCCTGCACTGCATGAACGGTTCGCTTGCCGCTCACAAACTCCTTCGAGATATGTGACAATTCTATCAAGAAAATTCCTCCCTATTCCTCTAAAATGCGCAAAAAAGCGGGAAGCTCGCAGCTCCCCGCTTCAGAAAATGCAATGAATCCGCAAGGACGCGCAGCGTCAGGCAAGCCGGTTCAAAGTAATTTCGTATTCTGTCGGTCAGGCAGCATCTGAGCATAATACAGCATGTTCATACACATTCGACCCGACATTCGTGCGTTTACGATGAACATTTTGCTCGCTCCCTTCCGATTTCCTACTGGATTTGTTGGTTATAGAATAACACAGCCAATCCCCAGTGTCAACCTCGGAATTGTAGGAATTTCGTTTTCTGGCGGTTTTGCCAGTTTTGTATAAATCAAGCCAGTAAAATCTATGGGATTTGACTGATATTTTCAGCAGTTTGCTGTAATTCACAGCAGTCTTCTTGGCAGGCATATTGGGTACCGAGCAGTTCATGCAGGGCGATATGCCGCGCGGCGCCGGAGCGTGGATTGAAAATTACTTGTTGTAGTCCTCGCCAGTGATTGCCTTGGTCGCTCCCTTCGCGGAGCGACGCAGATAGCTGCATCCCCATCCTCCCGTCCAACATCGCCCGATCTCTATCCCTCACAATCTTTCACCCGCCCGACCAAAACATTTGCACATGTCATGACACATGTGCTATAATAACTCCAATACCGCTATTGACAGCGCCGCACAGATTGTTGCGGCGTTTTGCCGGGAAGGAGAAAAATCAAATGAAAGCATACTTTGACAGCATCGAAAAGGAGGTTCCGGAGCAATTACAGCAGGTTTTCCTTAATCGCCGCGATACGGCTGTCATTACGATTGACATGCACGATGGACACCTGTCAACCGACCCGGACTGTCCATGTCCGTCTCCGCGAGGACGCGAGATCATCGAACCGCTCAATCATTTCATGAACGAAGCACGCGCGCTCGGTCTGCCGATCATCCATGTCCGCTCAACGCTGCGTAAGGGCGGCGCAGACGAAAAACTGTTTCCGTCTGCGTGGCGCATGGTGTTTCCGGTTACGGTCGGTGAGATTCCCAACATCGCAGAGCACGCCATCGAAGGCACACGCTGGAACAGAATGTCCATCGATGTACACGACGAGGACTACATGGTGACGACCAAAAAGCGCCTGAGCGCGTTCTATCCGACCGATCTGGAGCTGCTGCTGCGCAACCTCGGCATCCGCCGCGTGGTGCTCACCGGCTGCATGACCGACTGCTGCGTTATCAACACCGCCTTCGATGCCGCAAACCGCGATTTCCGCGTCGTCGTGCCGCGCGACCTGACCCGCGGCTCCGAGCACCTCGAAGAGCCTGCGCTGCGCATGATCTCGCTGCATCTGGGACTTGTCGTGGATTCGGATGCGCTGCTGGATGAATGGCGCTCTCAGGACTAAATGCATACCTGAAATTACATATAAACAAGAAAACAAGGTGACATAAAATGAAAATCGGCAGAACAGAGAAAATCTGGCTGGCGTCTGTGCTGTTCTTCTGGGTATTCTATAATTTCCCGGGATTCCCCCCCTACGGCAGCGAGACCGCCTGCATCATACACGGTCTGATCAGCTTTGTCGGCACAGTGCTGTCCGTGTATATCGGCTGCAAGCTGACCGAAAAGGAATATCCTCTGATTGAGGACGAGGAACAGGACGAAACGGCAGAGAATATGACGCCTGCCGCTTCCGAAACGCAAAAAGAATCGGGCAAATAAAGGATAACAGAGAAAATGACAACACAGGGTTTACTTTCAGGCAAAACGGTATGGATCGTTTTTGCAGCATATTTTCTATTTTTGATCGCTATCGCACGCTACACCACATGGAAGGAAAAACGTGACGCAGGCAAGGTCGATCTGCAGGGCGGCCGGTTCAAGTGGCCGGTCATGGTCATGACCTATATCGCCTCCTGCATGAGCGTCTGGGTATTTTTCGCAGGCCCGGGCGCGTATTACCGCTACGGACTGGGCTACTTCTTCTCAGAGATGTGCATCTACTCCATGTTCCCGATCATCTGCTACTTCACGATGACCAAGGTATGGCTGGTCAACCAGCAGAAGCACTTCACCACCCCGGCGGATTTCTTCTTCTGCCGCTACAAGTCCAAGGCGCTGACCGTTATCATCGACATTGTTTACATTATCTGCGCCGTGCCGTTTATCTCGGCGGTACTGGTAGCCGGCGGACGTGCAGCTGAGGTAGCCACCGGCGGCGCGGTATCCTCGCAGACGTTTACGCTCATTTGCGGCATTATCATGACGGTATTCGTCATGCTCGGCGGCGTAAAATCCACCGCACTGGCAGATGCTGTACAGGGCTGGTTCTTCATTCTGGCGCTGTGGGCAATTATTTTCGTAACGCTCAAGATCGTATTCAACGGCTCGATCATCGAGGCATTCCAGACCGTCCGCGTGCAGACACCGGACTGGTTCTCCTACCCTGGTCCGATCGGTATCTGCACCTATCCGTCGCGCGTCAGCTATCCGCTTGCGTGCGCGTTCGGCTACACGCTGCTGCTGCCGCAGGTCTTTGTGCGCTCGGGCTATTACAGCGCGGGTCTGAAGGACCAGCGTCAGATGGCTTTCCTTGCACCGTTCCTGCAGATCGTTGTCTGGGGCGGCACAATGCTCATCGGTCTGGTAGCACTGGCTGCCATGCCGAATCTGACCAGCTCGGAGACCGAACTGGTTATCCCGTATATGTGCAACATCATCGCGGGCACGCACGGTCTGCTCGCGCAGATTTTGATGATCGTGTTCCTCATCGGCGTACTGGCGGTCGGTCTGTCCACCGCAAATGCGCTGCTGATGGTCATGTCCTCTATCATCTACAAGGATCTGCTCGTCGGCATCGGCCACTGCAGGTTCAAGGCCTCCGAGACCTCGGTTATCCGCGTGGTGATTCTGCTGTTCGGTGCCGTAACGGTTGCCGTATCGCTCATGCACTGGGAATACGTCTACAATCTGATGATTTTCGCGGATTCCCTGGTCGAATCGCTGTTCCCGGCGCTGGTATTCGGCATTTACTGCAAGTGGGCAACCCGAAAAGCCGCTATCACCTCGATTTCGGTCGGTGCGATCATTATCTGCCTGACCTTCTTCGTCTGGGATCTCGGCTATGTGTGGTACGGCACGATCGGTCTGGCGACCGCGTTCGTGCTGATGTATGTGGTCTCTAAGCTGACAAAGGATGACCTGAAGGACAGCGAGGACTTTTACGAGGCGCTTGACTCCGGTCACAGACGCTTCATGCGCATCAAAGCAAAAATCAAGTAACAGCAGGAGGGCGAAATCCCATGCTACGATTTACGCTCAATGGCACACAAATTGAAATAGAAGACGGCGAAAACCGCATATTGCTCGAATATCTCCGCAATGTAAAGTGCATGAAGGGCACAAAAGAAGCCTGCAGCACCGGTCACTGCGGCGCGTGCAGCGTGCTGGTGGACGGCAGGCTGACGCGCTCATGCGTGACGCTCGTGCGCCGACTGGACGGCAAAGCCGTCGAGACCATCGAAAATGCACCGAACGACACCATGCTGCAGGTGATTCAGCACTCGTTTCTTGATGTCGGCGCCGTGCAGTGCGGCTTCTGCACACCGGGCATGGTAATGGCGACAAAGGCGCTGCTGCTGCACTATCCGGCCCCGACCGAGACGGAAATCTGCGACGGGCTGAAAAACAACTACTGCCGCTGCACCGGCTATGTCAAGATTATCGAGGCGGTCAAGCTGGCAGCGGCGCGGCTGCGCGGGGAAGATCCGGATATCGACAGCTTCCGCAGCCACGAAAGCACGGTTATCGTGGTTGGTGAAAATCAGGTCGTGCCCGAAATCACCGGTTCCGCGGTCGGCAAGTCGGTCTGGGATGTAGACGGCATGGACAAGACCGGCGGCAAACTGAAATTCTGCGACGACCTCACTGCTGAGGACATCGGCGCGGATACCCTGCTGCACGGTGCGTTTGTCTGGGCGCCGGCGCCGCACGCAAAGATCAACGCAGTGGACTACTCCGCCGCCGAACAGGCGGAAGGCGTGGTGCGCATCGTGACGGCGGCTGACGTGCCCGGCATGAATAAGGTCGGCACATGGACGCCGGAGCAGCCGGTCTTTTGCACGGATGAGGTGCGGTTTCTCGGTGACCATCTGGCGCTGGTTGTCGCGGATACGGCGGCGCACGCGAGAGCGGCCGTCAAGCTGGTCAAAATCGACTATGACGAACTGCCTGGTATCTACACCATGGCGGACGGCTACCGCAAAAACAGCTTCATCGTGCACACCGGCCGCGTCAGCGGCGATGTAGAGCAGGCAAAGCAGCGGACGGACATTGTCAAGCTCAACGTCTCCAAGGATATTGAGCCGCAGGAGCACGCCTGCATGGAGCCGGTTTCGGCTATCGGCATGGTGCAGGACGGCAAAACGATCCTCTATTCCTGCACACAAGCGCCGTTTGAAATCCGCAGTATGCTGGCAAAGATTCTGGACAAGCCGGAGGAGGATATCCGCGTTATCGTGACGCCGCTCGGCGGCGGCTTCGGTAAAAAATGCGACTCATTTCTCGAAGCGCCGGCGGTTGTTGCCGCTCATGCCTGCGGCAAGCCGGTCAAGATTACGCTGACGCGCAAGGAGGATTTGATCCTCACCACCAAACGCCATGGCTACCATACGGATTACGAGATCGGCTTCACGCCGGACGGCAAGTTCCAGTATCTGGACTGCCGCATGTTTTCGGACGGCGGCCCGTACGAATGCGAAAGCTACGGCACGCTGATGACCGGCGCGCTGATGAGCGGCGGCCCGTACATCATTCCCAATGTCAAGGTGGAAGGCTCGGCGATCCGCAACAATAATCTGCAGGGCGGCGCGTTTCGCGGCTACGGCATCAATCAGGCGGCGATTTCGATTGAGACCGCGATGGATATGATGGCGGAAAAGCTGGGTATCGACCCGTTTGAGCTGCGCCGGCGCAATGCCGTCTATCCGGGTGCGACCTCGGTCGGCGGTGAGGTGCTCAAATATAGCATGGGTATGATGGATACTATCAATCAATGCGAAAAAAGTTTGCGAAAAGCACTCAAGGAATACGAAGGTCAGTATCCTAAGGGCAGCAAGGTGCTTGGCTGGGGCATGGCCTCGGGATTCAAGAATGTAGGCGTCGGCAAGGGTATTTTCACCGATGACGGTGCGTGCAGGCTGATTCTGCAGGGCGACGGCCGCCTGCACATGATCGTTTCCGGCACGGATATGGGACAGGGCTTCCGTACAGCCATGACGCAGATCGCGGCGGAAACGCTCGGCATGAATATCGCAAATATTTACATCACCAACGGCGACACCGAGCTGACTATCCCCACCGGTGAGTCGGTTTCCGAGCGTCAGACGCTGTGCGGCGGCCGTGCGGTATATGAGGCGTGCGTCAAGCTCAAGCAGGATTTAGACAGCCGTCCGTGGCGGCCGGGCGAAGAACGCCGCGCGGAATACTATTATGCATCCGACCCCTGCTTCGCCATCGGCGATTTTGAGGGCGCAAAGCAGCGCGGTGCAAAATACCGCAATTTCCCGGCGTATGCGTATGCGACGCAGGCCGCTATCGTCGAGGTGGACAAGGAGACTGGCAAGGTTCGTCTGCTCAAAATCATCGCGGCACACGATGTCGGACGCGCCATCAATCCGCATATCATCGAGGGACAGATGCACGGCTCCTGCTCGATGGGACAGGGCTACGCACTGACCGAGGGTTATCCGACAAGGAACGGCTATCCGGTCAAGACGCTGTACCGTCAGCTGGGTCTGCCGCGTGCCGAGGATACGCCGGATTACGAGATTATTTTAATCGAGGACCCGGAACCGCAGGGCCCGTTCGGTGCCAAGGGCATTTCCGAGGTTGCGACCGTGCCCGTCACACCGGCGATTCTCAACGCCGTGTCGCGTGCCATCGGCGTGCGCATCAATAAGGTTCCTGCGTCGCCCGAGGTCGTGCTCGAGGCCATCCGCACCGGCAAGTGCGAGGTGCCGACCATGGAGCAGCAGCTTCAGGCGCTCGAAAAGGATTGCGAATGTCACCGTTTGTCGGACGGTGTGCAGTGAAATTGTCATTGTTGACAATGACAGTCGAAACAGCATCACCATCTATAGCGCAAAGACCCGGAATCTTTTTTGGGAAGATTCCGGGTCTTTGCCGTTTTCACTTATTTTCCGTCTGTTTTTTTACCGCCTCTGCGATTTTGCGATACTCCGGCACATCCACGCCATACTGCTCTGCCAGACGCACAACCTGATAAATCAAACCATCCACCTCGGACTGCTTGCCGGCTTCCATATCGCGCTGCATAGAGGTAGACGCGGTCGGTGCAAGTGCGTCCAGAATGCGCAGGTTGCGCTCGACCAGTTCACCCGGCCTACTCTCCAGCGGAATACCCATCTTGTTCGCTATCGCAGCGACCTCTTTTATCAGGCGCACAAAGCTGTCGCGCACCTCGCCCGGATGCTGCATTTCCGCAGCTTTTGCGTGATAATACTGTCCGCAGGCCGCATTCGGCGACACATATGCAAATTTGAGCAGCGTGTCGCGCTCGACATAGGGAGAATAAATCGGGTCGATTCCGGCGTTTTTGAGGTCTGTCTCGACCTGCTGCAGCACCGGATGGTCGGTCTTGTGGCTCGGCAGTCCGTACACGATACGGCAGATCGCGCCGTGCTTCTGAATGACGCCCGGCGCAATCCGGTTGGCCGAAATGTAGATGCAGCCGTCTGTGACGAGCAGCTCAGGCAGCTCCGCCTGCAGGGTACGGCCTGTGCCGTAGATGTTGAGCACCGGAATAACTACTGTGTCTTTGCCTGCTGCCTTGCGGATGAACGGTACGGTATCCGCGAGAGAGTATCCTTTGACACACACGAAAATCACATCCGGCGCGGGAGCGCCCTGCTCCCGCGCGGCAAGAAAGCCGTCCATATCGATCGCCCTGACCGGAATGCTCTCGCGCTCATTTTCTCCGGATACGAGCGTCAAGCCGTGCTCCTGCAGGACCGCAAGATGCTTTCCGCGTGCAATAAGCGTGGTATCCGCACCGGATTGGCTCAAATACGCGCCTACCGGTCCGCCAACGCCACCGGCACCGATAATCATATAACGCAGCTTCATCCTCTGTCCCTCCGATTGCTTTTTCTGCATTATAGCACAAAATCGGCAATGTATCCACAAGTCTGTGGATATCTCTGTGAAGCGCGTGATTCCCCGCTTCTGTCATTGCATCTGTTTCCTTTTTACGATATAATGATTTTATATATAACTTTCTCACCTGTCTAATTTGTTCGACAAAATTCGGCAGCCTGCAAGGAGGGCATTGCACATGGCTGGCAACCCCAAAAAGAAAAGCACCGGCATCGTCAACGCCGCCATTGGCGCACTGGCAGTCGTGCTGACTATATTGATCGTCTGGATGATGAACCTCGTTGCCAGTGTTCAGGGCACCGCGCGTATCGTCAACTACGCCGGACTCGTGCGCGGCATGACCCAGCGTATCGTCAAGCTGGAAATCTCCGGTCAGCCGCAGGACGGCATGCTCGCAGATATTGACGCGTTTATCGACGGACTGCGCTTCGGCAGCGACGAGCTCAACCTCGTGCGGCTGAACAATGACGCCTTCCAAAGCAAAATGCAGGAGCTGGATGACTATTTTCAAGCACTCAAGCAGGAGATAGCCGCGTGCGCGCAGTCGGCTCAAATAACACGGACATCATTCCCATAAGCGAAACCTTTTTCGACATCTGCGATGACGCGACCGATCTGGCAGAGGCGTACTCACAGCGCAAGGCAACCTCTCTTTCCATTCTGGAGAAGTACATCACAGCGGATATCGTCGTGCTCATGCTGCTGATCGGCTACCAGCTGTTTCAGGCGCTGCGCACGGCTACGATGAACCGCGCTCTGCAGCATAAGGTCTATCTGGATGCCGCGACCGGTCTCCCTAACAAGAACAGGTGCGAGGAGCTGCTCGACGATCCGACGCCGCCTGCGCCCGAAACCGGTGTGTGCAGCTTTGACCTGAATAATCTGCGCCGCATCAACAACAGCATGGGCCATGAGACCGGTGACGCATACATCCGGCGGTTTGCGGTCGCGCTGCGTGCGGCCATGCCCGAGAAGCATTTTGTCGGCCGCACAGGCGGCGATGAGTTTCTCGCGGTAACGCACGGACTGGATGCCGATGCGCTGCAGAAATTGCTCTCCCATGTCCGTAAACAGCTCGCTGAGGAGTCCCGACAGCATCCGGATATGCCGCTCAGCTATGCAGTCGGCTTTGCGCTTGCATCGGACAACCCGGACAGCAATATGCGCGATCTGTTTGACTTTGCGGACAAAAACATGTACATCAACAAAAACCACGTCAAGCGCGAGGAAGCCGCCGCCGAAAAGCGGCTGGATTTTCAGCTGTTGAAGCAGGTCAACCGTCTGCACCGCAGCTTTTCCGACTGCCTGTACTGCGATGCGCGTCTGGACACCTACCGCACTATCCGCGCGTGCGAGAGCTTTTTTCTGGCATCGGACGGCAGCTACACCGGCGCCGTCGAGCAGATTGCCGAGGAACAGGCTGCTAAAAGCGAGCGCAGCCGCGTCCGTTCTGCGCTGCAGCTTGACGTGCTGCAGCGCGACCTGCACAGCGCAGAGGATACCCTCGAACTGCAGTACAACGCGGCCGAAGAAAGCCGCTACAGCCGTTTGACCGTTCTTCCGATTGACTGGGACAAAAACGGCAGGCTGCATCATTTCATCCTCGCGTTCGAGACCATTCGGCTGAACGCCGACCAAGCCATCGACCCGAAGGAGCAGCTGACGCTGTACTACGAGCAGCTAAAGCAGTCTATCCTTGAGAACGACAGCTATGTGGACGCGCTGCTCGATATGGCGGGCACAATCTACACGGTAAACCTCACGCGCGACACCCTCGAGCGCAACATTTCACCTGCGGGCAAGAGCGATTCGGACCGGGCGCTGTTTCTCGACTACCCGCTTCCCTGCTCCTACCGCGACTACTGCGACGAGTACCGCAAGCGCGTCACACCGGCAACACTCGGCAGCTACCGCACGGCAGATACCAGTGCCCGTCTGCTCAAGCGCTTTGCCGCCGGTGAAAAACACATCACGGTGGAATACTGCGTGCAGGAGGATGACGGCGCTATCCGCTGGGTACAGAAAACCGCGCTGATGACGCAGACCACCGTGTTTGATCCGGAAATCAATGCCGAAATGCCGATGGTCACGGCGATTATCCTGCTGCAGGATACCTCGCAGATGCACGCCCGCGACGAGCAAGAGAACGCCCGTCTGCAGGCCGCCTTCGATGAAATGCGTATTGCGAACCGCACCAAAACCGAATTTCTCTCGCGCATGAGTCACGATATCCGCACACCGCTCAACGGCATTATCGGTCTGCTGCAGGTGGACGAAACCCACTTTGATGACAAAGCGCTGCTGCTGGAAAATCACAAAAAAATGCAGATTTCCGCCAATCACTTGCTGTCGCTCATCAACGATGTGCTACAGATGAGCAAGCTGGAGGAGGGCACGACCGTCCTCACGCACGAGCGCATCAGTCTGGTGGAGCTGACCCGCGATATCATTACCATTATCATCGGCCGCGCCGAAGAAGCCGGCATTGAGTGGGAGTACGAAAAAGACAAATCCATCATTCCGTACCCGTATATTTACGGCAGTCCGCTGCATCTGCGGCAGATTTTCCTCAATATTTACAGCAACTGCATCAAATACAACCGTCCCGGCGGTAAAATCACCACCCACACGGACTCGCTCGGTGAACAGGACGGCAAATGCACCTATCGCTGGACGATTTCGGATACGGGTATCGGCATGAGTCCGGACTTTGTTGACCATATTTTTGAACCGTTCACGCAGGAAAAGCAGGACGCGCGCAGCTATTATCACGGCACCGGTCTCGGCATGACCATCACCAAGGAGCTTGTTGACCGGATGGGCGGCTCGATTGCGGTCACGAGTCAGCTTGGTGTCGGCTCCACCTTTGTAATCACTTTGCCGTTTGAAATTGCACCGTCTCCCGAGCAGACACCGGACGCACATGCCGCGCCGGATATCAGCATTGCAGGCTGCAAGCTGCTGCTCGTTGAGGACAATGCGCTCAACGCCGAAATCGCACAGATTCTGCTGACCGACGAAGGAGCGACCGTAACCGTCGTCACGGATGGCAAACAGGCTGTGGAGATCGTGCAGAACAATCCACCGGACACCTTCGACGCGGTTCTCATGGATGTGATGATGCCTGTGATGAACGGCATTGACGCTGCGAAGACCATTCGCTCGCTCAACCGACCGGACGCGAAAACGCTGCCCATCATCGCCATGACCGCGAACGCCTTTTACGAGGATGCACAGAAGTGCCTCGCCGCAGGCATGAATGCCCATCTGGCAAAGCCGCTGCAGATGAAGAAGGTCAAGCAGACGATCGCCGAATGGGTGAAAAATAACCGAACTGCAAAAAAGGACGCGTAAAGCGTCCTTTTTCATTCTACTTTTATTCTACGGCCAACGCATCCTCGCTGATTACCGCCCGAATCCCCCAGGACGGCACCTTATCCGGATAGGCTTCGCCTTCGAGCATGACGAATGCCGCGTCGTACTTCGGACGCTTTTTCGGGTAGATGCCGAGTCCGTCCGTGAAGTACAGCAGGCCGCGCAGATGGCGGAACGCGCCTTCGGCGTTTAAGCGGTCAACGTGCTCGAAAACCGGACGAAAATCGGTCGCAGACTGACCGATCAGTTCAAAATTCTCCATATATTCCGCAAGTTCCCGCGTATTTGTCACCTTTTTGTCCGAGCGCAGCTGATCGTCGCACTGCAGAATACGCAGGTTGAAATGCCGGAAAAAGCTGGTGTTCTCCTGCAAAAGCTCGTAGGTGCGGCTGAGGAACGCGCGCACGAGTTCACCGGAGGTGGACATCGAGGTATCAATGGCAATGACGAAATCCTCGATTTTCCGCACCTCCCGCGTCTCTAACGGCTCGATGAGCGGCATATTTCCGAAATGACGCAGCCCGTAGGCGTAGTAGCCGTAGTCGAATGAATCCGCATCCACCGAGACCTCCTCCCGCAGAGCGGCAAACCGGCGCAGAAACGCGCGGAAATCAGTCGTTTTGCGGGTGGAAACGGCAAGCTGCTCCCGCACGGCCTGACCGCCTTCCGCCTTGTTCGCAAAAACGGTTTCCATCGCGGTCTGCGTGCGCTCGGCCTGCTGCTGCCAGCGGCGCTCCTGCTGATCGTCGTCCTCCTTGTACCACAGCGTGTGCTCGTCTGTCGCAAACACGCGCGTGAGCGTGGCACAATCGTACGAATTTAGCCGCGTGCGGCGAAAGTGGCGATAGACCGCCTCAGCCGTCAGGACCGGCAGCTCGTCCCGCAGTTCACAGTAGATATTCTGCCGCCGAACCGACACCTTTTCCGCCTGCAGGCAGCGGTAATCGAGCGAATCCAGCATGCTTTCGACCGCGATATCGCACGAAAGGTCCCACAGGTCGGCATCGCGTCCGCGTGTCTTTCCGGGATGGCGCAGCAGACAGTGGAACAGCGTGTGCAGATAGGCGCGGTTGACGTTCGCGCGGGAGCGCTCGTACTGCTGCGCCAGCCATGCACCGCTGAAAAACAGCACGCGCGTGTCGGTAGCGAGCGTGGGTGTATCGTAACCGTCCGCCGCGGGCAGCGCCGCCAGCGCAGAATCGAGGAACGGCAGGTTCATGTACAGTTCGGTGCGGGCGGAAAACAGGATTTCGCGTCCGATGGAAGCCCAGCGGGAGGATTGCGGCATGGAAAACATCACCTCACAGGTTCATCTTGCATCGTAGGGCACCCTGCCCTGCGGATTTATTGATAACTTTATATATTTATATTATAATTCAAACGATTTTGTCCGTCCCTTGGATGCGGTTTTGCCTGCGGCTGACAGCAGAACGGACAGTGCTGCCGTCTTCTCTGCTGCGCGGGCAGACGTACACGCGGCATCCACATCGGCGGCAGAGAGCACACCGAGCGACAGCAGGAAAGTCAAGGCAGCGGTCTCGCCTGCCTTGGCGCAGGACTGCGCCAGATTGCCGCCGTGTGCGCACAAAACCGTAAGATACTCCGCTCTTGCGCCATCCGAGAGCGTAAACGGTACGGCAAGCCGCCGCACGGCAACGCGTGCCGCGACCGAAAAATCGTGCCGCTCGAGCAGTTCGCTCAGGGCAGCATCATACTGCCGAAAATTCAGCACACCGCCGTCAAAGCACTGACGGTAGCTGTAGCCTGCACCGTGAATGCGCCGCTGAAAAATATGCGCCGGACTGAGGTCCTCCAGCTCCTCGACGTACTCGGGGAACAGCAGCCGCGCGTGCTCATCAAACCGCACATCGAGTTCTCCGGCGTACTCACCGAGCAGCCTGGGCAGGCAGGTCGGCGCGGACGGTGCGGCGTGCAGGATGACTTCGCGCAGGCTCATGCAGTTCATGAGAGCACCACCGCCGAACTCACTCACCGAATCGGTCAGTTCGATGCGTTCAAGGTTTCGGCAGTTATAAAATGCATAACTGCCAACACTTTTTGCATCCTTTGGGAGCGTAACCGTGCGGATAGCCGCCGCATTGTGTTTCGACTCCGTGCCGCCGCAGGTAATACGGACAGCGAACGTGTCCTTGCCTGTCAGATCGGGGGCCCGCTCGCTGAGTACATACGCGCCGACCTCGGTGACGGGCACGCCGTCGATCTCATCCGGCAGACGCACAATATCGTCCTGCGTTTCGCACCGCAAAAGCGCAATGCCGCCGCTCGCACTCCGCGAACAGGTCAGCCGCAGTTCGTTTTCGCCCTCGATCACCCGCATTTGCACTCATGTCCTTTCTGCTTTTTCATTCTGCTACCCATTATAGCACAGTGTGCAGAAAAAGACGATACTGCGCCCTTCATTCTCATAGTAAGAATTTATAACGGAAATAATATATTGTTTTTCGCAAATCGTACTTGACAATCCACTGTTTTGAGAATATACTGTGACCATACCAAGTAAACCAACACAAACCAATGACGAAGACGAGTAGCAGGGAGACCGAACCTCCAAGAGAGCCGCAGGCGGTGTGATTGCGGCAGGCAAGGACCGTGTGAATGGACTTCAGCAGGGCAAGGCGAACGGCTTCGGCCAAGTAACTGCGACGGGGACTCCGCCCGTTATCAGGGGAGCGCGCATTGTTTGATGTGTGAGCAGAGTGGACGCAGTTTGCGTCAATCTGGGTGGTACCGCAAGAGCGTATTCGCTCCTGTCCCAAGAGAAATCTGGGACAGGAGCTTTTTATTTTGTATAACCGAGTTGCGAGTGACGAATGAAGATATTCACCATCTCTCCACTCTATCTGAAATTTGCAAAGGAGCAATCACCATGGCTAAGATCCCCCACAGACTTTATTTGACCGAAGACCAGATGCCCAAGCAGTGGTACAACCTGCGGGCGGACATGAAGGAAAAGCCGGACCCGCTGATTCATCCGGGCACGCATCAGCCGCTGCCGGAAGAAGCGCTGTACCCCATCTTCTGCCAAAAGCTGGCGCACCAGGAGCTGGACAACGACACCCGCTACATTGATATTCCCGAGCCGGTGCTCGATATGTATAAGCTGTACCGTCCGTCTCCGCTGTGCCGCGCGTACAATCTGGAGAAAGCGCTGGACACCCCGGCTAAGATTTACTACAAGTTTGAGGGTAACAACACCTCCGGCAGCCACAAGCTGAATTCCGCGATCGCGCAGGCGTACTATGCCAAGGAGCAGGGTCTCAAGGGGCTTACCACCGAAACCGGTGCCGGTCAGTGGGGTACTGCACTCTCCGAGGCATGCGCATATTTCGGACTGGATTTGAAGGTATTCATGGTTAAGGTCTCCTACGAGCAAAAGCCGTTCCGCAAGGCTATCATGCAAACCTTTGACGCGAATGTAACGCCGTCTCCGTCCAATACGACCGAGGCAGGCCGCGCTATTCTGGCACACGATCCGACCACCGGCGGCTCGCTTGGCTGTGCGATTTCTGAGGCCGTTGAAGTAGCTACTACACACGAGGGCTACCGCTATGTACTCGGCTCCGTGCTCAATCAGGTGCTGCTGCACCAGTCCATCATCGGTCTGGAAAGCAAGCAGGCTATGGAGATGCTCGATGAGTATCCGGATATCGTGATCGGCTGTGCCGGCGGCGGCTCCAACCTCGGCGGCCTGATTTCCCCGTTCATGCAGGATAAGCTGCTCGGCAAGGCTGACCCGCACATCATTGCGGTTGAGCCTGCGTCCTGCCCATCCTTCACGCGCGGCAAGTATGTTTACGATTTCTGTGATACCGGCCATGTTACGCCGCTGGCCCGCATGTACACGCTCGGCAACGGCTTCATGCCCGCGCCCAACCACGCAGGCGGCCTGCGCTACCACGGCATGAGTCCGATCCTCTCCAAGCTGTACCACGACGGTTATATGGAGGCGGTTTCCGTCAAGCAGACCGACGTATTCGACGCAGCGGTTCAGTTCGCCAAGGTGGAGACCATTCTTCCGGCGCCGGAGTCCAGCCACGCCATTCGCGCCGCAATCGACGAAGCGCTCAAGTGCAAGGAGACCGGCGAAGCTAAGACCATCCTGTTCGGTCTGACCGGTACCGGCTACTTTGATATGGCAGCATACGAGGCATATCATAACGGCACCATGCGCAACCACGTTCCCACTGATGAAGAGCTGCAGGTCGGCTTCGATACCATTCCGCCGCAGGAATAAAACGCAATATAAGGTATATGGCAGACCTCCAACTTCTCTGCTGTATATAGCCGCCTGTTCCCCCACAGGCGGCTTTGTTTTGCCGAAAACAGGTTTCCGAAAAAACTTTCAAAAAATCTGAAAATAATTGTTGACATTAGGTCGCACCCGTGATATTATAATAAGGCAGTCAGCGAGAGCGACAAAGCGAAACGCCGACAGCAAAAGAAAATAGATCGTGTATGCGCCAGTAGCTCAGCTGGATAGAGTGTTTGGCTACGAACCAAAAGGTCGGGGGTTCGAATCCCTTCTGGCGTACCAGATCAACCGGTTATTTCGTTTGAAATGACCGGTTTTTCTTATTTTCTGATATAGGTAAAAATTTTTGTTCCGATTTGCGAGAGGCAATATAAAGATGCCGCCGCCATACCGGCATACGAGCCGGATGCCTAACTTTAGCCCTAAAAGAAACCCTGTCTGTTCCAACACCAGACAGGGTTTTCTCACTTTTACAGCACTTTTACGCCCGCGTTCTCGCACGCCGAAAGGAATTCCGGCGGCAGTCTGCCGTCCGAAATGACGGTATCTACCTCATCGAGACCGCAAATGCGGAATGTACTTCTTCGATCAATTTTAGAGGAATCCAGCAGCACCGCCACATGCTCCGCGCGATGCAGCACAGTCTGCTTGAGCAGCGCCTCCTCCTCGACACCGCAGGCAAAGCCGGTCTCCGGACTGTAGCTCGTCACGCCGAGCAGCAGCAGGTCGAAATGCACGCCCTCCAGTTCTTGAATGCCGCGCACGCCGCACACGCTGTGGCTGAACCGGTTGAGCATGCCGCCGGGGATGGACACCTTGGGCTTTTCCAGCCGCGCGAGTTCGATCGCACACGTCAATCCGCTCGTGAAGATCAGCATCGGCTCATCCGGCATGCAGCGCGCCACGGCGGTTGCCGTGCTGCCGGAATCCAGAAACACCGTGGTATTCGGCCGCAGCAGCGCCGCCGCCTTCTCCGCAATGATCTGCTTTTCCGACGCATTGCGCGCCGTGCGCCTGCCGAACTGGTCGTCCGTGCCGACGACTACCTCGACCGATTTGACGCCGCCGTGCACGCGAACCACTCTTCGCGCCTGATCGAGTGCCTTCAGATCGGTTCGCAGCGTCATTTCGGACACCGACGGAAAAGCCTCCTTCAGCTGTACAAAGCTCAGGCTTCCCTCTCGGTTGACCAGTTCGACGATTGCATTGCGGCGTTGTTCCATCGGTTGTTTCCTCCAATTAGTCGTGCTGCTGAAAGTTTGCCAGCAGATATTCCTCTGCCTCCGGGCACCACAGGCCGTTGTGTGCATCCACAATGTCAGCCAGCGCGGTAAACCGCGCATCCTCCGCGCCCTTTGCCCGCAGATCGGTCAGCGCGGTAAGCGGCATGGTCAGGTGTGTGTAGATCAGCTTTTTGCCGCCCGGAATCTTCGGCAGATTGAGCGTAGTCTCGGCTGCCGCATCCAGACCGCCGATATGCGTCACCATAACCGCCGGGTCGATACGTCCGGATGCGGTCAGCTCGAGCGACTCGATCATATCCGCGGTATTGCCGCCGGTCGTGCCCATAACATGCGTGGAATTATAGTGTACATCATAAAAGTTCATCTTGGCAGAGAACTGCTTGTCGGTCGGGCCGGCGAAGAAGTTCAGACAGCCGTCACGACCAAGCACGGCGCTGCACAGCTCTACCACGGCCGTAACCGGCGCATAGCAGAATACATCATCGAAGCCGGTGCCGCCGGTCATTTCGCGCAGTTCTGTCGTCGGATTTTCCATCTTGCCGGTGTTGACAAAGTGCAGGTCGATGCCGTCCTTCTTCTTAACCTCTGCAGACGGGAACAGCGCCTCGGCGCGTGCCAGACGGTCCTCGTTCACATCGGTCACAACGACCATGGACGGACGGACGTCACGGTGCAGCGCATACGTCAGCGCACCCAGACCCATCGGACCGGCACCTGCCATGATGGCCAGCTTGCCGCCCTGCTTGATGCCCATTTCGTGGTGATAAACACCCATCTTGGTGTGATAAGCGGCGTTGAACGCACCGATCGAGCAGCTCATCGGCTCGGCAAGAGACGCCTCGTAGTAGGCACGCCCCTTGTACTCGAGCAGGCAGCCAAGTTCCATAACCTCAGCCGGAATGATGCAGTAGGTCGCATCGCCGCCGAAGAACTCGTAGGAGTATCCGGGACTCCACATCGTGCCCTTGTAGTTGAGCGCCGGCTGCAGCGTGAACTTCATGCCCGGCTTGAACTTATCCTGATGCTTCGCGCCAACCTTGACGATATCGCCCGCAAACTCGTGACCCATGATGGCCGGATGCTCGGCAACATCGGGATGCACGCGCTTGTGCTCGGTACCAAGGATCGCGCACTTGTAGGTGGACATGCAGATGCTGTCGGATACGACCTTGACCATAATCTCATCATCGCGGATTTCCGGCAGCTCAAAGGTATCCAGACGCAGATCATTCGCAGCATGCAGACGTACAGCCCTTGCTTTCATAATAATAACTCTCCTTTATCACTTAGGCAATAGATTTCAACAATTACAGCTTGGAAAAACGTACTTTAGGAAGCAGCTCCTCGATAACCGAGCGCTCGGCGGCCTGTGTGCCGCTGCACATGACATTCGCGGCTCCGGTTGCAGTCGAGAGACGGACAGCGTCCTCCTCGCTCATATCCTGCGACTCGGCATACGCCAGCGCGGCCACCACGCTGTCACCCGCACCGACCGTACTGCCGACCGGAACCTTGAGTCCCTCAGCATAAATCGTGCTGCCCTTGCGCAGATACAGCGCGCCGCGTCCGCCCAGCGAGATAACCACCCGTTCGATGCCGCTCTCCAGCAGCTTTTGACCCTCTGCGGTCAACTCTTCGATGGTTTCCAGTTTTTTGCCCGCCAGACGCGACAGCTCATCATCATTCGGCTTGATGAGGTACGGCGCGGCCTTTAAGCCTTCTGCCAGTAAAGCGCCGTCCGCATCGAGGAACGCCCGCGCACCTGCTTTTTTGCATGCGCTCGTCCACACGCGGTAGGTGTCCTGCGGTGCGCCCTTCGGCAGACTGCCCGCCAGCACCACGATGTCGCCTGCGTGCACCTCAGCCAGAAGGTCGTTCAGCAGCGCATCTAAATCTGCATCCGTGACGGTCAGACCCGGCTCGTTGATGTCGGTATTCGTGTGGCCGACCCGGTCAATGATTTTGATATTCGTGCGGGTCTGCCCCTCAACGAACCGGAACTGCGTGGTGAAATTCTCGTTTTCGAGCAGCTTTTCGAGCGTTCTGCCGCTCTCACCACCCAGAATGCCGACTGCGCGGCTGTCTCCGCCGAGTTTGGCAATCACCTTGCTCACGTTGATGCCCTTGCCGCCGGGATCCGTGCGCATTTCCGTGATGCGGTTGACCGTGTCAAGCGCCATACCCGGAATTTCTACCGTTTTATCCAATGCGGGGTTGAGTGTTACCGTATAGATCATGGAATGACCCCTTTCAGATATTTGAAACTGTTGAAACGAAAGCTATAATTATAATACCAACAGTCTGCGCAAGCGTCAATCTGTTATTTCAACAAATAATCGCTTTCGTTTTTGTGATGATTCACAAGAGCGCATTCTCTCTGTAAATTCTGTTCTGCGCACAAAAGGAGCGGCAATGCAGAATATTTTCCGCATTACCGCTCCCTTTTATGCTTAATCTCCGTGTTCTGAGAACAGACAATCCAGCTTTTCTTCCAACAGCTGCACGGCTGCGTCGCGCTGACCGGTCCGCAGGCGCTCGATCAGCTCAGGCTCCTCGATCAGTTGTGCGCTCACCATGCGCATGACCTCCACCGGAATCGGATCATCGGTATCCGGCGCAAGCAGCACAAATGCCCCCATAATCATCTTTCCGGCCTCGTAGACCGGCGGCTGTGCCTGTAAATAGCCGAATCGGCAGTCCGATACCGCCTTTGTCCTGCAATGCAGCAGCAGCGCGAACAGCGGCTTGATATAGGTATCGCCCATGGCTTCCCGTCGGCGCAGCTGCTGCGCCACCAGACGCGATGCGTCCTCATTCGGGCAGAACAGACGGCTTGCCGCGTCAATCAGGCCCTGCCGCGAAACTGGTTTGCACACAGTCCGGATGCATAAATGGTCGAGCATCTGCACCATCGAGCGCGTGAGGCGATAGGTGTAGCGCAGGCCGCCTTCGGCCGCCGAGGCGGCAGACGGCTCTGCCGGTGTGCCGGTCCGCACGGTGCCGTTCAGCCGCTGCACCGCATCCCGCAAAAGGGCGCGGTCCGGCTCAAGCAGCGCGGGATTGACCGTAATCGACGGATACGCCAGCTCGAGCGGCACGGTTGCAATCACAAGGTCGATGCCGCGGCTGTGCAGCTGCTCCGGATCGAGTTCGCGCACCGAGCAGCAGCCGTCCACCTTGAGGGTCGGGAATTCGCCCTCGATACGCGAAGCCAGAAATCGACTTGAGCTCATACCCAGCGGGCACGCAACCACCACGCGGGCGGCCTGCCGCAGTGCGCCGTTCTGCTCGAGCACCGCGCCAAAGTGCATGGCAAGATATGCCGCTTCGCTGTCCGGAATGTGCGGCAACGCCAGTTCCATCTCGACGGTGTCGCATGCGGCGCGTGTTGCCGCCCACAACTGCGGATATTCACGCTGAATCGTGTCCAGCTGTGGATTATCCATGTGAATCTGCTCACGCACGCGCAGCAGCATCGGCCGTAAATGCGTAAACAGGTTGTCTCTCAGCGATGCATAGCCCGAGAAATCCACGCGCATCGCGCGTTCTACCTCGCTGATCAGCCGTCCGGTCAGATGGCGCAGGTGCATCTCACCGGCTCCCCATTTTTCGCCATCGTCACCGGTGATATACGCTGCCAGATACTGCTCTAAATACTGCACTTCCTCGGTCGGCAGCGTCAGGCCGAACGCCTGTCCCAAAGCTGCCCCTAACCGCTGTGCGGCGTTTTCCGGCGGATGAACTGCGGCAGACGAACCGCCCTGTTCGCGCAGCTGCTGCATCGCCAGCGTGCAGTGGATGGCAAGCGTCAGGAAGCCCGCATCCGGCAGACGGAGCTTCTCCTTCTGCTCGAACTGCTGCAGCACCTGCCATACCCGCTCGGCGATTTTCGTATTCAGCAGCGCGGCAAATGCGCCGCCTGCAGCAAAATTGCCGCGCAGCACCGCCTGCAGCTCTTCTTCGGTCAGGCTGCTCTGCAGCAGCGCGGCAGCGGCGCGGCGGCAGGACAGCTTTTCGCCCTTGAGCCATACGCCCACACCGGGTCGGCGGTGCAGCGTCACCGCATACGAGGATACCCACTGCCCGATTTCGTCCAGATCGGCGGCCAGTGTGCTCTCGGAGACGAGCAGCTCCCGCGCCAGTGCTGCGGTTTTCATCGGCTCACGCGCCTGCAGCAGCATACCGAGCAGCTTTTGCCGCCGCTGACGGCGCGGCAGCTCCGCGTAGACTGTGCTGCCGTTCAGCAGCGCGCGCATTTGCTCCCGGCGTGCGGGCGGCTCGTCCAGCAGCAGTCCCTGTCCCGGACTGCGTACAAAGCGATAGCCTGCCGCGGCAATCCATTGCTCCACACTCGGCAGCTCACGCAGCACCGTGCGGCGGCTCACGCTGATGCTCTCCGCGAGCATCGCCGCCGTCACCCAGCCCTGCGGCAGCGTCAGCAGACGGTCGATTAACTTTTGCCCGTTCGCAGTCAGCGAAGGCAGGGTTTCAGACATCGGGATGGCTCCTTTCTATAAAATCCAACAGGTTTAGAATGGAAAATGAATGTCACTGTCAGCATAGTGCATTCATTTGTAAATTCATTTGCAATCGTGTATACGTTAATTCTCCCTTTTCCATTCTCAATTACTTATCTCTATGATACCACATTCTAAAATGACAGCACAAGTGACACTGTTCCGTATCCTGCGTTTTTTGTCACCATCTTCCGGTGACACAACTCCGACAACCCGCTCTGCTGTCACCTCTGTTCTGTGCAGACTGCACAAGCAGCCACACTTTCCCCTGCGCATTTTCGACAGTCTTACGACATTTGTCACCATTCGCCGGTGACATCAGTCACTATAGTTTCCCTTGTCAGACCCGGATTCCGCCTGTACAATATAGTCAAACGAAACGAAAGCGACTCCCCGAATCCCGCAAGTCATGCGGCAACACAGATAAGGAGTTGAAAAGCTATGAAAAACGCAATTTCCCGTTTTGGCAAGTTTTTGAGCGGCATGGTCATGCCGAACATCGGTGCATTTATTGCATGGGGCTTCCTCACAGCGCTATTCATCGAAAAGGGCTGGTTCCCGAACGAACGGCTCAGCTCGATGGTCTCACCGATGCTGAGCTACCTGCTGCCCATTCTCATCGCCGGTCAGGGCGGCTATATGGTCGCAAAGGAACGCGGCCGCGTCATTGCCTGCATCGCCGTTATCGGCTGCATCTGCGGCTCGGACTACACCATGCTGATGGGTGCGATGGTGATGGGCCCGCTGGCAGGCTGGGTCATCAAGCAGTTTGACAACCGCGTGGAGGAGCACATTCCCGCCGGTTTTGAAATGCTGGTCCACAATTTCTCCATCGGCATCCTCGGCATGCTGCTGGCGATCCTCGGCTACTACGTTATCGGCCCGTTTATGACCGCCATTCTCACCGTACTTACCGCAGGCGTTGATTTTCTGGTCAGCCACAGCCTGCTGCCGCTGGTTTCCATCTTTATTGAACCGGCAAAGGTGCTGTTCCTGAACAACGCCATCAACCACGGTATTTTCAACCCAATTGGCGTCAGCCAGGCCGCAGAGGCCGGCCGCTCCATCATGTACATGCTCGAGACCAATCCCGGTCCCGGTCTGGGCGTTCTGCTGGCGTACTGCCTGTTCTGCAAGGACAAGACCACACGTCAGTCCGCTCCCGGCGCGGTTGTCATTCACCTGCTCGGCGGTATCCACGAGATCTACTTCCCGTACATTCTGATGAATCCGATCATCATTCTGGCTCCGATCGCGGGCAACTTCTGCGCGATCCTGTTCTACACCATGACCGGTGCCGGTCTGTCCGGCCCGGCATCCCCCGGTTCGATCATTGCCTACATGGCGATGGCGCCGCGTGACTCCGTTCTGACGGTATTTATCGGCGTTGTCCTTGCAGCTGCCGTATCGTTTGTACTCTCGTCTGTCATTCTCAAAGCAACTTCCGGCAATGCGCAGAACCTCAGCGAAGCGCAGGCCAAAATGCAGGACATGAAAGCGCAGGCCAAGGGGGAAGCACCCGCAGCCATCGAATCCGCACCGATAAACGCCGGTGACGTGCACAAGATCGTCTTTTCGTGCGACGCAGGCATGGGGTCGAGCGCGATGGGCGCGACCAAGTTCCACAACCGCATCAAGGCCGAGCGTCCGGAGCTGATCGTCACTAACTCCAGTGTAGATAACGTACCTGCTGACGCAGATATCGTTGTCTGCCAGCGTGTTCTCGCCGAGCGTGCCCGCAGGAGTGCACCGCAGGCACAGATCATCACCATTGGCAACTTCCTTGCGGACCCGAATCTGGACACCCTGTACCAGACGCTGACCGCTGCACCTGCCGCGAAAGCCGCGGCTCCCGAAACCACTGACGAACCTGCCGCGCAGGATCAGGGCCTTGTAATCCAGGCCGAGGACATTCAGCTTGGCTTACCCTCTGTTGATAAGGAAACCGCGATCCGCGCCGCAGGTGCGCTGCTTGCCAAACGCGGCTATGTCGATGCCGACTACGCCGATGCAATGGTCGAGCGCGAAAAGCTCGTTACCACCTACATGGGCATGGGCGTTGCCATCCCGCACGGCACGAGCGAAAAGAAATCCACTGTCAAAAAGTCCGGCGTTGTCATGCTGCAGTACCCCGACGGCGTAGACTTCGGTGACGAGAAAGCATACCTCATTTTCGGCATTGCCGGTGTCGGTGACGCACACCTTGACCTGCTCGCCCATGTCTGCGAGGTCCTCGAGGACGAGGAGGCGCTTGAAATGATGAAGAAAACCCCGGATATCAAGTTTGTACTGACCCACCTGCAGTAAAAGGAGAGAGTTTCATGAAACAGTTTACCATCACCATTCAGGATAAGGAAGGCCTGCACGCCCGTCCGGCCGGTCTGCTGAGCAAGGCCGCCAAGGGTTTCCAGTGCGCGGTAACGCTCACCAAGGGCGAAAAGACCGCTGACCTCAAGAAGATTTTCGCAGTAATGGGTCTGGCCGTCAAGGGCGGCGACAGCATCACTGTTACCTGCGACGGCGCAGACGAGGAAGCTGCAGCTGCTGCGCTTGAGAAGATGTTCGCTGAGATCAAGTAACTAAATTTCGACACAATCAAACCTGAAAAACCAGGAGAGGGATAACCTCTCCTGGTTTTTCCTGTTCCGAACGCAAAGGGTCTCCCGCCGAATGGCGGGAGACCCTTTCTCATTTTACCGGCTTATTTACCGGTCTTTTCACACAGATTCTGCATGATAACAGCTACCTGTGCACGGGTGGCCGTGCCCTGCGGGTCAAAACGGTTGCCCGATTTGCCGCTCAGCAGACCAGCCTTCTGCATTCTGGTTACAGCGTCCTTCGCGTAAGCGCGGATGCTTGCGCTGTCGGCAAATGCGGCTGCACTGCCGGTTTCCTCTACCTTAGTGCCGGTGGCGGTCAGATAATTATCCATGATAACCGCGGCCTGCTCACGGGTGATGAGCGCATTCGGATTGAAATGCGAAGCGTCCACGCCGGAAACGATCTTGTTGGCTGCTGCCCAGTTGACGTATGCATTGTAGTACATTTTGCTGTCTACATCGGCAAACTGACTCTGGGTGTTGTACGCGGAGATGTCTGCGCCTGCCATACGGCCAAGCACGGTGACAAACATGCCGCGGGTCATGCCCTCGTTCGGAGAGAAGGTAGTTGCGGTCGTGCCGTTGAACAGCGCCTTATCGGTCACATATTCGATGGCATCCTTTGCCCAGTGGCCCGCGATGTCGGTGAAGGTGCTTACCGTACCCTCAACAACCTTGACATTCTTGCCCACGGTGCCGTAGTCGTCGTAATCCACAGAGTAATCGTTGAATACATCATCGGATTCGTAGCCTACTGCATCGGTGAAGGTGCCCTCGTTCCAGTCTGCCAGCGTTGCCCAGGTATTGGTATTGCCGGCCTTGACAGTGTACGCGTTGATAACCGGAATATCGGTGGACTTCTCTGCAACAGAGGAGTTCAGTACGGTAGTAACGCGAACATACTTTGCACTGCCCAGTGCGGAAATATCAACCGTGTTCTTGCCGTTCTTCAGCTCTGCGGACTGGGAAGCCTTTACGGTCTTGCCGTCGTCCGAGGTCTCAACGGTTGCGGTTGCAGAAGCCGCGCCGGTGATCTCTGCGTTATAGGTAAACTGTGCTGCACTGCCGGTCATTGCGCGCCACTCGGTGGTGTGCGTGCCCTTGGTGACAATATTCTCCGGTGCGTAATCCAGCCATACGACCAGCTTGTCGCTTTCCGGACCCTTTGCAGTCGGATTTGCGTAAATCTGCTTGTTCTCCTCTGCGGTCAGCTTGGTGGTATAGAAGCGGAGCTGGCCGATGTCGCCCGTCAGCATGGTGTGCGTCTTGCCGCGGCCGCGGCCCGTCAGCAGATGACGGTGGAATGCAAAGCCGGAGTACATGGACTTGCCTTCCCAGTTGCGGATCTCAGAATCAAAAGCCGGTGCATCGGTGTGACCGCTTGCCTTGGTATCCTCGTAGCTGTCGCCGCCGGTTGCACGATCAAAGCCGCCGGTGTACTGTACCCACTTGCCGAGGGTAACGCCGCCGCCCATATTCTCGTCGTCGTTCCAGAAGTACTCGCCGTTATCGTTGTTAAAGCCAATGCCGTAGGTAACCATGCCGGTCTTGCGGACTGCCATGCGGAACAGGTAGTTGGTGCCGTAGCTGATGGAAGCGCCCTTCATCAGCAGCGGGTTGTGGTCCCACTCATCGCCCGTTGCCAGACGATCGATGTTTGCCCAAACCATGCCGGTAACGCCGTTATCTACCACATAGTTCTTGTTATCCGGAATTTCCACATAGTCATCCACGCCGTCCAGGGACAGACCCCAGTCGCCGTTGTACTTAACGAGCGTCGGATTGCCGCGGATGATGCCGTCGTTGCCCTTGCCGGACTTATCCTTTACGATCGGGGTGCCCTGAATGGAGCCGAGCACGGCAACGGTCTTCTCTGCCGAGTTGCCGACCTTGACGGTATAGCTGCCGCCTGCCGGTGCCTTGTAGGCAAACTCAACCGTGCGGGTCTCGCCTGCCTTGAGCGCAGTCTTCTGCGAGGTAACGGCTGCGCCGTTGATGTACAGCACTGCCTCTGCGGTGCCGTCCTCATTGCCGATGTTCTGCACATCCGCCTTGGCGTAGATGACATCGCTGGTCGGCTCGCTTACCGTGCCGCTGCCAAGCTGCAGACGCAGGTTGCTGTAGGTGTAGGTCGCCTTGCGGAAGGTAACATTGACAGTCTTGGTGTAGCTGTCCAGCTTGAGGGTATGCGTGCCGAGTGCGGAAAGCGTCAGCGGTGCGCTCAGCGTTACGGACTCGCCGGGATTCAGACCGACAACGCGCTCCTTGCCGCTCTTGCCGAACTCATACAGCCAGCGGTCGGTGCCGTTGTCCTTGACACACATGGAGGCGGTCGCCAGACCCTTGCCGACATTGGTCACCTTTGCGGATACCGTGACAGTGCCGTTGGACTGAACGGTGTCCGGGGTGATGGAAATATCGCTGTACGCCAGCTTGGCGCCGTCCTTGGACAGCGTAACCGTCTCAAATATCTTCTCGCCGTCGCTGCTCAGGCCCAGATTCTTATAGGTCAGCAGACCGTCCTTGACGGTTACTTCGAGCATATCGCCCTTGCCGGTTGCAAGCAGGTTGGGATAGTTGGCATCCAGGCGCTGATCCGGCTTGCCGGTGTCGATCTTGCCGTCGCCGATGCGGGCATCGCCCTGGGTTACATACAGGGTATCCGCGCCGCGCTTCGGATCAGCAGAAGCATAGCGGGAATACAGATGGGTATGGCCGCTGAACATGATATTTACGTTGCCGTTCTCCACGATGGAAGGAACGTACTTGCGGGTCAGGTCATCCTCGAACGGATGGTGCATGGTAACAACGCGGAAGTCAGCCTTCTTGGCATCGTCGGTTGCAAGATCGGCCTTGAGCCAGTCGAGCGACTCGTTTACAACGGCCTTGGTTTCCGCATCCGCCTCGCCGCCGCCTGCGGTGGAGTTCAGCTCGAACAGGGACCACGGGTTGCTGTCCAGCATATCGAAATGCACCGGACCGCAGTCAAATGCTACGTTGCGTCCGGTCTTGTTGGACTTATACTGCTCCTTCTGCACCTTGGTGACATACTCATCAAAGTAGACACCGTAATCGTGGTTGCCGCTGTTGTAGATGACCGGCACATTGTGCAGGAATGAGCCGACATTCTGGAACCAGTACGGGAACTGATCCTTCTGAGAGCCGGTGCCCTCTACCATATCGCCGGTATGCAGGATAAAGTCCGGATCGAACTGTGCGATCACGTCGGAAACCTTGGTTGCCGTTTCAAAGCGATGGCTGTCGCTGACAACCACAAAGCGGATCTCATCCGAGTTTTCGGGCAGCGTGCGGAAGTGACCCTCCACAGTCTGTCCGTCCTCGGTCTCAACCTTGTAGGTATAGGTCGTACCCGGAGTCAGATCGGTCAGGCGGGCACGATACATGTGCATGCTCTCACCCTTAAACTTTTCGCCCTCCTCTACCGGAACCTCGAGCGTTTTCTTGTCCGCATCGCTCGTACCGTAGGTAATGGTGGACTTCATCGGTTTATCCAGTTCCCAAACGACAACCATGCCGTTTGTTTTCGGGGTCATCAGGTACGGACCCGTCAGAAAGGAGCCGGTATCCGTCCTTCCGATTGCGGAAGCAGTGCTCGGCACCAGTGTTGCCAGCATCACGGCCGACAGCGCACCGCTGAGCAGCCGCCGCATACGCGAAGATTTTTTAGCCATTTACTTTCTCCTTTCTCTTCACGGTACGGCTGCTGCCATACCGCCGCGTCTATGTTAAACCTTTTAAGCCAAGGTTCGCGCGCTGTAAATATGCGTGTCGAAGTACGAAATCAGCCGCGTGCGGTTCTTGCCTGCCCACTCCAAATCATAGGTGATGAGCTTGACCTCATCCAACGACGGCAGTCCATCTGCTGCACGGGCGGTGCTGTTTGCCGGAAGGCGACAGCTTTTGGCTTCGATGTAGCACT
>OGZL01000363.1_pt1 | contig 33827 bp, 28 predicted proteins | sample 1576761 | NCBI WGS metagenome assembly OGZL01 (sample SAMEA3541595, study PRJEB24748) | human gut metagenome | biome: human gut; feature: human-associated habitat; material: faeces | place: China | collected 2012
CGTCTCGATCACTTCGGAAGCGTGTACGACTTCAATCCGCTCTGCCGGATAGGAATAGGCTGCGAGTTCCTTTTTCACAACGTCCTCCTGTCCTACCAGAAAAACCTTCACGCGTTCATCTGCATGAACTGCCTCTACAACACCTTTTATAATCTCTGTCGGCGCGTTGTCCCCGCCCATCGCGTCCACAGCAACTCTGACCAGCTCTGCCATCTTAAAGCACCTGCCCTTTCTTGTTTTTGTTACAGTTCGTTCGTGCCTTTTTACAAATGGCGTGGGCGAACTATAGCATCTTTTACTATACTAAAATACCGTAGAAAAGTCAATTTTCCTGACGGTTTCGGGCAAAAAAATGAGGCTCCCGAAAAATTCCGGAAGCCCTTTTGTTTGCTCGTCTGTTATTCATAACAATAAAACACTCGCAGATTGTGTATTCTATTGTTTAAGCCTCAACCTTAACGATTTCGCGCTTGTTGTAAGAACCGCAGGCCTTGCAGACTCTGTGAGGCATCATAAGTGCTCCACACTTGCTGCACTTAACTAATCCAGGTACGCTCATTTTCCAGTTAGCTCTTCTCTTATCTCTTCTAGCTTTAGAAGATTTATTCTTAGGACAGATAGACATCTTTACACCTCCTTATTAAACGCATCATAAATATCTTTGATAGCTGCCATTCTTGGATCCGGTACGAACTGGTCGCACCCACAATCGCCTTCATTCAGGTTCTTTCCACACACCTTGCAAATCCCCTTACAATCCGGCTTACACAGGATCTTCGTCGGCATATTAAAACTTATCTCACTTTCCATGAAAGCATCTACGTCAAACTCGTATCCGACCATGAAACTCTGTTCATCTGCGTCTTCTGATTGCTCTGTCGCTTCCGGAGATGCCAGTTCATACTCCATCGGAACATGTACCGTTGTTCTCACCGGCTGCAGACATCGATCACAGGGAATTTCCAAATCAAGCTCCATAGTCCCCGTAAGCAGGATTCTGTTGTTTCCGATATTCTGAAACGTAATCTCTGCATCCGTTTTGGAAAGGATTGGATACTCAAAACCGAAATATTCAACCGTTCCGGGTTCATACGTAAAGCTTTCTCTTCTGACTTTTCCCTCAGAAGTAAAAACATCTGTCAGATTGATCAACATATCTTACTCCCTCAAAGTGGGTGTCATGCCATAGTAAACATACTATCGCACACTCCAACTATTATAGCGATGGTCGATGACTTTGTCAAGGGGCTCTTTTCATTTTTTCCAGAACCCATTTTCCAGAACTATTTCTGAACCAGTGCTGCGGTTTCTCTAGCAATGGCAAGCTCTTCGTTCGTAGGAATTACCAAAACCTTCGTACGGCTATCCTTCGTTGAAACAATGAGTGCTTCGCCACGCTTCTCATTCTCCTCTTCATTCAGGGCAACGCCCAGATATCCAAAGTACTTGCAGATCAGACTTCTGACAAAACCGCTGTTCTCGCCGACACCTGCGGTAAAGCAGATTGCATCCACACCATTCATGGCTGCCGCATAGGCACCGACATACTTTGCAACACGGTAACAGAACGCATCCACAGCACGGATACAGTTCTCTTTATCCTCCACATAGCCTTCCTCCAGATCACGGAAATCAGAGGAATAATCCTCGGACAGACCATAAATTCCGGATTCCTTATTCAGGATATTCAAAACCTCGTGAACATCTTTGTTTTCTTTATTACAGATAAATTCCACAATTGCAGGATCCAGATCACCGGAACGGGTTCCCATGATCAGTCCCTCTAATGGAGTAAGGCCCATGGAAGTATCTACACACTTACCATTCTTTACCGCAGATACGCTGGCACCGTTTCCAAGGTGGCATACGATCAGCTTCAGACTCGCATAATCCTGTCCAAGGAGTTCTGCAGCCTTCTTCGATACATAGGAATGGCTGGTTCCATGGAAGCCGTAACGACGGATCTTGTAATCTTCATAATAACGATACGGAAGTCCGTAAAGGTATGCCTCCTCCGGCATGGTCTGATGGAATGCGGTATCAAATACGGCTACCATCGGAGTATTCTTCATGAGCTGCTGGCAGGCACGGATGCCGATCAGGTTTGCCGGATTATGTAACGGTGCAAGATCATTACACTCTTCAATCGCCTTTAATACCTCTTCGGTAATCACGGTAGAGCTTGCAAACCTCTCTCCACCATGCACAATGCGGTGTCCGACTGCTCCGATCTCACCAAGTTCCTTCACAACACCGGTCTTTTCATCGGTCAGTGCGGCAAGCACCATCTGGATTGCAGCGGTATGATCCGGCATGGGAGCTACGGTAATCTGCTTTTCTCCCCCCTTCGGGGTATAAACCATACGACTTCCTTCAATTGCGATTCGTTCGCATAAGCCCTTTGCAATGACTTCTTCTGATTCGGAATTGATCAACTGGAACTTCAAAGAAGAACTTCCACAGTTAATAACTAAAATATTCATCCTTCTAATCCTCTCTTTATCAAGCTTTTAAGATAACTGTGCCTGTACGGCAGTCAGTGCCACAACACCGACGATATCCTGCCAGGAGCATCCTCTGGACAGATCGTTTACCGGTTTTGCAATTCCCTGAAGCATCGGTCCGTATGCTTCAGCCTTGCCCAGGCGCTGCACCAGCTTATAACCGATATTTCCGCAATCCAGATTCGGGAAAATCAGGACATTCGCTTTACCTGCAACTTCGCTTCCGGGTGCCTTGGACTTTGCAATGGAGGGAACAAGTGCTGCATCCGGCTGCATCTCACCATCGATACACAGTCCGGGATACTGCTCATGGGCAATCCTGGTTGCCTCTACCACTTTATCTACCAGCGGATGCTTTGCACTTCCCTTCGTGGAATGGGAAAGCATCGCAATAATCGGCTTTGCTCCGACCAGACTCTTAAAGCTTCTTGCAGAAGAATCGGCAATTGCAGCAAGCTCATCTGCTGTAGGATCCTGATTCAGTCCACAGTCTGCAAACAGGAAGGTTCCATTCTCTCCATATTCGCAGTCCGGTACACACATCAGAAAGAACCCGGATACCAGCTTCACGCCGGGCGCTGTCTTCAGAATCTGTAAGGCCGGACGAAGGGTGTCTGCCGTTGCATGGCATGCACCTGCTACCATTCCGTCTGCATCATTGGCCTTAACCATAATAACACCGAAGGTCAGCGGATCACTTAACAGGATCTCTCTTGCCTTCTCTACCGTCATTCCTTTATTCTTACGGGTTTCGTATAATAATTGTACATAATCTTCCAGCTTCTCACAAAGGAGTGGATTCACAATCTTTACTCCGGTCAGATCAATCTCCAGCCACGTTGCCCCGTCCATGATCTTTTCTGCATCGCCAATCATAATGATATTGGCAATTCCTTCCTGAATAATCTGGGCTGCTGCAATCAGCGTCCTCTTATCGGTTGTCTCCGGAAGGACAATGGTTTTCCTGTCCATTCTTGCCTTATCTTTAATAATATCAATGTACGACATCACACTGTCTCCTTTCACGGCTTATGTAAAAATAATAGCCCATTCTGCCTTTTCCGACAAGTACCCTATTGGAAAAACTTTGTGCAATTTTCGAAACATTTTCGCCTCTTTTTTTAATTGCCGATCCGGTCTTTCCTATGATATAGTTGCTAAAAGGAGTACACTATGAAAACAGCCGCAGTAATTGCAGAATACAACCCCTTTCACAAGGGACATGAATATCATTTATTAAAGACCCGTGCGATGGCAGAGGCTGATTACATCATCGTTGTAATGAGCGGAGACTTCGTACAGCGTGGAGCTCCTGCACTGATGAACAAATATCTTCGTACGAAAATGGCTCTTGCAGGAGGCGCCGATGTTGTGCTCGAACTGCCTTCACGCTATGCCCTTTCCAGTGCCGAAGGCTTTGCAGAAGGAGCCGTTTCCCTGATCGACCGTCTTCGCGTGGTCGATCTGCTTTCCTTTGGAAGTGAATGTGGAAATGCGACACAGCTTTCTTATTATGCACAAAGACAGCTTACTTTAGAGCAGGATCCGGAATACCGCAAAACGCTCGCTTCCTATCAGAAGCAGGGTCTTTCCTATCCTTCCGCTGTCCAGAACGCCTTACAGGATCCTCCTGAAGCAATGTTTTTTCCAAACAATATTCTCGGGATTGAGTACTGTAAGTCGTTGATCCGCCGTCACAGTTCCATTACACCGGTTTCGATTCTGCGATACGGAGAAGGCTATCACAGTCCACAGCTTTCTGCGGATTCCGGAAGCTACTCTTCTGCTTCCGCACTCCGTAAGGCAGCCGGGATGCATGAGGATTCTCTGGATTTTCTCCTGCAGGATACCGCCTTCGTTTCCCAGATTCCGGCACAGGTACTTCCGATCTGGAAGTCAGATCCGGAAATATATTACGGAATTACCGAAGCCGATTTTTCCCTGCTTTTACATTATAAGCTGCTCTCTGACCGGACAGATGGCTACTCCTGCTTCGAAGACTGCAATGAAGAGCTTTCCCTGAAAATCCGGAAGTATCTTCCTCAATACCGTGATTTTTCCGGCTTCTGCCAGCTATTGAAGTCCAAGGATCTCACTTATACCAGAATCAGCCGCGTATTGATGCACATTCTGCTTGAGCTGCGTAAGGACGAAGCCTTTCTTAAGGATTCTGACGCTTGTTTACAAATTCCCTATGCAAGACTCCTGGGCTTCCGTAAAAATGCTTCACCACTTTTAAACCGGATCAAAAAAGAAAGTGAAATCCCGCTGATTGCGAAGCCGGCAGATGCTTCTATGCTTTTATCCAAAGATGGATTGTCCCTGTTTAAAGAGGATGTCCGGATTGCCCATACCTACGAGGCTGTTGCTTCCAGCAAAAATCACACGCTATTACATAATGAATACCAGCAGTCCCCGATTGTCTGGTAAAGAAATGGAGGTATTTCATGAAACCATTTATGGATCAGGATTTCTTATTACACAGTGATGTGGCACGGAGGCTTTACCATAAAGCAGCGGAAACGATGCCGATTCTGGATTATCACTGTCATATCAGCCCGAAGGAAATTGCAGAGGATCGTCATTTTGACAACATCACTTCTTTGTGGCTTGGCGGTGATCATTATAAGTGGCGTTTCATGCGCGCCTGTGGTGTGGAGGAACGCTTTATCACCGGCAATGCTCCGGATAAGGAAAAATTCTTCAAATGGGCAGAGGTTCTTGGCAGAGCAGTCGGCAATCCACTCTATCACTGGAGTCATCTGGAATTACAGCGTTACTTTGACTATCACGGCATTCTGAATAAAGATTCTGCAGAGCAGGTCTGGAACCTCTGTAATAAAAAGCTTGCCGATCCCTCCATGAGTGCCCGCTCCATCATTGAACGCTCCAACGTCACCCTACTCTGTACCACGGATGATCCGGTAGATTCCTTGGAATACCATATGCAGCTTGCAGAAGATAAGAGCTTCCCCGTCCAGGTTCTGCCGGCATGGCGTCCGGATCGCGCCATCTCCATCGGGAAATCCGATTTTCCGGATTACATTCATACCCTTGCGGAGGTTTCGGGAATTTCGATTACAACCTTTGAGGATCTGAAAAAAGCTCTCTCCATCCGGATGGATTATTTTTCTAACCTGGGATGTCTTGTCAGTGACCATGGTCTGCCTTATGTCATGTTCTCTCCTGCCTCTGACTCTCTTATCGAAGAAATCTTCAACAAAAGAATGCAGGGACAAATGGTGGATGCTCAGGAGGAACTGCAATATGAAACGGCACTCCTCCTTTTCCTTGGACGGGAATACCGGCACCGCAACTGGGTGATGCAGCTTCACTATGGTGTACGCCGCGACAACAATCACAAGATGTTCGCCCGCATCGGTGCCGATACCGGCTTTGACAGTATCGGGGATTCCGCTCCGGTTTCCACACTGGCAGAGTTCCTAAACGCTCTGTGTGAAACCGATGAGCTTCCGAAAACCATCCTCTACAGCCTTAATCCACACGACAACGAGGCAATTGACTGTATCATGGGATGCTTTCAGGATTCGACTGCAGTATCGAAGCTGCAGCACGGAAGTGCCTGGTGGTTTAACGATCATAAGAACGGCATGCAGAACCAGTTATTATCTCTGGCTGCCTCCGGCAACCTGTCCGGCTTTGTCGGAATGCTGACCGACTCCCGGAGCTTTATCTCCTACACGAGACATGAATACTTCCGACGGATTCTTTGTAATCTGCTTGGTGAACTGGTAGAAAACGGAGAATTTCCGGATGACCTTGCAACCTTAAAAGAAATTGTGAAAGATATTTCCTACCGGAATGCTGTCCGCTATTTCGGATTTGATCTTCCGACAGATGAAACCATCGAAAAGCAGATTTCTTTTATCAAGACTCAAAAATGATCCACTGGATCATTTTCCCATATACATGGCAGCATAAAATCAGCCGGTGTATATCATGGTATGCACCGGCTTTTCTATCATCACTATCATCACTTTTTTTAATACACAATTCAAATCTGCTCTCAGACTATGACTATCGCTGTACTCTTCCGGAAGCATCTCCTCCAGCCAAAGTTTCCACTTCCCTCCGCGACACCAGATTAAAGTCCCCCGGAATTGTATGCTTTAATGCAGAAGCCGCTACCGCAAACTCCAATGCCTCCTGAAATTTCTTACCATCCAGCAATCCGCAGATCACACCGGCTGCAAAGGAATCTCCTCCACCCACACGATCTACAATCGGACGGATCCGATATTCCTTCGAGTGATAGAATTCCTTCGTATCCCTTGCATACATGCACGCCGACCATCCGTTATCGGAAGCCGAATGGCTGACACGTAAGGAAGAAACACAATATTCAAATCCAAACTTTTCTACCATCTGTTCAAAAATCGAACGGTATCCGGCAAGCTCGAGGTTACCGCTTACTACATCGGTCTGTGCCGGCTTAAAACCAAGTACAAGTTCCGCATCCTCTTCGTTTCCAATGCAGACATCCACATATTTCATCAATCCGGTCATGACATGCTGTGCCTTTTCGGATGTCCACAGTTTCTTGCGGAAATTCAGATCCACAGAAATCTTCACACCATGCTTCTTAGCTGCAATCAGTGCTTTCTCGGTAAGCACTGCCGCAGAATCCGAGATTGCCGGAGTAATTCCGGTAAAATGGAACCAGTCAGCATCAGCGAAAATGGCATCAAAATCAAACTCCTGCTCCGTTGCTGTGGAAATTGAGGAATGAGCACGGTCATACACCACCTTGGACGGACGCATGGCAGAACCGGATTCCAGATAATAAATGCCAAGACGTTCCCCACAGCGTGCAATATGCGCCGTACCCACATTATACTTACGCAGCGCAGCGATGGCGCACTCCCCGATCTCATTGTCGGGTACTGCCGTCACATATTCGGCAGCATGTCCATAATTGGCAAGGGAAACAGCAACATTTGCCTCTCCGCCTCCATAATGAATATCAAATTCATCTGCCTGAATAAATCTTTCAAAATTCGGGGTCGACAGCCGGAGCATAATTTCCCCCATCGTAACTACCTTTGACATGAGCGGATTTCCTCCTTCTTCTGTACGGCCTGACGGCATAATTCCGTAATCCGGTCAAACGCGCCTGCCTGAACCAGATCCTTCTTCACCATCCAGCTTCCTCCACAGGCAAATACCTTCGGAAAGCTTAAATAGTCCTCCATATTGGCAGGGCTGATTCCACCTGTAGGCATAAAACGGACATTACCATAAGGTGCACTCATTGCTTTAATCATCTTTATACCGCCTGCCGCTTCTGCCGGGAAAAACTTCACCGCCGCAAGCCCCAGACTCAATGCCAGTTCGATTTCCGACGGAGTCATGATTCCGGGAATCACCGGGACCCCCTTTTCCTGACAATACTTTACGGTTACCGGATTCAATCCGGGACTTACGATAAACTTCGCACCTGCTGCAACAGCACTGTCCACCTGTTCGGTCGTCAGTACTGTTCCTGCCCCGACCAGCATTTCCGGATAATCCTCACTTATTTTCCGGATGGTTTCTTCTGCCGCCGCTGTCCGGAACGTCACCTCTGCACAGGATATTCCGCCGTTTAATAATGCTTCTGCCAAGGGAGCGGCATCTCCTGCATCATCTAATGCAATGACCGGAATAATTCCGATCCGACTCATTTGTTCGAAAACTGGATTCACTCTTTATCCTCCATTCTTTTGCTGTCTGTAAATTGTCCAGTGCCTTCCCAATGAACGCAATCTTTCCAATTACAGTATAGCTTTTTTACCGGAGAATGTCTTTTCAAATCCATTACAAAAGATTACAAATCTTGTTCGGATTGTTCTTCTGCCACAATCTGATTCCGTCCGTTCTGCTTTCCGATATAAAGCCGCCGGTCCGCACCGCTTACCATGCTGTCAATGTTAGCAAACTGTTCTCCGGCTTCCACAATACCAAAGGTCATCGTAATATGAACTTCCGTTTCTTCTTTGTAGGAAACCGAATGTGCATCCAGTTCATGGATAAATTCATTCATTACCTCTTCTGCTTCATCGATATGGAATTCCGGAAAGACCAGCAGAAATTCCTCACCACCCCATCGCACCGCATAGCCCTTGCCACGCATAAAATATTTCAGTCTCTTTGCAATTTCGGTCAGCACCACATCTCCACAGTCATGACCATAGGTATCATTGACCCGCTTAAAGAAGTCAATATCTCCAAGTGCCACACAATAGCTGATACCCCGCTTCGCATAGTCCTCATAAGTCTGATGCAGCTTTTTTTCTCCACAGCGGCGGTTATTGAGTCCGGTTAAGGTGTCCTCTTCCACAAGCTCACGCAGAGATTTCTGCATACGTACCGCATTTCTTCCCATCTCTCCCAGCTCATCGTCACGCTTTAACACCTCATAATCCAACGCATCATGAAGGTGTCCCTTTGCAATATTCGCCATATATGTTTCGATCTTCTTAATCGTATCTACAAGACCTGTTGTGTAGTGGATGGTCACAAATGCAACCAGAATCATGACAAGAATTGCGATCACAACCATCGGCATAATGGAATTACGGATCAGCTTCTCCACATTCGCCGAAGGCTGTGCAACAAAAATCATTCCGATACAGCTTCCATCCTCCGCAAACAATGGTGCATAATAGGCAAAATAGCGCTCATCCTCGACCATAACAGATGAATAAAACATATCGTCAGCCTTATCTAATACATCCCGCTTTACCACAGGGCTTACCTGCGTCCCGACCGCACGCTCGCCCTTATGGTTCTCAAGCGTTGTTGCTACCCGGATATCCTGATAAAAAAGTGTAATATCCACGTTGGTAACCTTTTTAACAGAATCGATCAGCTCATAATCCCCATTAAGGACATGCTCACCCTTCATAAAATAAATTGCATCTTCCGTTTCCTCCACATGATATGCTCCGGGATACAGTTCATCTATCGTTACCTGAATCGTGTTGCAAAGATCCTTTAATCCCCCCTGAACCTCGTGGTACATGGATGCTGCAAACCGGTTAGCGCTGAATATGGTAATGACAAGACCCATCAGGATAATGGGAAGCAGATTCATCGCCAGAAACGTACCATGCAGTTTTGTCACTTTCAGCTTTTTCATTCCGTTCTCCCTGATCATTCCCCTGTTTCTTTATTGTATCTCATGAAGATAAATCTGTGCACGATTCTGGATAATCTGTGCAACCTCACCTGCATTCTTCTGTCCGTTAAAATAAGGCTCTGCCTCTTCAGAAATGATATTAATCAGTGTATCATCATATCGACCGACATTCTTAAAGGTCTTAAGGATCTCCATAAAGTGATCTACCTCTTCCCGGGTCATCGGTTCGATCGTAACCTCTACATCATCAATATAGATAATATCATCATAATATTCCTTATTTCCATTCTCATCTATATAATAAGGACGATCCATGGCTTCCTCGGCCCGTTTCTCCAATACCTTCATGCTGAGAGGAAATCCGGGTGCTTCATTCTGATAGTCTTCTGTCAGATAATACCTCAGGAACTGCCATGCGGCATCCTGATTCTTCGACTTCGCAGAAATTGCAAACTGCATGGTCGGTACAAGAACGGAGCCATCCTGATCTGTGGAAGGAAAGCCAATCATGGTAATCGGTTCCCCGAAGGTCCCCTTCTCTGTATAGTTGAGATTACGGAAATCACCCAGATACATCTGCTGGGTAATGACCTTTCCGGTTCTCCACAGGCTGTCATAGGAACTCCAGTATTCATCGGTATAATAGTCATCAGAAATTTCAACCGGGAAGCGTTTCAGGAATTCCAATAAATTCAGAAAGCCTTCATTGTTAAAATCACAATCCCCTGTACTGTAATTCACAAACTGGCTGCCGGCAAAGCTCATACACATATTCAGCATCTCACTTCTGGTTGCCCCTGCAATAAACTCCGTTCCTTCCGGCTTGGAGTCCCAGAGAGCCATCGCCTCTTCTACGGTCCAGCCACGTTCTTCCCCAACATCTGAGGTCTTTGCAACAATCGTTCTTATAGAATAAGACGGTATAAGACGATATAGCTTTCCGTCCCTGGAAAATGCTTCCATTACATTCGGCATCAGGTCATTACGGTCAATCTCCTCATCTTTTTCGATAATGGGAAGAAGGTCTGCAAACAGGCCTTTACTGATATAGCTGTCCGTTGGCATGGAATCATCCAGCAGGATAATATCGGGTACTTTACCGGATACAATATCCGTATTCATTCTGGAAATGCCTTCCTCATACTCACCTGACTCAGAGGAATAATCAATCAGACTGATCCGGTAGGTATCGTTCTTTTTATTAAACTCAATTACCCGGCTTTTTACCGTCCAGTCTGTGCTTGCCATGGCAAGGGTAATCACCTGGCGCTCCTTGACATCCTTCGGATCTACCTTCGTAAATTTAGAAACTCCATCCTGCCAGTCAGAGGCACTGGAATACGAACCATAAAACTCGGTATCACTGATCGGAATAATATTATTGATCTGCCAGACATCAATATCGGAATCCACATAGCTCATGAGCTTCGTAACGATAGTATCCCCAAGGTTATATCCATAAACCGCATAGTTATCGGATACATAAAAATCATATCCGGAACCCGGATAAAAGCTGAAGCTGTAGCTGTTTCCCGCAAGCTCTGCAGCCGTTCCGATTGTACCGTTTGCAAGATCCAGCGGATAAACCTTCATTCCATTATCCCCATAATTAATGGCTGCATATTTCCCGTCTCTGCCACGGACAACAGATGCACCATCCAATACATTTCCGGCATCCTGTCTGATGACATTGCCTACCATGTTTCCATTCTTATCAAACTTCAGAATGCTGCTTCCGCAGACAAGATACAACGCATCCTCTTCTGCAAACAATCCATTAATATAAAGCCAGCCCTGCTGTTCAACAATTTTCTTTATTTCCGGAAGTTCATTCAGATTTACACTGAACACGGTTTCATCATCCAGTGTTTTCTGCTCTAAGTAATACAGATCCTCACTGGTATCACTGCCGTCATCATATACATACACGTTGCGCAGGCAGTAAAGATTCCCCTGTGAATCTGCTGTAAATGAATTAATGGACTGATCCGGTGCCCCCTGAAGCTCATGTCCTTCCCCAAAGGTGCCGTCCTCCAGAATTTCATAAAAAATCATGGAAGAATAGCTTTCCGCAATGTCCTCTGCTGCCTCCTCCGTACCGGGCTCCGGTTCTGCCACAGTCTCTTCTGTTGCCGTATCGACATCCTCTGCTTCTGCTTCTTTTTCAGTGTTTCCGCCGCCTTCAATATCTGCTCTTGGCGTTACAGCCCCATCCATCTCACGCCATTCATAGCTGTAACCATAAACCTTATCCCCGATCTGAATCAGTCCGCTGGGTGCTGTACCACTTCCATTATAGGAAATAACCTCCTGCTTATACACATAATCCCTGGAAACTGCCTGTTGCTGCAAGTCACCCTTTTCTTTCTTTCCGCATCCGGCAAAACACCCAATCACAAGTGCCACAACCAGTAACGATACGATTACCTTTTTCATAATTGTCCTCCTTTCCTTCCGGGAATCAGAAATTCTCCCATTTTTCCTTTTCCCGCCTGCTCTTCTTTCGAAGACCATCCCTTATATCTATGATACGGTTGCCTAAATCTTTCCAGGTAAACGTCCGATGCCTCCATTTCCAAATAAAAAAGACAATCAGGATCGTCCCCGGAATGAGTAAAAACAAAAACTGAAAAATCAGTATCAATGCACACACATCTTCATAACCGCGCGCCACATTCTCCCAGAAAGGGAACCGGATTGCGGCATTCTGCATGGAACGTGTGCCGAATTCCAGAATCACCGGAATCAGTGACTCCACCTTGAACCGTGTCGTGTTCTCCACAACGACCATATCATCCTCTGCCACGCCAAGCTGATCCTTCACGGCATTGTAGACGAAATGCTTGACCGGGTTTGGGGCAAGGACCTCATAATTGCTGATGCCCGCTGTTGTTCCATAAGCCTGCAGGGAATCATCCGACAGATACACCGTCGTCTTATTTAATCCGGCACTCTTTGCAAATTTACTGCCATCCCGTTCAATGACTCCTGCCACATAATGTGGCACACCGCCAATCATCACACTTTTCCCGACAATATCATTGGATCCGAACAGCTGCCACGCACCCTCCGTATCCAGAATAATACTGTCCTGCATGAGATCCTCGCCGGTAAAATAGCCTCCGGAAAGGAGTTTCACCGGATGAAACAGGAAATAATCTCCTCCGATTCCAATCGCATCGACATCGGTGAGCTTTCCCTTTTCACTAAGAACCGTCACCTTTCCCATGGCACTATAGCCATCTACCACCAGACGCCTGTCATTCTCTTCACTATATTCATCGGCAGGAAGTGTCTCCTTCAACATCTGCTCAAGCTTCTTTTTAAACCCTATAAACTCCATGTCGGTAAGCTTCACCTGATCTGTAAAGTAGCAGCTTACCTGAACACTTTTTCCGTCCTTGTCCCATCGCTGTGCAGCCTGCTGGTCTGTCAACTGACTGGTCAGATGGTGTGACCAGATGGTTAAAACAAGAAACAGCAGCAACGATACCACCGCCATCAGGCTGAACACAATCTGCTTTATTGTAAAATTGGAGAAAAAACGTTTAAGCCTTATTCCCACTGTAAATTCCTTTCCTCAACTGTCCTGCATTTCTTATGGTTCTTAACGCATTCCTCATCAGGAGTTATCTGCAAGACGAACCTGCTTTCCTGCTTCTACCGGCTTCGTGGATGTCGTAATAACATATTCCCATCCATAAAGCGGAGCGGAAATTGCAGAATTATTATCATCTGAAGCCAATACTTCCACGCCGACCCGGGTTGCAATATAACGGTTTCCTAACGGACTGCTCTTGGATTCCACCGTCAGAATAAACTTACCATCGTTATCCTCACGGATAGCACTGTTCGGTACCACCAGTTCATATTCCTGACTACGCTGTCCTACGGAAATACTTAAGGACTGGTCTGCCTGAATGGTTGATCCACTCACATCAAATACCAGCAGCTTATTGGTTCCCGGGTTATCCGGATCCGGTTTAATCGCAGACAGCATCACCCTTGCATCCTCATAATACCAGGAATTCTGCAATTCTGCCATGTCACCGATCTGCACCTTCTTAGCCTGTTCATTGGTCACGGAGATAGAAAGGGTAAAGCCCTTGCCCTCCGGCTGGATTACTGCCATGACGTCCTCCGGCTGTGTGGTCTCACCGGCCACATATTTCACCGTAGTAATTGTTCCTGCCACCGGTGCTTTGACTGCAGAACCCATGGACTTTTCCTTCAGCTTCTCTATCTCTTCTTTCTTTTTCTGAATGTCCTTATTCGTCTTGGACAGATCCAGTTCCGCATTAATGTCTGCCGCAAGAGAGGTCTGTTCTTCCTTTAATAAGTCATAGACTGCCTGAGCATTCTTCAATGCCGCATTTGCATCAGCCAAACGGTTCTGCCACGCCACGCTCGTCTGGCTGTTGGCTGTTGTTATTTCTAAGATGTTGCGGTTTGCCTGATTCAGACGGTTCTGCGCATCCTGTACACCACCATCTGAGGATGCCGTGATTGCCTGTACTTCGGCGAGTTTTTTCTGGAGATTTGCTAACTCTGCTTTCTTGCTTGCTAAGGAAGTTTGCTGATCCCCATAATTTTTATTAATATCAGATGCATTCTGTTCAATGTTCTGAACTACTAACAGCGCCGCATTATAATCGGCAAATAAGGTGATGTAACTGTCCGCCTTTCCTGGCACGGCATTAATATCTTTTTGCAATCCCTCAAATACTTTTTTTGCATCTAACAGGGTAGCCTGTACCTTTGCAGCATCACTGACATCCTTCGTGCCGGGTCTAGGTCCTGTAAGCGTAATCCCCGAATCCGTTTTTGACGCCGCATCATAAATCAGCTTCATCTTATCATATAAGTTTCCAACAGCCGTAGCCTTTTGTGCATAGTAGGAATCTGAAGTCGTTGTCCCTGTCGTTGAACCTGTCCCTGTTCCCGTACTTGTGATCAGCTTCTCAAGATCTGCAATCTGGGAGTTCACTTCCGCAATCTGTGCATTCAGACTGGCAATCGTTGCTGCCTTATCCTTCTCAAACCGGTTCTGTGCCTCGGTGAGGTCTGTCGTTGCCTGATCCTTCGTCAATTCCTCATTCTTGGTGCTCACACCGGCATTATTGGTATCCTTCGTGCTCTGCAAGGTCAGATCATCCACGTTTTTCTGGCATTCCTCTACCCGCTTCTTTGCAGCCTCCAAACGGTTCTGCATATCGGTCACCTTGGCCTGTAACTGGCTGAAGCTGTCGATATTTCCATTTGCAACCTTCGTAATGACCTCCGGAGAGACATTCGCTCCGAACAATCCCTTCATATAATTCAGTTCAAGATCCTCCAGCTCCTGTTCAGCCTTCGTAAGTTCATCGCTCTCGGATTCTTCCAGATAATAAATTACCTGATCCTTTTCTACGATATCTCCCTGCTTTACCGCTACACTGGTGATGACACGGGATTCCTTCGCAATGACATTATACGGATCAGAAGCCTCCACCTTACCGGTTCCGCGCACCTTTGCCGTGATCGTTCCGGTCTGCACATACTGTGTTGCCACCTCCGGCAGGGAATAATTCATAATCGTGTTGGAAAAGAACGTCAACAGCAACATGATCGTTAAGAATATGATTGCTGCGTTCTTCACCCATTCTCTTCTTTTCGTTGTATTCTTCTCTTCCATCGTTTCTCTCCTCATCCAGCACTATCCCTTAATTCCACCCTGATACGTGATTCCTTCTACCAGATAATCCTCTCCGTAAAGGAACACCAGAATGGGCGGAACCATATAAATTGTTGCAACAGCAAATGCAAGTCCGATTTCCCCCGAATTAATCTTCGATAAAAATACGGACAACGGATGCTTATTGGAATCCGACAACAGGATCAATGGCTGTTCCACCATATTCCAATAATCAATAAAAATCAAAATCGCAATAGAGCACATTGCACCCTTACAAAGCGGCATACAGATTTTCGTAAAAATCTGCCACTCGCCTGCACCGTCAATCTGTGCCGCCTCCATCACGGAAACCGGGATTCGCCGCATGTACTTCGTCAGAAGAAATACCGCAAACGGTGAGAAAATTCCCGGCAGCCAGATCGCCCAGTTGGTATCTAAAATATGCAGCCAGTCCGAAACCAGATAATTGGGAACCAGAGTCACCTGATACGGCATCAGCATTAAAATAATATAAACAAAGAAAATCAATTCCTTGATTCTTCCCCGGTATCTTGAAAATCCAAATGAGGCACCTGCCGCTACCAGTAACTGAAAAACCACAATCGGCACAACCAGGATTACGGAATTCCAGAATTTCAGCAGATAATCCGGACTCTTAAACAGAACCGTTACATACTGACTGAAGGATACCATATCCGGAATAAATTTTAAATTTACCTTAGATGAAATAAATACCTTACCCCCGGAATCCGTTGTGGCAAAAACCTGTCCATAGTTGGCGGCAATCTCTGATGATGACATAAACGAATTGGTAATCGTTAAGATAATCGGCATCAGGAACAGTACGGCAAAGCATCCTGCCACCATCGTTCCCAACAGAATCCGTATCATCCGACGGGTATTTTTAATTTTCTTCCTGCGTTTCAGCCGGCGGCTCCAGAGCTCCGCAGGATCCCTTCTCTTCAAGCTCATCCTTCCACATCCTTTCCAAAATAATTCTCGGTAAGGAAAAGGATACCGATAATGATAACCATCACAACTGCCATCATGATGGCCGCTGCAGACATTTTCTGATAATCCAGCTTGCTGAACGTGTTGTTCATAAAATGCTGGAGCATATACATCGTCGGATAAGGATAATCCCCCTTTAACAGATAGATTTCCCGGAATACCTTAAAAGAATTAATCAATGACATAATTGTCACAAACAAAATGGTCGAGGACAGATACCGGAGCTTGATATGCCAGAAAATCTGCATCGGCGTTGCACTCTCCAATACCGCTACCTCTAAGATATCCTTCGGTATACTGCTCAGGGCAGACATAAACAAAATCATATTATATCCCAGGTTTTTCCACAGAAACAATACAATAATTACTACCTGCGCATAATCAGAATTCAGCCAGTCAATCCTGTCCTTTCCGAACCAGCCGATGACCTCATTCATCATTCCGTTATAATGGAACAGCACCTGCCAGATCAGTACCACTGAAGCAATCGGCACCATCATCGGACTTAAGAAAAAGGTCCGGAACTGGCTTTTAAAAGGGATCTTACTCTCCATCAGAATTGCCAGAAGAAGTGATAAAACAACCGCTAATGGCATTGCTATTGCCGAAAATGTCATCGTATTAAATGCTGCCTGACGGAATGCTGCGTTCTCAAATACCATTTTAAAATTGTCAAAGCCTACAAACTCTGCATTGATCGGATTATCAATCACCGAATAATAAATTACAATAAAAAAGGGCAGGACAAAAAACAGCAATACTCCCAGAATACTGGGAAGCAGAAAGCCATTGGCCATCCACTTCCCCGGATTCTTATGACTACCGGTTTTACCTGCTCTGATTGCGGAGGGATTTTTCTCTCCTCTTTTTCCTGTATGCTTAGCGATTTTCATTGACATAAACCTGAATTCTGTTCTGAATGACATTCGAAACATCGGAAGCAGATTTCTGTCCCTTAAAGAACGGCTCCGTTTCCTCTGAAATAATGTTAATCAGTTCTTCATCTACATTATTCTGCCTTTTCTTTGCGGAAGCAATCAAGCCCCTCACCTGATCAATGTCTTCCTGTTTAGCTGCATAAATATCCATTTCAAAATCGTTACCATAGCCCCAAGTGGTCTTCGGCTGTTCCACCTGTTCGCCATTTTCATCCGTATAATACTCCGGTGTCATATCCTTCTCAAACTGAAGCTCCAGTGCGGATTTCAAAATCGGGAATCCACTCCATCCAAAGCCGTCCACGAGACTGTTCTGATAGTCTTCCGTAAGCAGTGTCTGTAAAAATGCCCACGCTGCTTCCTTATTCCCGGATTTGGAAGAAATAGCAAGACAGCCGCCAACCGCACTGATCAGATTTCCTTCACGGTCCTTATTCGGGTATCCTACATAAACCGGCTTCTCACCCATCATACCTTCCAGCATCTGGCATTCCTCTACGGAGCTTACCGATTCCATCAACAGAAGCAGTTTATTATTCCGGAGCCTGGTTGCTTCTCCCTCTTCCCCGGCATCATCGTTATACTGTTCCGGAAGGGTCTTCGTATATTCCAGAATTCTCGCAAATTCCGGACCGTCAAAGGAACACTTTCCACTCTCCCAGTCAATGAACTCATCCATATTATTATATACCAGAAGATACAGCATATACTGCTGGGAAGCATAGGGAAATACCTCGCTGTCCTTATGCTGATCGATAAAGTCCATCATTTCTGAAAGTGTCCATCCGGAAAGTTCTCCTAAAACAGATTGCTTACCAACGATGGTATAGATTGAAAATTCCGTTGTGAATCCATATAACTTTCCATCCATCTCATAGGCTTCCAGCACGTTCTCAACGTAATTCTCCTTCTTTAAGCCGCTCTTTTCCATATAAGGGTACAGATCTTCAAACACGCCCTTTTCCGCATAGAGCGTATAATTCAGATTGGAAAAATCTACAAGGTCAGGACCGCTTCCCGATGCCACATCGGCATTAAACTGGGTCAACCCCGACTCCCAGTCATCCTGTCCATAGGTCTTCACGGAAATATGGTACTTGTCGCTGCTCTTATTAAAGTCAATTATGGCGCTCTTCACATTATCATCAAGCCACAGTGTTCCGAGTGTTACTTCTTCCTTCTGTGCAACCTCTGAGGATTTTTTCTTTTCCAGAAGCAAAAGCTCTGCTTCATTATTATTACCGTCATAGGTAGAGGTAATAACCCAGATTCTTCCATCCGGCAGTTCACCGAAGTAATTCACATTATTGCCGTTCACATCAGCATCCAGCCAGTCAAAAAGCTTCGTAAAGGTTCCTGCTGTCACATCGGCTGCATAAACCGTATTCTGATCATTTACCAGAAAATCACAGCTGATACCTGTCATACAACCATTGATGTTCATCAGCTCCTTATCAAACTTCAATGGATCAGACAAAGCCTTTTTCGTAAGGTCAATCTTACGGATCTCCGTACCGGTATTTCCATAAAGAGTTACATAAATTTCTCCATCCTTTGATGCAAACATCTGATTGATATAATCGGACAGGGATATAGCTGCAACCATTTGCAGATCCCCGGAAAGCACATAAATACAAGGTTCATTGCTGTTAAAGAGATAGTTATTTCCCTGTGCGTCGATATAGAAGCTTCCAAGGTAAGCATCCTTTGCGACACCATTCTCTTCCGAAAGCTCTTTCTGACCGGTAATCTCCCCACTCTCCGGATCCATATACCAGAGGGCATAGCTGCCTGAGCCATCCTGATACTCACCATTTTCATCCTCTGTATTGGTCCATTCATAAAGCAGCAGGGCAATCTTACCATCCGGCGTTATCTGCATGGCAGAAACAGAAGCTTCTCCAACGTCAAGGGAAATCATTTCGGATTTCCTGCTCTCGAAATTATATTTCGAAATGCCGGTCCTGCTTTTTCCTGTTTCATCATCCCATGCTTCCGTGTAATAAAAGACTTCATTTTCATAGTTAATGGCAGAACCGATATAATCCGAGTTTCCAAGATTAAAATATTCCGGCACATAGATATACTCCGGTCTTTCGGTACCTACTTCTTCTGTCTTCTTGCCGCCACAGCCAGCCAGCAGACTTAAGAATAAAAACATAAGTACTGCAACAAATAATGTCTTCCGCTTTTTGTTTAATTTCATTCCACACCTCATGATCTTGTATAGTCAAACAATATTGTATACAGACTATAGCATATTTATCCCCGCATGACAATGTGGGGATTCTTAAGATTATCTTAAACCACCTGAACGTTATTTTTAATTCTTAAAACTGTGAATCGGTGCAGGAATCCGTCCTCCCCGGTTCACAAAAGCTTCGCAGGAAAAGCCGTTGACCGGCATGATGGGTGCGTGTCCAAGAAGGCCTCCGAATTCTACATTCTCACCAACACCCTTCCCAATCACAGGAATGATACGGACAGCTGTTGTCTTCTGGTTAATCATACCGATTGCCATTTCATCCGCAATGATTCCGGAGATGGTTGTATCCGGAGTATCTCCCGGAATGGCAATCATGTCAAGTCCAACCGAGCATACGCAGGTCATGGCTTCCAGCTTTTCAATAGTAAGAGCACCGGCATCTACTGCATCGATCATTCCCTGATCTTCGCTGACCGGAATAAACGCACCGCTCAATCCTCCAACATAGGAGGAAGCCATAACGCCGCCTTTTTTCACCTGATCGTTTAATAACGCAAGTGCAGCGGTCGTTCCCGGTGCTCCGGCATACTCTAATCCAATTTCACACAAAATATCTGCTACGGAATCTCCGATCGCCGGAGTCGGTGCCAGAGACAGATCGACAATACCGAACGGAACATTAAGACGTCTGGAGGCCTCCTGTGCTACAAGCTGCCCGACTCTTGTTACCTTAAATGCCGTCTTTTTAATTGTTTCACACAGAACCTCAAAGTTCTTTCCACGGACCTTTGTCAGGGCAGTCTTTACCACACCCGGACCACTGACACCGACATTGATGATCTTGTCTGCTTCGGTTACACCGTGGAATGCACCTGCCATGAACGGGTTATCATCCGGTGCATTGCAGAGAACGACAAGCTTCGTACACCCTAAGGAATCCTTGTCCTTTGTTAAGACAGCCGTTTCCTTGATTACTTCTCCCATCAGCTTCACCGCATCCATATTGATACCGGTTTTGGTAGAACCCAGGTTTACGGATGACATAATTCGTTCTGTCTGGGACAGAGCCATCGGAATGGAGCGGATCAAAAGCTCCTCTGCCGGTGTCATTCCCTTTGCAACCAATGCCGAATATCCTCCGATAAAGTTCACTCCGACATCCTTGGCCACACGGTCTAAGGTCTTTGCAATCTCCACAAAATCTTCTTTTGTTTTGCATGCTGCCCCGCCGATCAGACCAATCGGTGTCACTGAAATACGTTTGTTCACAATAGGAATTCCAAATTCCTTGGAAATTTCTTCACCGGTTCTTACCAGATCCCTGGCAGCATCATAAATCTTATGATAAATCCTGTCATTTAAACGCTGCAAATCTGAATCAATGCAGTCTAACAGACTGATTCCCAGCGTAATGGTACGGACGTCAAGATTCTCCTTGTCGATCATTTCATTCGTTTCTACTACTTCGCGTAAGTTAATCATGCTTCTGCTCCCTTAATTTGTGTATTTATTTGAAAACTAGATACGATGCATCTTATCAAAAATTTCTTCCTTCTGACATTTGATTTCAACACCAATTTCATCACCAAGAGCCTTTAACTCATCTGCCACATCTCCGAACTGCTTCGGGCATTCCTTCGTATCCACGATCATCATCATATTGAAAAACCCCTGTACAATTGTCTGTGAAATATCTTCGATGTTGATCTGATTCCCGGCCAGATACGTGCAGACCTTTGCAATAATCCCTACGGTGTCTTTTCCTACTACGGTAATAATTGTTTTTTTCATAATGTTCTCCTTAAGTCATATATTTATATTTATTTTTATCTTATAATTTCACGCATATATCAGACTGATGGAGCCTGCGCATCAGCCTTTCATGATCTGCCAAGGCTCTTCTGCGGTCAGGCAATGTGAATCACCTGGGACACCTCGTTCCGGGAGGCCACATACATTGGAAAATCCATGTTCTTCCCCTGCTCCAGGGTAACCTCAATCCGTACTGCCTCATAAGCCAGCTCCGGCATATTATTTTCCTTGCTTAAATGGCCAAGCACAACTGCCTGTAAATCATCATGGATCAGGGAGCAGAGCAGCTGTCCTGCACGTTCATTCGATAAATGTCCACGATCTCCTAAGATTCTCTGCTTTAACGGGTAAGGATACGGTCCGGCCTGCAGCATATGAATATCATGGTTTGCTTCTAAAACCAGGGCATCCATCCCTCTTAAGGATTCAATCGTATAGTCATTATACGTTCCAAGATCGGTCACAATCGCGATCCGTTTCTTTCCATGCTGGATCCGGTATGCAACCGGTTCGGCCGCATCATGCGAAATCTTTAATGGATTACAGACCATATCTTTAATTATAATTTTTTCATCTGCGCAGACAGGATGAAACAGCTCATCAGGAATTTTCCCCACAGACGGCGTATTCTGAATTGCCCGGATCGTTCCGTTCGTTGCATAAATGGGTGTGCCGTATTTTCTGGCTAAAACACCAAGTCCCGCAATATGATCAGAATGTTCATGTGTAACAAGAATTCCATCAATGTCTCTCATGGAAACTCCCAGTTCATTCAATCCTGCTTCTGTCCTCTTTCCGCTGATTCCCACATCCACAAGCAGATGGGTAGTATCCGTTCCTGCATAAATACAGTTTCCACTGCTTCCACTGGCAACACTGCACAATCTCACGTCCGTTCCTCCTTAGTTACTCCAGTAGATGTCGATCACATCGCCATCATGAAGCGTTTCCATATATTGTGCCGGTTTGCCATTTAAGCTTGTCACAATATTTTTCCCTTTCGGTCTTGTCAGATCGAAGTCAATTTTATCAAATACATCCACAAATACATAGGATGGTTTTCCGCTTAACGTCACCGGTGAGCGGTTCACCACAACAATAATTGTTGTCGGTCCGGCCGGTTTCTTTTCTTCGTCAGAAGCTTCTGTGGAAGTTTCTGACGCCACTTCCTTCATAGAATTCGCTTTTGCATTTCCTGCTATACTTTCTTCTGTCTCTTCTTCTGCTTCTTCCCCGTCGGATTCTCCGTAAGCCCCGCTTCCGGTCTCATTCTCCAGATCAAAGTTCACAGTAAAATTCTCATAAACCGGAGTATCCCATTCTGCACTCTGGTGGTTTACGAAAATCTCACGGTCAGGTATCAGGGAAAGATCCATAAATTCTGCAATCTGCTGTACGGTATAGTAATTCAGCATTTCAATTTCATCGTTCTCCCGAATTTCATAATAGGAGGATTGTAATACTCCATTCACCTGTGCAAATTTTGGGATCTCAACCTTATTACCATTCACAACCACACAAATGCTTTCCGTTGCTTCCGGCAGATCTCCGATCGTGGCCTTTGCCGCATCCCCGGCGGTAGATTCCGTTACCCCAATAATATCATTTTCGCGTACTGTGGTATTCAAGTCTACGATCTTTCCATTGACTTCTATGACGGCTGCCTCGCCGCGCAGCCCGCGCACCATCCGCTGCTTGCCGTTCACCTGGAAGGTCAGCTCTTTCCCACGCTTCGGGAACAGTCCATCCTTCGGGAATTGTGCCTGCAATGCCACATCGGCAACCGTCAGATTATTATTATCGTACATCTTAATCCTGCTGCCGTTGAAGCTTACAAAGATAAAATTATTGTTCTGTTCATAGTAATTCATGCAGATACCAACCGGCGTAACTAAAAGGCTGTCCTTCTTAATATCCTCCTGAAAGACTACATTCTGCATAACCTCTTCACCCCGGAGGGCAACACGCTCCTTTGCAATGCCAAGCTTTTGGGCAACCGCCTCGGCATAGCCTGCCATCTTGCCGCCGCCTCCGACGATAAAGACCGCGCTCACCGGCTTTCCACCGTTTAATTCCATAATCTTGTCTGCCACCTGTGTGGACATCTCTTCAATCACCGGTGCCAGAAGCTCATTTACTTCTTCGCTGCGAATCGTCTGTGGGAGAAGCATGATGTCCATATAAGAAACGGTATCGCTCTTTCCGGCCTCCCGTTTGATCCGTTCTGCCTCTGCAAAGTCCACCAGACAATGCTTTGCAATCGTTTCTGTTAAGATATCTCCCGCAACCGGAATCATTCCATACGCAATGATACAGCCATCGTTCGTAATGGAAATATCACTTGTTCCGGCTCCAACATCAATCAGTGCAATATTCAGCATCCGGAACCGTTCCGGTATTGCAAGCTGGATGGCTGCAATGGGCTCAAGGGTTAAGCTTGCCACTTCCAGTCCTGCAATCTCTACTGCTTTATACAGACCATCTACAACATCATCCGGAAGGAACGTGGCAATCAGATCCACGCCGATATTTCTTCCCTTATGTTCCTCAAGATTTCCCATCGGATACCCATTCAGATAGTAGCGTACCACAGAATGACCGACACAGTAGAATTTCACATCACTGTCTTTTTCTTCATTTAAAAACTCCTGATAAGCCTTCTCCACACCGGAGGATACCAGACGGTATATATCATCCTTTGAAATCTCCTGCTCATTCTGAAACTGGATTTCTTCATGAGTTGTCACCGTGCGAAGCACACGTCCTGCTGCCGCAATACAGACCCCTTTCAGCTTTTCACCGATCGCTTCCTCCAATTCCTGTTTCACCATACGGATGGTGTCTCCTACCTTCTGGATATCATGTATCTGTCCGTCCAGCATAGCACGGGTATCGTGCTCCTTCACCCGCTGTGCTACAACAATGAACCGGTTCTGATTCCGGTAGCCTACCGTTCCCACAATACTTCTGGTTCCAATATCCAGACCAAACACATATGTACTTGCGTTTCTTTTTTCTTCGATCACAGATACTCCCTAACCTTCCTGTCGATTTGTTCAAAACTGTCTTTAAGCTCCCCACTGTTATCAATCACAAAATGGCATGCCTTCCGGTATTCTTCCTCTGAAAGCTGCGACTGCATGATCGCATCAATTTTTTCATCCGAATAGTTCCGGGCTTCCTTTAACCGTTTACGTCTTATTTCCTCTGCCGCATAAATATACCACATTTCATCCACAATATCCAGGTATCCACACTCAATCAGGAGAGCCGCTTCAATAAACAGGAAATCAATCTGCTGCAGGCTTCTTTGCAGTTCAATTTCACTTAAAATATACTGCCGTACTGCCGGATGGATAATCCCGTTCACGGTCTCAAGCAGCGAAGCATCTGCAAAGATTTCCTCTGCCATACGCTTCTTATTAATCGTTCCGTCCTCATTTAAGATCGCCGGGGTCAATAGCTCCACAAGCTCTGCATAGCATTCCTGTCCTGGTTCCTCGACGTGATGCGCCGCTTCATCTGCAAGAATGATCTCACAGTTATAATGAATGCGGATGTATTCCAAAAGTGCCGTTTTTCCGGATCCTACTCCTCCGGTAATTCCAATCACCTTCATAAGCTGCTCCTTTATCTTCCTGTTCTGCTATTTTGCCTCATACCAGTTGATGCCCACATGAAGATCAATTTCCAGTTCTACGGCAAGGGATGAAGCATGTACCATTTCTTCTTCGAGAATCATCCTTACCTGTTCTTCTTCCTCCAATGCTGTCTCAATCAGAAGTTCGTCATGCACCTGCAAAATCAGCTTTGACTTCAACCCTTCCTTCTTAAGCCGTTCAAAGACACGGATCATGGCAATCTTAATAATATCCGCTGCCGTCCCCTGAATCGGTGAATTCATGGCAACCCGTTCGCCAAAGGAACGCTGCATAAAATTACTGCTGAAAAGCTCAGGAACCGGTCTTCTTCTTCCATATAAAGTCACCGCATAGCCGTTCTTCTTTGCATCCTTAACAAGAGAATCAATGAACTGCTTTACCTGCGGATAGGTTTCAAAATACTGCTCAATATAGGCTGCTGCCTCTTTTCTTGATATACTCAAGTCTTCACTCAGTCCAAAGGAACTGATTCCGTATACAATACCAAAGTTTACAGCCTTGGCATTTCTTCTCTGCAGGTCCGTCACTTCCTCAAACGGAATGTGGAATACCTGGGAAGCAGTTGTCCGGTGGATATCCGCATGGGACCGGTACGCCTCAATCAGACGCTCGTCCCCGGACATGGATGCCAGCACCCTTAACTCAATCTGGGAATAGTCCGCATCCATGAAGCAATAACCATCCTTTGGAATAAAAACCTTACGGATCTGTCTGCCAAGCTCCATCCGGATCGGGATATTCTGTAAATTCGGTTCTGTGGAACTGATTCTTCCGGTTGCCGTAATCGTCTGGTTAAAGGTCGAATGTATCCGGTTTTCATCCTCAATATATGCAGCCAGACCGTCTGCATAGGTGGACTTTAATTTGGTAAGTCCGCGGTATTCCAGAATATGTTTTACCACCGGATATTCTCCGGATAACTTTTCAAGAACATCTGCTGCCGTGGAATAGCCGGTTTTCGTTTTCTTCCCACCTGGAAGCCCCATCTTTTCAAACAGAATCTCCCCTAACTGCTTCGGTGAATTAATGTTGAATTCACATCCTGCCTCGCTGTAAATCTCCTGCTCCAATTCGGTGATTTTACCCGAAAGAGCTTCTCCGTAATCCTTCAACGCTTCCGGATTCACGCGGATTCCTTCCTCCTCCATGGAAAAAAGCACCAAAGTGAGCGGCATCTCAATTTCACGCATCAGTCGGTCCATCTGTGTTTCTTCCAGCTTCTGCTGTAAACAAACAGCTGCCTGTGCACACACATAAGCTTCAAAGCAGCAGTACTTCAAAAAATCTTCCGGCTTTTCATTCAGCGCATCCTTAAAGGACAGTCTGCCAAATGCCTGCCCTTTCTCCGGAAGCATCAGGTTCAGATATTCATTGGCAATATCCTCTACCGTATAATCATTCTTAAGCGGATTCAACAGGTAGGCAGCCAGAATCACATCAAAGAACCGGTCTGTATCCTGTGCCTGCAAATAAGCATATTCACTCTTGATATCCGCAGTTGCAATCCGGCACTGTGCACCCAGAAGCGCTATTTTTTCTTTCAGATAGTCTTCGGTAAGAAAGCCCTGCTTCAAAACAAGGAAGCTTCCTTCTTCCTGAAGATGAAGTGCCACACCCAGCAGTTCTCCGTGCCGTCCGGCTTCCTTCACTACCTTCAGACCAATCTGCCTGTCCTTGTCAGACAATACCCTTGTAAAAAGTGCCTCCACCTCTGCAAGGTTCTCTACCAGATGAAACGAAGCAGATATTTCTTCGTTAGAAACACCCTTTTCAAATTTATTGAGTAAATTCTTAAATTCCAGCTTTTTAAATAATATATAAGAAGCTTCATTAAAAAAGTTTCCTACCCTTGCTTCTTCCAGGGTATAAGTAAGGGGGCTGTCAAGCTTAATCGTTGCAAGCTCCCTGCTTAAATAGGCGAGGTCTTTATTCTGAATCAGGGACTCCTTGACAGACTTCTTCGTCACCTCGTCGATATGCTCATAAATTCCATCCAGGGAACCAAACTGCACCATCAGATCCGTTGCTGTCTTCTCTCCTACCTTGGGAACACCCGGTATGTTATCTGCAGTATCTCCCATCAATGCCTTTAAGTCGATAAACTGAACCGGATTTACCTGATACTTTGCTTCCACATCGGCTGCATAGTAATTCTCGATTTCTGTTCTGCCACCCTTTGTCTTCGGAATGCGGATCCTGATCCTGTCCGTTGCAATCTGTAACAGATCCCGGTCACCGGAAACCAGGGAAACATCAATTCCCTCTGCTTCTGCACGCTTGGCAATCGTTCCTAAAAGATCATCCGCTTCATAACCTGCCTGCTCAATGATCCGGATTCCCATAGCCTGTAAAACTTCCTTCATTACAGGAACCTGTTCACGTAGTTCCTCCGGCATCGGTTTTCTCGTCCCTTTATACTCTTTAAACATTTCATGCCGGAAGGTCGGTGCCTTGACATCAAATGCCACGGTCAGATAATCCGGCGATTCTTCGTCCAGAATTTTAAATAAAATATTTAAGAACCCATAGATGGCATTCGTATGAAGACCGGCTGCATTCGTCAGATCCGGTACTCCATAAAACGCCCTGTTTAAAATACTATGTCCGTCTATCAGTACAAGCTTGCTCATTCCTTCTTACCCTCATACTATGATGTTGGGGGTCAAAAGCCCCGACTTTGATACCTACGGATTGCTTCGTGCTACGCACTCCCACAATCCTGGTATCATACTATTATTTTAAAAACACAAACAGGGCTGCTACCGTGATTGCTTCTACCGCTACCAGTCCCTCCAGAATATATAAAAACATATGCACATTTTCACGCCAGTGCAGGTGACGTTCTGCAGCCGCAATGCACTCCGACAATTCCTTCTGCAGGTCAAATACTGCGCCATTTTCAAGGCGCACAAGTCCCTCACTTACCAAAAACTCTATCGTAAGCTCTTCCTTGCAGTCTGTGCAGTTTTCGATATGCTCCATGAACTCCCGCAGTTCCTCCGTAGTCAGATCATCGTCTAAGAACTGGGGAATCATCTTTTCTACCTGCTTACAATCCATGTCTCTGTTTCCTATGGTTATGATTTCAACTCTCTTTATTATACTTTGAGAAGTACGTTGCTACAAGGTCAAATGTCTGCTTTGCTCTTTTCCCTGTAAATGCCTAGTTCTGAAGTTCTCTTCTTGCAAGCTCTAAGCATCCCATAATTCCCTGATCATCATGCAGGCTTGCCGGTACAATAAAGTGATCAATATCGGCTAATTCTTCGGTCTGAATGTATCCTGCCACCATTTCCAGAACCTTTTCACGGATCAACGGAAAAAGCTGCTCCTGATGCATGACACCACCGCCTAAGATTACCATTTCCGGTGATACTACCATGATATAATTGCAGATTGCCTGTGCAATATAATAAGCCTCAAGATCCCAGACTTCCTTATTATCTGCAAGCTCTACGCCCTTCTTCCCCCAGCGTCTTTCAATCGCAGGACCTGCTGCCATGCCTTCAAAACAGTTTTTATGATAAAAGCAGAAGCCCTCATAATGATCATCCTTACGCGGAATCATAAGTATATGTCCTGCCTCCGGATGAAGCATGCCATGTACCAGGTTTCCTTCAGAAATAATACCGGCTCCGACTCCGGTTCCGATGGTGATATACATTACGCTCCTTTTACCCTTCGCCTGTCCAAAGGTTGCTTCTCCCAATACCGAACCATTGACATCCGTATCAAAGCCTACCGGACAATGCAGAGCTTCCTCAAATCTCTGTACGATAGGGGTATCACGCCATGCAAGCTTCGGTGTGCTGGTAATGTAGCCGTATTTCTCACTTGCTTTATCCAGTTCTACCGGTCCAAAGCATGCAATTCCCAGTGCATCAATATTCTTATCCTTAAAATATTCAATTATTCTTGGTATCGTAATTTCCGGTGTTTCTGTAGGAATCGAAATCTGTTCAAAAATTTCTCCCTGTTCATTCCCGATCGCACATACCATCTTTGTCCCGCCTGCTTCCAATGCTCCCAATCTCATATTACTTATTCCTCCATAGTGATTTCATTACTGTTCACTCGCATCTCATTTCAGTAATGTCATTTTATTTTAATCAGCTTTTAAAAGTATACCATTTTTTTCTTGAATTTTAAATAGGGATATGATAATATAATATTCGTCTGAAAACGCCGGCATGTCGGAATGGCAGACGAGGCAGACTCAAAATCTGTTGTGGGCAACCACGTGTGGGTTCAAGTCCCACTGCCGGCACTCTTTAAGGAATATTGTAAAATCACATTTTTCTTTAAAATCCTTGTATTTACTGGATTTGTGGAATATCAAACAAAAAACAAAAATTTAAAATCAGGCATAAAAATATCATGTTTTACACCAAAATGCAACACGAAATAATCCCGGCAAAACTGCCGGGATTTCTCTATTGCCATTAATACTAGAACTTAATTCTGGAATAAATATCCAGTCCATCAAACGTTGCAAAGTAATCCTTCGGAGTCTCAGCACGGCGGATCAGTTTCACACTTCCGTCCTCTTTCAAAAGCAGCTCTGCACATTTCAGCTTTCCGTTGTAATTGTAACCCATCGAAAATCCATGCGCACCTGCATCGTGGATCACCAGATAATCTCCCATCTCAATTTCCGGAAGCATACGGTCAATGGCAAATTTATCATTATTTTCACACAGGGAACCGGTCACATCATACTTGTGGTCGCAGGGAGCATCCTCCTTGCCGAGTACCGTAATATGATGATAAGCACCATACATTGCGGGACGCATCAAATTGACCGCACAGGCATCCACCCCAATGTACTCCTTGTAGGTGTGCTTTTCATGGATAGCCTTTGTCACAAGCTGTCCGTAAGGTCCCATCATAAAACGTCCCATTTCAGTATAAATCGCAACATCTCCCATTCCGGCCGGAACCAGAATCTCTTCATAAACCTTGCGTACGCCCTCACCGATCACACGGATGTCATTCGGTGTCTGTTCCGGCTTGTAAGGGATTCCAACGCCACCGGAAAGGTTAATGAATTTAATATCTGCTCCGGTCTCCTTTTCAAGACGTACTGCCAGTTTAAACAGCTGACGGGCAAGCTCCGGGTAATATTCATTCGTTACCGTATTGCTTGCAAGGAAAGCATGCATCCCAAAATTCCTCACACCCTTTTCTTTCAGAATACGGTATCCCTCAAACATCTGCTCCGTAGTAAATCCATACTTGGAATCTCCCGGGTTATCCATGATTCCATTACTCAGCTCAAAAATTCCACCGGGATTGAAGCGACAGCTCATCGTTTCCGGAAGCCTGCCTAAAATTCCTTCTACAAAATCAATGTGGGTAATGTCATCCAGATTAATGATCGCACCTAATTTGTTCGCATATGCAAATTCTTCTGCCGGTGTGTCATTCGAAGAAAACATAATGCTTTCTCCTGTAATACCCATGGCCTCACTCAGCATAAGCTCTGTCCTGGAAGAGCAGTCACAGCCACAGCCATACTCTCTTAAAATTTCAATCAGATACGGATTGGGTGTTGCCTTTACTGCAAAATACTCACGGAAGCCCGGATTCCATGCAAATGCTTCCTTCACAGCCTGCGCATTCTCGCGAATTCCCTTTTCATCATAAATATAAAATGGAGTAGGAAAATCTTTGTTGATTTCCTGTGCTTTTTCCTTACTGATAAATGGTACTTTTTTCATGTTTTTATCCTTTCTCCTCATTTATTTCAATCAGTTTCATCTCATTACGAAGCATCTCTTTAAACACTTTAATAAAATTTGCCTGTGCCGTATACAGGCAGGTGTCGGATTTGCTCTTGTTGATCTCTCCGGTCAGTGCATATTCGGAATCGGTGATAAGATGCACCACATTACCACGGCCTTCACTTCGATATAAAATGGCGTGTTCTTTCAGTTCTGTGGAATTCAGTTCTCCGTCTGTGATCAACACGATCTTGATCTGACGCTTTGTGAGAGCTAAAAGCTCTTCTTCCAGGGCATTCACATACTCGGCCTTCGCTGCAATATACACTCGTTGCCCGGTATGTTCCAGCATAAAGCTCATCTTACTGCGAATATTGGAATATCCTTCGACAGTAATATAACCGGTCAAAGATTTCTTCACCTCCGGGATATGTTCACACAGATAGGTTCTCGCATTCTGCAGATCCTTCACCTTATGATCACAGAATTCCTCAATGGAAGCTGCCACATAGCGGTTCGAACTTCCCTGCACCAGAAATGCTGCGCCCTTGTCGGTTAGGTCAGACAAACCTCCATAGACATTGGATCTGGAAATTCCTGTCATCTTCGCCACTTCATAACCGGTCAGTTCTCCGTTCTGATAAAGACAAAGGTAAATATTGGCTTCCTGCCTGGTCAGTCCAAACTGAACCAGCTTATCCAAAATCAGATTTTCTTCCATCATACACCTCATACACCTGTTTTTTATTCAACTCCAAAAATGATCCACTGTATCATTTTCTCATATGCAAAGCAACTAAATAAGCTGTACTATAGTGTTTCTTTTTAGGAACACTATAGTACAGCTTCGGTTTCTTGTCAAGTAGTCATACTTTAGATATTCTCAATCTGCCAGTCAATTGGCGTAAGACCATGGCTCACCAGGAAATCATTGGTCTGGCTGAAATGCCTGCAGCCAAAAAATCCACGGTAAGCAGATAACGGACTGGGATGTGGTGCCTTTAAAATCAGATGCTTCGGATTCGTGAGCATCGGTATCTTACGCTGTGCGGGACTTCCCCACAGCAGGTACACGATCGGACGATCCTGCGCATTCACCGCCTCAATAATCGCATCTGTGAACTTCTCCCACCCTCTTCCCTGATGGGAATTCGCCTGATGGGCACGAACCGTCAGGACAGTGTTTAACATCAGGACACCCTGTCTGGCCCACTTTTCCAGATAACCATTATTCGGGATATAACAGCCGCAGTCATCATGTAATTCTTTATAAATATTCTGTAGGGATGGTGGAATCTCTTTCTGATCCGGCAATACCGAGAAGCAGAGTCCATGTGCCTGATGGGCATTATGATATGGATCCTGCCCAAGGATCATCACCTTCACCTCACTTAACGGAGTCAGATGAAAGGCATTAAAAATATCGTCTGCAGGAGGATAAATCACATGCGTATGATACTCTTCCTTCACAAACTGATATAATTCTTTATAATATGGCTTCCTGAATTCACCACCAATGGCATCCAGCCAGTCATTTTGTATCATTGCCATAGCCTTCCTACTCCCTTTGCTGTATCATATTGCAAATGCATTACCTTACTCTCTGCATATCCTGCTTTTATAAGCTTCTGTTTATTCCATGTCAAACCCTGCATAATCTATAATCGTACACTCACTCCACGATCTCTTAAATATTGTTTCACATCACGAATTTCCAATTCCCGGAAATGAAATAAAGAAGCTGCAAGTGCCGCTTCTGCCTTTCCTTCTGTCAGTGCTTCATAGAAATGCTCCATCGTTCCGGCACCGCCCGATGCAATAACCGGAATACCAACGCTCTCTGCTACGGCTTTCGTTAATGCAAGATCATATCCTGCTTTCGTTCCGTCGCAATCCATACTTGTCAGAAGAATTTCACCGGCGCCTGATTGTTCCGCTTTCACGGCCCATTCCACCGCATCAATTCCCATATCCACTCTGCCGCCATTTTTAAAGATATTCCAGCCGGAACCATCTTCTCTGCGCTTGGCATCAATAGCAACTACCACACACTGGCTTCCGAACTTATCGGCCGCCTCACTGATTAAAGCCGGATTCATAATCGCTGCCGAATTGACTGCTACCTTGTCCGCACCTTCACGAAGAATCATTTTGAAATCCTCTACCGTACGGATTCCGCCTCCGACCGTAAACGGAATAAATACATTCTCTGCAACACGGCGTACCATATCTGCCTTAATCTCTCTGGCATCCGAGGATGCTGTAATATCTAAAAAAACCAGTTCATCCGCACCTGCAGCATCATAAATCTTCGCTACCTCAATCGGATCCCCTGCATCCCGCAAATTCACAAAATTGGTCCCTTTGACCACCCGGCCATTATTCACATCCAGGCAAGGGATAATTCGTTTCGTATGCATCTTACTTTCCCTCCCTGCAAATAGTGATAAAATTCTTCAAAATATGCAGTCCGACCTCAGAGCTCTTTTCCGGATGGAACTGACAGGCAAAGATATTTCCATGTTCTACTGCTGCATGAATCAGTGTTCCATATTCTGTCGTTGCTGCTACATCATCGATATTCCCTGCTTTCAGATAATAGGAATGCACGAAGTACACATAAGCGTCCTCTTCGATTCCCTGAAAAAGACGGCTCTCCTTCGGAAAGTGCAGGGAATTCCATCCAATATGAGGAACCTTCAGCTTCCCATCATCCGGAATCCGCACAATCTCACCCGGTAACAGCGCAAGTCCTTGTACGCCCGGCGTTTCATCACTTTTTTCGAACATCAGCTGCAATCCCAGACAGATTCCAAGAAACGGAATCTTCCGCTCCACTACCTTATGAATTACAGCTTCCAGTTCATAGCTGCGGATCCTTGCCATGGCATCTCCAAAGGATCCTACCCCCGGAAGGATCACACCCTCTGCACTCAAGATCTTCTCCGGATCTCTCGTAATTACTGCTTCCTCTCCCAGGAACTGAATGGCCTTTTCCACACTCTTAATATTACCGGCATCATAGTCAATTATTGCTATCATACATTGTCTCCCATATCGTAACAGTTCAGCCATGACCATTCATAAGCTGCCGGATTGTGCAGATTGGCTAACAAATATACGTGCTTTCCGGCAACTTATTTCATGTCGGGCGTC
>OGZL01000364.1_pt1 | contig 33749 bp, 15 predicted proteins | sample 1576761 | NCBI WGS metagenome assembly OGZL01 (sample SAMEA3541595, study PRJEB24748) | human gut metagenome | biome: human gut; feature: human-associated habitat; material: faeces | place: China | collected 2012
TTGTGCATCATTTACTTCTTCCCGAGAGATATAAAAAACTAGCTGAAGTTTTTCCTAAAACTTCAGCTAGTTTTTTTATTTTTTGTACGAATTTTCGGTCAAACTTCATGATGTTTTTTCCGGCTTATGCGCTTTATCCAAAGATAATATCCTGTAAGTGGTAAAATACCTCCTACGAATGCAGACAGAAAATATAGAATACGGGTTATGATACCTCCCCATTGTCCGGTATGGAATGAATATATGATTCCTTTCATCTTGCTGGATATAGGTTGTTCATTGGTATCATAGATTGTTATTTCTGTAATTTTTCCGGTATGAGCATCAAACAATGCTGTGTCACCTTTTCGTTTTCCAGCCTGAATGATTTGTGCATTATTTTTGTTTAACTGGATTGTGCCATAGCTATTATACTTTGTTTGCAGTTCCGTCAGGGCAGTATCCCAGGCCAGATAGTTTGTTTGCTCTGCTCGCTTTCTTTTTTCTTTATTATTATGTCCTTCTCCATGTGCGGTAGTCTGCTGTGGTTGTTCGGTAGAAACTCCAAAGAGTGCATAAAATCCGGTACGATACCATCGGAACGACCACGTTAGTCCGGTAAGAGCCATGATTAGCAGAAAGATGGTTGCATAGAAACCTAATGATACATGACTGTCGTACCAGAAACGGAACCAGCCTTTGTTGCATGATAATTTAAGCCGGTTTTGCAGACTTTTGCGGCTACGGGGCCACCAGATTACTAAACCTGATATCAGAATAACCACCATGAGCAGGGTACTTATGCCTACAATGGTTTTTCCTGTTGACGGAGCTCCTTTCTGAGCAGGAGCATCCAGTAGCCAGCGATGCAATTTGCGGACAGTCTGGAAGAAAGAACTTCCTTCTACCCATCCGTTTATTTCTCCCGAATAGGGATTAATACTTAACTGGCGGCGTCCGGCATTTTTAAAGCTTACCATCCAGGCTTCTTCAGGATTTTGGGCTGTTTGTAGGCTGTTTACTTCCAGGGTATCACTTATTTGGTTATTGATAAGTGCGACAATCTGCGAAGGTTTTAGCGGCGTAGCCCCTTCTGTATAGTCTACGGTATATAGATGAGGACTGACTGCACGGGTTATTTCCTTCTCGAATACCAGGAGTGCCCCTGTCAGGCAGACAATTGAAATAATCAGCCCGACAGGAACAGATATCCATAAGTGTATTTGTTTGAATAATTTTCTCATTGTTGTGTTTTAGAATGATTTTGGTGACAACATGCCTACAGCAGCAACTTCATCTGCTACGATACTTACACCTTTAGTTGCCGTTGCCGTTGTCGGATCAATTTTATACAGAGCCGGACTACTGCCATCGTTTGTTACTACAGGAATATAGGCTACTCCGTTTGTACAGAAAGGAGCTCCTAGCGACGTTATGCTACTTTGTTGTGGCATGCCGCTTGATACAGTTGTAAGTTTTCCCTCTTCGGCCTTGAAAATGGCAAGTTCGGTTACAACAGCATTTTTTCCGGTCATCATACCTGCAACTCCATCAGTGTACATTTGCAGAAGGAAGTAGTCTTGAGTAATATGCCAGCATCGGAACATTGGCTTTTTACTGCCCAGTTCTTCCAGATTATAGTAATAGCTTGAGTCGAAAGTTGTTTCTCCTGCCTTGATACGCATTACTCCTGAAGGGAGTGTACCGGTAACTTTTTTCAGATCGCTGGAAGAAGTTGCTGTACGTCCATATCCTGGAGAGAAAACGTACAAGTCGCCGTTGTCGGCAGCCCAGATTGTCTGATAATATTGAGAACGGTTTCTTCCACAGGCAAATCCGATTTTGTCTGTTTCTACAATGATCGGTGTTTCATCGAAGCTGCTTCCGTTGTAGATTGCGATGAATGCCTTATCTGGATATTGGGTAGACGGTATTTGTCCTGCCGTATACGAACCTGAACCGGTTCCTCCATCAGATTTGGCAACTAAGTCAGTGTCTGTTATTTTATCGGGATATGTATTGACACCGTAATGACTCATTCCCATCGGAATGACCGAGGTATAAAGTTTATTGTTTGCTTCTACAAATCCGGCGAAGCTGACAAACTCACCATTTCCGAGGAAGTCTTCTGCAATCTGTGTACCTGTGGTTGTTTTACCATTTGTAGCGTTCAGGTAATTGAACTGAATATATTTGGCATAATGTTCTCCGTCTGTTTCTTTGTTCCCGTCGTTGGTAGAGGCTGTTATGACATTGTTTCCCCAAATACCATATGTAGTAATTCGGTTAAAAGTGTAAGAGTTATATTCAACTGGTTTACCGGTAGACTGGCTCAATATATACGATGCACCGGTTCCAGCCTCTCCATTATTGTATTTTAAGCTGAACAGATAATCTGTTCCGTAAAATACCCAGTAAGATCCTCCGATAGTTTCAGTTCCACTTCCTATGGAGGTGACACTTCCTTCATCAAGCGATTCGGCTATAATGAGATAAGTTGCATCACCGGTTTTTGCTGCAATTACATATTTATCAGTTTCGGTTACTGAACCTCCTGAATTTCCATTTGAATATTCATCGCTGCATGAACTGAACAGGCTGCTTGAGCAGACTGCTATTGCCAGGGCATGTGTAAAATACTTTTTTTGCATGTTCTTTTATGTTTTAGTTTAATTTATTTTCCGAAATTCACTCTTATTTTTCCATAAAAAGCTCGCCCTGCTTTTTGCAGGCTGAAATTATCATACAGTTTGGCATTAGTCAGATTCCGACATTCGAAAGAGAGATTGTAACGGCCTCCTTTCAAACTGTATCCGATACTGAGATTATGTGAAATCTGTTCAGGTACACGGATTTTGGTTGTCGGATCTCCCAGATTCTCCCAGTATAACGGAAATTCATGCTGGTAGTATCCGTCGTAACCCAATGTCAGTACATTCCCTTTGGCAAACAGATCATGCCAGGTAAACGAAGCATCGAAGTTAGCATACAAGTAAGGCTGGTTAGGTATACGCTGGCCATAAGTCAGACTTTCCTGCTGTGTACCTCCTGCACGGTATTTTTCTTCGTCGCGTGCATTCATGGAATTGAACGTTCCTCCAATGTTGAACCACCGTGAATAATTGTATCTCAGTGAGATATTATATCCTTTAGTTTTTACCCTGCCGTGATTTTCGTAATATCCGAAACTCATATTGCTTACTTGTGAAAGTCCTCGCTTGATATAGTCTTTCGTATCGCGGTAGATGAGGCTTCCTTCTACGTAAATGGCATGTTTGCCAATATGATAAGCATAACTCAGATTCAGGTTGAAGTTATCGCTTCTTTCTGGTTTCAGATCGGCTTTTCCTGCTTCCAAGTCTTCATCACCGAAAAGCTCTTCGGTTGTGGGAAGTCGGTATGCTTTTTCGTAGGATAATTTTGCTTGCAAGTCCTTTATGATAAAATACGTGCCGGCTACTCCATATCCTAATGAACTAAGGTGTTTCTTCAGGGTGGTATAGTTTCCTATTCCATCTGAATTTTGTGATACAGGACCTTCGTTGTACTGGTTATAGTATTTAGTGAAAGCCGAGATATTCCATTTATCGGAAGGCATGTACCGGTATGAGAGTCCGGTGATGTTCTTTCGTGTTTTTTTAGGAATACTGAAATCAGACAGCTTGGAGCTTCCCGAGATATACGAACGTGTAGTACGGTGAAAGGTACTGATTACATGGTTCAGGGTGAAAGTATGTGCTTCTCCTATACGGTAATTGGCTGTAAATGTTCCATTCCAGTTCGTATTTTTTGATTCATTATTCTGATGCGACTGTTCTCCCGGTGTACCGGTATATTTTTTATCTCCCAGCCAGTTGTATTTATAGGCTGCGGTATCAATGTTATGTGTGATGTTATGGTTGTAATTGGCTGTAGCCGAAATATCCAATCCTTCGATGAGCAGGTTACGCTTACGGTATTCTACTGATGGAACGAACGAGTATCCTTTACGGTGCTTTTGTCCGAATACGACATATTGATATACTCCTGTCTGGATTTCTTTATAGAAGTGAGAATAGTTGAAACTGAATACCAGACGGTCTGCCCAGGTTTTATCCATGATTCCTATTTTACCGATAACAGCTTCGTTATGAAATGTATCGTTAAAACGTTTTACATGGTATATTTTATTTTTATCTGTACTCTCGGTAATACCGTCTTCACCAAACTCGGTAATGTAATTGTCGATATAATAATCATTGTCAGAATAATTCTGGAAAGCATTGATTTCATACATCAGTCCATTCTTGAATGTCTGACCGAAGTTTACATACGATTTATGTGTATTGAATGAACCATATGAATATGAGGCGTCAAGAAACCAGTTGCGGCGTTTCTTGTTGGTTACAATGTTGATAACTCCTCCCAACGCATCTGTTCCGAAGCCTACAGGCACAACACCTTTGTATACTTCAATGCGTTCGGCAAAATTTACAGGAATATTGTTCAGATCGAAAGCTGTTCCAGCTCCTTCCTGGGGGACACCATCGATAAAGACTTTTACATGCTTACCACTGAACCCGTCCAGCATCAGCTGCATATCCGATCCTACACCACCCGATTCGCGAAGTTTCATTCCGGGAAGCTGGCTTAAGGCTTCACTTAGGCTTTTAGTTGAGTTATGAAGCTCTTTTGTATCGACTGCTACAGCATTGAACGCTGATTTTTTTACACGGTTTACTCCGGTAGATGTTACTACCACTTCGTCCAGTTCTGTAACTGAAGGTTTTAGCACAACTGTTTGTTTATTACGCTCGTTTGGTACGATTTCTATCGCTTTTTCGTATGTTTCAAAGCCTACGGCTGAAATAATCAGCGTATATTTTCCTGCCGGTGCGTGTAAATGGTAAATGCCTTGTTCGTTGGTAGTACATCCATACTGTGTACCTTTTAGATATACAGTAGCAAAATCGATAACGCTTTTATCGGTAGATACTACTTTACCTGACAGTAATGTGCGTGGTTGTGCAAAAAGAGAAGCAGAATAAATAACTGCTATTAAAATGAGTATGCCGTTTTTTATCATTAATTCTTTTTTCCTTAAAAATTATACCTGTTATACCTTTTAAAAACCATTTTATTCGATGGTGCAAAGTTATTCAGGCAGGAAAAAAGAATCAATCGCAAAAATTTGGTATTTGTCTGGCTGAAAATCTCAGATATAACTAAAACAGCAATACCTAAAAGTTGGTATTATGCTGTTTTTAGTCGAATACTTTAAACGTATATCCTTGTTCCAGCAGCCATTCTATAGACCGGGGAAGAGCATACTTCATGCGTGGTTCTGATTTAATTGAATCGTGGAAGGTGATAATGGAACCGTTGCGAACATAGCGTTTTACTATTTCGAATACTTGTGGTCCGTTTAAATGCTTGCTATAATCGCGGGTTACCAGATCCCACATTACGATGCGGTATTTTTTCTTTAATACCATGTATTGAAGCCATCGCATGTGTCCGTGTGGCGGACGGAATAAATCTGTGTGGAGATATTCGTTTGCCTTGTCTGTATTAGCGAGGTAATTTTTGCTGAGGAACTCAAATCCACGGATATGATTGAATGTATGATTTCCTATGCGGTGTCCGCGCTCTACTACCATACGAAATTCAGCGGGATGTTTGCGTACATTATCGCCGACCATGAAGAAAGTAGCTTTTATGCCATACTTGTCCAGCAAGTCGAGCACCCATGGGGTTATTTCGGGGATAGGGCCGTCATCGAATGTCAGATAAACCGATTTTTCATTTTTATCCATACGCCACATAGCGCTGGGGTATAGCATACGTAAGATTTGAGGAGGTTGTTCTATTAACATGAATCGATTAACTCTTTGTTAGTTAGCGATGAAAAAAGAAAATCACAGAGGAACAAGTTTATTCGGTTACAAGGTTTTGTTCCTCTGTGCTTTCTATATATTGATTATATGATAATCTTATTTGTTTTCCTGATGCGTTCCACCTACACGACTTTCAAGCAATTGGTATAATTGTTCAAACTTTTGTGCATAGTGGGCTGCCGATTCTGGTTCTTTGCCTGTTTTAGCATCTTTCATATTCGATAAAGATTTACATACATCATCCAGAATGTAGAAATGACGCATGCATTCTTCATACGATCCGGCAAAACGGTCATTGTCAAGGCTCAGATACCAAGCTGCATATTCTACTGAGTTGTTTGCCAGCTGCTCAAGGATATTTTCAGCTTTCTGTGTTTGTCCCAACTGGATATAGTTGTCAGCCATTTCCTTAGAACTGCTGTATATATAGTCGTGACGTACAGTTGTACTTGGAATAACCTTTTCACAGTAATCCAGCACTTTCAGTGCTTTGTCTTTCTTGCCTTCCTTTATTAACTGGCTGGCAAGCTGAACAAACAAGCGGCGGTGAGTATCACACATACGGAGTACAGTTTCGTCCAGATAGATATCCGGATTGTCGATTCCTCCAAACTTGAACTTGTTCATCAGATTATCGTACATCTTCTCGCTGTCGATGCGGCGTCCCAGTTTGGCATTGTCAAACGGAGTAATACGATAGGCAAGACCTTCCTGCAAGAAATTGTTTGTCAGATTCAAGTGATTGTCTGCACCTACAGTAATAGCCATGTACATCGGGCGTTCCCAGTTTGTATTAGCAAGCATTTCCAGCATCATCAGTTCGCTCTTATATAAGACACGCTTACCTTTGAGTGAAATGCTCATGTAGTCTGGTATAGAATCAGGAACCAGCATACCGGAACGTTTGATAGCCTCTTTGTCCAGTTTAATCACAAGACTGTCTGTTGGAATCATCTGTAAGCCTTCCTTCGGAGAGCGTACCCAGTATTTCAGGATATTTTTCAGTTCGTATGGATTGTCTCCAAATTCCTTTTTAGCCTCTTCCGGATTTTGCTTATAATAATTATTGATGGTTTCCATGGCTTCCGGACGTACATATACAGCTTCGTTATGTCCCTGTACGTAATCTATACGTTCCCAGTTGATAGGAACTGAAGGTGATTCATAAGCCGGACGGCGCATCTGGTCGATGTACCAGTCTGTCTGCAGGTAACTGAGGTTACATACACGTACGTCTGTACGGAATCCTTCGGTTTCCTGATTGTACCAAAGCGGGAATGTATCGTTGTCACCATTTGTAAAGATAATCGGGTTTCCTTTATCTTGTACAGTACTCAGATAATTCTGTCCGAAATCACGACATGTATAACGTCCACTACGGTCGTGGTCGTCCCATGTCTGACTTACCATTTGTATAGGCACGAGCAGACAAACTACACTAGCTAATATAGCTGCCGGTTTTTCACTCATACGTTTATTCAGCCATTCGGCAATAGCAGCTACTCCCAATCCGATCCAGATAGCAAATGCATAGAATGAACCGGCGTATGCATAGTCACGTTCACGTGGTTGCTGAGGTGTCTGATTCAGATAAAGTACAATGGCAAGACCTGTCATAAAGAACAGGAAGAATACAACCCAGAACTGCTGGATTCCTTTTTCTCCCTTATATGCTTGCCAGAACAGACCGATAAGTCCGAGTATCAAAGGCAGACAATAGAATACGTTGTGTCCTTTGTTGTTTTTCAACTCAGAAGGCAGTAAACTCTGGTCGCCTACCAGGTACTTGTCAATGAATGATATACCTGTTATCCAGTTACCATGTTCTATTTCACCTTGTCCCTGTATATCATTCTGACGTCCGGCAAAATTCCACATGAAATAACGCCAGTACATATAGTTCAACTGATAAATAAAGAAGAACTTAATGTTATCCCATTGAGTAGGAATCTTCACCATTAGCATTTCTCCACATTGGTCGTAGGGGACTTGTCGTCCTTCTACTCCTCCCAACCAGTCTTCATAAGCTTTGGCATGATCAGGACTCCACATGCGTGGGAAAAGCATATTCTGAGCGTACTTGTATTCCGTTTTATTGCGTACAACTTCATAACTGTCTTTTTCATCCGGGCGTTCTTTTTCCTTACGCTGGTATACCGGAGCTCCTTCAGTCATGTCGTATGTACAGCCTCCGTCTACTTCCTTTAATGCTATTTTGGAAGCATAAGTCTGACCGTAGAACAATGGGCGTGTACCATATTGTTCACGTCCCAGATATTCTCCCAGTGTGAAGATATCTTCTGGAGAGTTCTGGTCCATAGGTGTATTTGCTGATGAACGGATTACGATGACTGCATATGAAGAATATCCTACAACAATCATCATCAGGCTTAATAGGAATGTATTTAGCGTACGAGCACTTACACGTAATTTCTCAGGCAGATCAGCAAACAGATAAAAAGCCAGTATTGCCAATACGATGATACCGATCAGCACACTGCTCCATCCGTGTCCGTAAAAAGGAATACCCACAAGTCCGACAGTTGTCAGGAATGAGATATTCATGAGTTTGCGGCTGCGAACGGTAAAGCTTTCGTATACTCCCCATATAATGCTGGCTGCCAATACTATGATATAGATAATCAAGCCAGTGTTGAAAGAGAATCCCAGACCGTTGACAAACAGCAGCTCGAACCATCCGCCTACCTTTACAATACCTGGAACAATACCGTATAATACTGCTGCTACAAGTACCATTGAACCTATGAGGGCAAGCAGACTGCCTTTTAGGTTAGCATTCGGATTTTTCTTGTAGTAATATACCAGTACAATAGCAGGAATACACAACAGATTCAACAAGTGAACTCCGATAGAGAGACCTGTCAGATAGGCTATCAGAATAAGCCACCGGTCGCTGTGAGCTTCATGTGCACGGTTTTCCCATTTCAGGATTAGCCAGAATACCAGAGCTGTGAACAAGCTGGAGTATGCATATACTTCACCTTCTACGGCACTGAACCAGAACGTATCACTCCATGTGTAAGCAAGAGCTCCTACAAGTCCTGATCCCATGATAGCAATCAGGCGTCCTGTCGTCATGTCTTCTTCACGCGGGCATATTAGTTTTTTTGCCAGATGAGTAATGCTCCAGAACAAGAACAATATACATGCAGCACTCATCAGTGCACTCATAATGTTCACCATTCGAGCTACTTGCGACGGATCGCTTGTAAACTGACTGAAAAGATTTGCTGTAAGCATGAAGAAAGGTGCGCCAGGGGGATGACCAACTTCCAGTTTATATCCTGTTGTTATAAATTCGGGACAATCCCAAAAACTGGCGGTCGGCTCTATGGTAGAGCAATAAGTAAAAGCTGCAATCACAAATGCCAGCCATCCAACCAGATTGTTAATCTTATTGTACTGTTTCATGTGAGTTGTTTTATTTCTCATTAAAGTTCATTGTCCGCAAAGATAGTGATAATCTTTTTTTTCATAACAGATTACACCGATTTTCATGGTTTTTAGCATATTGATTTAAAAGAATATGGTATCGGCTTCGTTGCCAGCTTTCATACCCTTTGCATAGATCGTCATACTTTTTTATTGAATCAGTCGTGGTGATGGCATTTCAGCACCCGGTGAGGTAAATCACCATGTCCTAATAATTCGATCGGACAGCCAAAGTGTTCTTCCAGCCATTCTGCGGGGATTTCAGTATCAGGATGGTAATCTAGCGTACCATTGACACAAGCTATCGATTTTACATTTTGCAATACGGTATCGATGTCATGACTTACCAAAATGATAGCACGTTCTTTATTGATTTCTTCAAGGAGTGAATAAAGTTTTGCTTCGAAACGTTTGTCGATATAAGTATTTGGTTCATCCAGTATTACGACTTGAGGATCAGAAACTAATGCTCGGCCTAATAGTGCACGTTGCAACTGTCCGCCACTTAGTTCCCCGATGGCTCTCTTTTCAAGTCCTTCCAGTCCCATACGGGCTATAACATTTTTTACTTGTTCGTGCTGTTGTGCTGTAAAAGAGCGCAATAATGCTTTTTGTCTGTTTAGTCCAGACAGTACCACATCATATACAGATATAGGAAATTTTTTGTCGATAGAACTGTATTGTGGCAGATATCCCATGCTGATTTCCTGAACTTCTTTTCCTTCATGGTAAAACCGAATATCCCCCGAAATGGGATGTAACAATCCCAAAATGATTTTTATCAGTGTTGTTTTTCCTCCTCCATTCGGTCCGATTACTCCAAGAAAATCTTTCTCGTACACAGTCAGATTAATATCTTCCAGTACTTTTTTGCGCTCGTATGCTGCGCAGATATGATTTAACTGTATAATGGATTGTTTAGTCATAAGTTTATTCGCTTAATGCTTTGGCAACAGCTATCATTTCTTCACTCCATTTGTAGCTTAAAGGGTTAATGGAAACAATTTTTACACCTGCTTCCCGGGCAATGATCTCAGCATTGCGGCTGTCAAACTCTTTCTGCACAAAGACTACCCGAACGTGTCTTTCTTTACACCGTCGGATAAGTGCCTGTAAATGTGCGGGTGAAGGTTCTTTTCCTCCTTCTTCTATACTGATTTGCTCTAACCCGTAATCGCGTGCAAAATATGAAAGTGCAGGATGGTAAATAAGAAAAGCACATGTTGTATTCTGTAAGTAAGCCCGGATTTCGCGGTCTGTGCGTTCTATCTCTGATTCTAGTTTTGCAAGGTTTTCTTTGTAATAAGAAATATTTGCTGAATCTAGTTTACAGAGAGTATGAAAGATGTTTTCGGCTATGATATAGGCATTTTGAGTAGAATTCCATACATGCGGTTCTACTCCTCCGGAATGTGAATGATTTCCGTGGTGGACTTCGTCTTCCCGTATCAGTTCGATACCTTCCGACATATCAAAGAATTTAACTTCCGGAGCATTGCTTTGTAATTTTTCAGCCCAAGCTTGTTCGAATCCAATGTAACCGATACGCAGGAAGGCACAACTTTTGTTTAAAGTGACCAGTTGTTGTGGGGTAGGGTCGTATGTCTCTGGATTGCTTCCTTCGGGAACCATACTGATTACCTGAAATTTATCTCCTGCTATAATTTCCGTAAAATAACGGAGTGGCTCAATGCTTACCGTTAGGGTCATTGGCTGAGACTTTTGTTGTTGACTGCCACATGCAGCCAGCAACAAAAGGTTTAAAAGAAGAATGATATATTTTTTCATAAAATTCTGCCACTAATTGGATTTGGGCAAAGATACAAAAAAATCTTATTTGTCGGGTCTATTGTTGAGTGTGTCAGGATTCTCCTTATATTGGGTTGGAGTAATGCCTGTATATTTTTTGAACGCAGTGCTGAAGTACCGGCTTGTAGAGAATCCTGTATGTTCGGCAATTTCAGTCATATTCAGTTCTGTTTGCCGGAGCAGTTCCATTGCTTTTTCTATGCGTAGTTTATTTACGTATTCATTGGCTCCCATACCAGTCAAAGCTTTGAGTCGGTTATATAATGATGCTCTGCTGATACCTAATTCCTGACTGATAAGATCTACATTTAGTCCTTCATTTTCCATATTTTCTATGATAACCTTATTCAGTTTAAAGATAAAGGTATCGTCTGCTGATGTAGCTGGTTTTTCTGTATCAGAAATAACGGAATGAGTGTATTTTAACTTGATTTGTTCACGCAAATAAAGTCTGTTTCGCACGTTTTCCAACAAGGAGTTTATTTCAAAAGGTTTTTCCATGTAAGCATCGGCTCCAGTTTTATATCCATCCAGGTGACTTTGCTCGTCAGTGCGTGCTGTTAGCAATATGACTTGGATGTGATTGATATTCATGTCTTCCTTAATCTTACGGCATAATTCATAACCGTTCATTTCAGGCATCATGATATCACTAATGACAATATCAGGGATCTCTTTGAGGATAATTTGAAGAGCTTCTTTTCCGTTTGAAGCGATATAAAGATTCTTAAAACTATCTTTCAAAGTCTCAATAATCATTTGTCGTATGTTTTCATTATCATCAACAAACAAACAAGAGTAGTTTTTGGTATTTATTGGATTTTGAATTGGTGTACACTCGTCATTTTCTGAAGCTGTTGTAAGGATATTTAAGTATTCACGAGGGGGACAAACTTCTGATAATTGCGGATGTATAGGTAATTCATACCAAAAACATGCACCCTTTTCAGCATTGTTGTATGCTCCTATTTTTCCTTTATGCATTTCTACCAATATTTTTGAATAAGAAAGTCCGATTCCACTTCCATATTTTTCATTTTCTCCCTGATAAAAACGTGTAAAAAGCTTATTGGTATCTACACCTTGTAGTCCGGGACCTTGATCGATAACAGAAATACGCACTGACTGTTTATCATTACTCATTTCCGTACGTAAGATAATTGTGCTACCTTCAGGGCTATGTTTGAAAGCATTGACAATCAAATTTGTAATTATAATAATGTGGCGCTCTTGGTCAAAGCTGATATCTCCTATTTCAGAAGACAGTTCATAAGCAATCGTTACATGTTTTTCTTCTTCTTCGTACTTGAAATCTTCAGCAATATCTTTAATCCATTCATTAAGTGAAAATGTCTGCAAAGTAAGTTTACTCTGTGACATTTCCATTTTCCTCAAGTTTAATACCATATTCAGCAACTCTTTCATCCGTTTAGACTGTTTAAGAATACTTCTGAGTGTTGGATATATCGGATTATCTTGTGGTAATGTTTTCATGAGTTGATTAAGCGGAGTATAAATTAATGTCAAAGGAGTACGTAGTTCGTGATTGATATTTATTAAAAAACGTACTTTTTCTTCATAAATTTTTTGTTTATGTGCTTGTAAATTAGCTTGCATACGTTCTTCTTTACGACGAAGCAAGTAAATAATGGCCGCAATAAGTAATGATGCAGCTACTAATATCCATAAAAGATTGAACCACCATGTCTGATACCATACAGGCGGGATGCTGATAGTGATGATTTTTTGTGGTGTGGTCCATGAGCCATCTTTGGTGCTACAAGAGGCAGAAATATGATAAACTCCTGGTGTCAGTGAACGTAAAATCAATTCTGGGCGTTTTGTATCAGTGATGGACTCTTCTTGTCCGTCGATATACCATCGATATATCTTTTTCCTAAAGATATTATTCTCATATGCCATAACTTTTATTGTAACCATTTTGTTATCGAAGGAAAGGTTCAGGGTATTATTATCTTCCTTGTCGATTTCAGAAAGGTAACTTTGATTGTTGCTGATAATATCTGTTAATTTGATGACAGGAGGAGTTGGTATATTGATTGTATTTATCTGTCCGTCAATATATAGCATTCCATTGATTCCACCCATATAAATATCTCCTTGTGGTGAAACCCATATAGCTTTCTTAAGAAATTCATTATCTTCGGCTCCGTCCGATTGATCCAGGGAAATGAGTTTGTTTTCTTTGTCAAGCCATACGAATAGCTCCTCATTGGTTCCTATCCATATTCGCTGGTGGTAATCACAAATGAGTGTTGTTATGTTTTTTAGTTGTGGAGCATCTATTTGTGTTTGTATTTGTGTCTGTGGATCATATCGGAAAATTTTATCTGCAAATCCTATCCAGAAAATGCCTTGTGCGTCTTTTGAAACGCATTCTATGTAATTTTTTTGTGTAGAAATATAAATTACTTCTATTTTATTAGTTTGATGGTCAATAGCATAAATGTGTTTTAAATCGTATAAATAGGTTTTCTGGCTATCGAATCCAATAGGTATAGCTTGTCCTTCGATAGAAGTCTGATTATCACTTAATTGTTGTATTCTTCCTGTGTTTAGATAATATCTGTGTATTTTAGATGAAAGAAGTAATACGGACTCGGTTTCGTCTTGATACAAATTGATTCCTTTTCTTCCATATAGTGCTATTTGATTGATAACGGTGCCGTCTTCTTTGAAAGGTCGTATTTGTCCTGTATGTTTATTAAAGAAAAATACTCCTTTTGAAAATAGAGATATGAGAAGTTCTTGTTGGGAGTATCTACATAATGATACAACTTTTTCTCCATATGTAGCAGGATAGTGCACAAATTGCTTAGTCTTTGGATTGAAACGGTTTACTCCTCCTCCGTCTGTTCCTATCCAAATTTCGTCGGAGCCTGGTTCTTGAAAAAAGCTAAGTATCGCTTTTTCACTCAGTCCATTGGTATATCCAAGTGGAACATCAGAATATGAACGTACAATGGAGTGGCGGATATTGATTAGTCCGCCTTTAACGCTCCCTGCCCATGTGTCTTCTTGTCCATCACGTTGAAATAGACATTGTATAGAGTTGATGGGTAAAGAGTTTTTGTCACCTGGTAAATGCTTTAATATTGTTACAGAATCTGTTTGAGGATGAATAATGTTAATCCCTCCTCCATCTGTTCCTGCCCATATTTTTCCTTTGTGTTCACTTAGGCAAAGAATAACATTATGGCTCAGCTTCCGATTTTCTGTATTATAGGTAGCGTGAATGTTTCCTTGTCTATCAAAACAGGTTATACCTCGATTATAAGAGGTAGCCCATATATTTTCATCGTGATCAATCAACACATGAGTTATTTCTCTTTCATTGGGTAACGGAGAAGGTCTTCTTTCTCCATTACGGGTATCAACTAAAGTTATACCTTGCCATTGGCTGATGCAAAGTAGGGTATGAGTATCCCATGGCATCATTTCGCAAATTAAAAATGGGGAAGGAGTTTTTATCTGCAATAATGTTTTTACTTGTTTTTCATTATAAGTATATTGGTAAAGCTTATCTTGACCGGTTAATAAGATTTTTCCTGGTAATTTACAGAGTGCTGTAGCTTTTAATGCTTTTCCATTTTCATCTAAAACAGGAATAAAACGATCCGTATCAGGTTGATAATGTACAGTTCCATTATTTGTTAGAATCCAAAGAGTATGTAAACTGTCTTCTTCTATTTGATAAATTTCATTCCCTGGTAATGAATAAGGATTTGTATTATCATGGAAATAGCTTTTTAGTTCGTAGCCGTTGAACTTTCCCAATCCTTGTTTGCTGCTTATCCATACAAATCCGTTTTCCTCCGTATAAATATGTTGAATATAAGGAGGAAAACCTTCTGAAATAGACATTTGTTTATATAAAAACTCGTCTGCTTGTATTCTAGCTGCTATTAACAAAAAGAGTATTGAGTAAAAGAGTTGTTTACTGTGAACTTTCATAGTGTTTGCAAAAAAACTTTAGTATACAAAAGTACTAAAATTAGTGGGACCTAAACAAAAGTTTGTGTAAAATCCCCCCATAAAACATGTCTCTATTACAATGTTGAGTCATGTTTATGTTGTCTGAGGCTTCCATTATTGTCTAAAATCTGTTCAATTTTGACTATTTTGCCTGTTTTCTTATAGGTAAATAAAGGTTTATTGATTTTTTGAAATAAATTATTGATTTTAAAACATGGAAGCAGGTTTAATCTCTCATCTTTGCAGCAATTAAAAAATAGAGTTAGCAAAACCGCGGTATTAAAAACATTTATTAACTTTAAAACTATGAAACAAATACGATTTAAGGTACATTCTATTTGTGTCTTTTTGATGTTCTTGTTAATGATTCCGTTTGGAGCTTTTGCTCAACAAGGAATGGTGACAGGACAAGTTGTTGACGAAAAAGGTGAAAGTGTAATTGGTGCTACTGTACAAATAAAAGGAACTTCAGATGGTACTATTACTGATTTTGATGGTAATTTTTCTTTGAAAGCAAAAGTGGGTAATACACTTGTTGTTTCTTATGTGGGTTATTCTACTCAGGAAGTAAAGATATCTAAGCAGACAGGCAATCGCATTGTTTTAAAAGAAGATGCAGAAGTTCTTGACGAAGTTGTTGTCGTTGGTTATGGTACAGCTCGTAAAGGTGACTTGACCGGTGCTTTGACCACGATGAAACCTGATGCTAATGATGCAGCAAAAGCAACTTCTCTTGATAATCTTTTGTCAGGTAAGGTTGCCGGACTGGTTGTTAGCTCTTCTTCAGCAATGGCAGGTTCAGCTTCTTCTATTACAATTCGTGGAGCAAGTTCTTTGCGTGGTGATAACCAGCCGTTGTATGTTATCGATAATGTACCACAAGCATCTGCCGGTGAGTTTGCCTCTTCAGGAATTAGCGGTGACTTCCAGATCAATCAGGATCCGTTGGCTTCATTAAACCCTTCTGATATTGAAGATATTACTATTTTGAAAGATGCATCTTCTACAGCTATTTATGGTTCTCGTGGTGCGAATGGTGTTATTTTGATTACAACAAAGAAAGGTAAACAAGGTAAAGCTAAAGTAAATGTATCAGCTAACTTTACCATAGCTGAACCTTCTAAACTTTTGGAAATGACCAATTTGTATGAGCATGCAGCTTATATTAATTCACGTGTGTCAAATGGTCAATACCCATTTTATGTGGTAGGTGATGAGGTTAGATATGTATTCAATGATGCTTTGGCTAATTATGATCCTAATAATCCTGCGACTTATCATATTATCAATTACCGTAACTGGCAGAAAGAAATTTATACATCTGCTTTCTCTCAGAATTATTCTTTGTCTGTTAGTGGTGGTACAGATAAAACTACTTATTATATCTCAGCTAATTTTAAAGATATAAATGGTACAGTCAAGCAAACAGGTTTGAAACAAGGAGATTTGCGTGCCAATATCGGTATGGATTTATCAAAGAGCGTACATTTGAATATGACATTGAGCGGTTCTTTACGTCAAAATAACATGATGGCTGGTGGTAGTACATTAGGAGGTTCTACAACAGCTATTTCTCGTACAGCTCTCGATTATGCACCATTTGAAATGCCGGATGGAGACCCTTCATTCAGCTCTGAAAATAAAACTACTATATTTAGCTGGTTGAATGATTATGAAGATATAGCAAATGACAAGACATTTAATGCTTCAATGGATTTGTCATGGAATATTATGAAAGGCTTACGCTATAACTTGCGTGTAGGTGGAAATTTGAATATAAATGACCGTAAGCGCTGGTATGGTTTACAGCTGTATCAAGGAATGAATAACAATGGTTATTTAGCATTGACAGACTTAAATAAGAGTAATGTTTCTATTGAAAATGTATTAAACTATAATACAAAATTAGGATCTGTTGCTACTTTAGATGCTACAGTTGGTGTTACTTACGATGATTATAACTTCTTGAATGAAAATACCAATGGTAGTCAGTTCACAATGTTCGATTTAAGAGAGAACGGGCTTCACATGGCTGGTAATGTGCAACATTTGGCTCCGATTCAGAAAGATTATCAATTGTTGTCTTATCTTGGTCGTATCAACTTAACATTCTTAGATAAATATTTGATTACAGCTTCTCTGCGTGCCGATGGTTCTAGTAAGTTTGGTAAAGGAAACCGTTGGGGATATTTCCCTTCAGCTTCTGTTGCATGGCGTATGGAACAAGAGGAATTCCTGAAAGAAGTAGATTGGTTGAATCAGTTGAAAGTTCGTGTAAGCTATGGTGTAACTGGTAACCAAAGTATTGATCCATATTCTACATTCTCAATGTATGGATCAGACGGTAACTATCATTATGGTAATGGAAATGGAGAACAAGAGTCTGTATTACAGATTACTAATTTGCCTAATGATGGTTTAACTTGGGAGAAAACAGCTTCTTGGAATGCTGGTCTTGATTTTAGCTTGTTGCGTTCACGCTTGAGTGGTACATTCGATTTCTATGTAAAACGAACTAATGACTTGCTTATTTCACGTTCTCTTCCAGGATCTGCTGGATTTGGATCTACTTATTATAATCAAGGTTCGTTAGATAATAAAGGTGTAGAATTCTCTTTGACTGCTCAGGTAATTGATACTAAAGACTGGAAATGGAGCATTACTGGTAATATTGGAAAGAATAAGAGCAAAATTGTAAATCTTGGTTTGTTACCAACAGATTTTGGATGTTTGGGTGAACGTATCGGTTATTATGGTAACTCACTGGGTGACCATTTTGGTGTAGGACATGTGTTCTTGCAGGGTGAAGCTCCGGGATTATTCTTGGGATATGTTACACAAGGTATTGTACAGCCAGAAGATATTACAGATCAAGGTGTGAAGTTTATTAAAGACGATGGAACTATCGGATATTATAAAGATGTAAATGGAAGTATTCCTGCTGCTGGTGATATCAAGTTTGTTGATAAAGATGGAAATGGTTCAGTTAATACTTCAGACCGAGATATCATAGGTAATCCAAATCCTGGATTTACATATGGTTTCCAGACATCTTTGTCATGGAAAGGACTGACTCTGAGTGCTGCATTTAATGGTGTACAAGACCGCGATGTTATTAATGTAAACAACCGTTACATCAATACTCCGGGACAAAAAGCTGGTACTGTATCAAAGAAAGCTTTTGAAGGTATGTGGACACCTGAAAACCATTCAAACCTTTATCCTTCTTCTAATTTTATTGTACAGAACATGGTAATGGACCGTTATGTAGAAGATGCTAGTTACTTGAGATGTTCTGATATAACATTAAATTATGCACTTCCTACAGCATGGATGAAGAAAATCGGTTTCCAGAATACATCAATTTTTGCTTCTGTAAAGAATGCGTTTGTCATCACAGATTATAGTGGATATGATCCTGAAGTAAATAGTTTTGCATTTGATGGATTACGTCCAGGCGTAGATATGAGTTCTTATCCTACTCCTCGCCAGTTTGTATTTGGATTGAACGTGACATTCTAATAATTGCATTTTAATAAAGTATATATTATGAAACTATATAAATATTTGATATTATCAATTGTAGCGGCTTCCAGCTTTTCTTCTTGTTTGGATGAAGAACCGTTATATTCACAGAATAATACTGTGGTCTTTTCTTCTGACTCTGGTGCAGAATTAGCTTTGTTGGGATGTTATGCCTATATGACTTCTACATCTGCTTACGGCCAACATTTTCAGGAAATACCAGTTAGTGGTGCAGGATTTTCCTGGTCACAACGTAATGGTAGTGATGGTATTGTGAGTTTACAATCTTTATCAAGTGATGGATTGATTTCTACAACTTGGAACGGAATGTATAAAGTGATTTCTGAAACTAATGCTTTTCTGGAGAATTTGGATGCAAGTGGTCTGAGTGCTGAGACTAAAAATCAGTTTGGAGGAGAAGCAAAATTTCTTCGTGCATTGGCTTATTATAATCTTGTATCGCTTTGGGGAGATGTGCCCTTGAAAACAGTGGCTTCTACTTCAGAAGGTATTTCAATGCCTCGTACTCCGAAAGAACAAGTGTTGGGCCAGGTTGTACAGGATTTGAATGATGCTTTGACTATTAAGGAAACTTCTGATGTTGGCCGTATTAATTCTTGGGCAGTAAAAGCTTTTTTGGGAAAGGTTTACTATAAAATGGCAAAGCTTGGTATAAATACCAATGAGAATTTGAAAAATGCAAAAGATATGTTCGATGCTGTTTATAATAAGCATGTATACGAATTGGAAAAGAACTTTGCCGATTTGTTTGGTGACTGGGTAACGACTTCGAAAGAATCTATTTTCCAGTTGAACTTTGCTTTGAATTCTCCTTCTTGTTTCAATCGTGCCAGCAATCGTTTTTCGCCTACAGGTTCAACACCGGGTGTATGCTGGAGTACATACCGTGCAACAAAAGCTGCTTATGATATGCACCAGGGAACTTATCCGGGTGATCCACGTATAGCTGCTACATTCTTGACTGTACATAGAGACCGTGGCGGAAATAATAAGCCAGAACCTAAAGCTCAGGTAGGTGATCAACCATCTGCAAATGATTCGGTATATTATTATCCTTATTTTACTTATACAGTTCAGACAGGTAAAAAAATGGTGAATGGAAAGGAAGTGGCTGTATATGATTCTATTTATAAAAATGGAAAAGCTGTTGCTGTAAAACAGTATGTAGGTCGATTGCCTTATGAGAAGTTTAAAGATCCAACAAATCCTGATTTAAATTATTTGAATAATTTGAATGAAGAAGATGGTAAGACTCCACAAGAAAAAGCATATATCAAAGCTTTGAAGGGTATACAGAAAAAATATGCGGAGAGCGGTAATCAGAATGCATGGCCTGCACATATGAAACTGTATGATGCCAATCAGCAGGGAACTTCTTCTCATAAGAACTTAATGGTATATCGTTATGCTGAGATGCTATTGCTTATGGCAGATGTGTATAATGAACTTGATAATACTTCGAAAGCTATTGAATTGGTAGAAGAAGTATTGAAACGTGCACGTGAGTCTGCTGGAGGTAATGGAGTTGAACCTAAAGCATGGTCTAAGCAGTTGACTAAAGAGGAAGTCAGTGAAAAGATTTATTTCGAGTTCTTATTTGAGTTGGATGGAGAACCCTCTATGTATGAATTGCTTCGCGTAAAAGGAACAGAATATTTGAAGAAAGCTTTGCAGTATCATAATAATCATGAATTAACTAAAGTTTCAGATGCATATTATAAGAGTGCTGCTCAAAAATGGACCGATCGACTTTATAATGAAGGAAATCTGACCGAAGACTTCTTGAAGAAGAATTTACTGTTGCCAATTCCTGATACAGAAAGAGATGCCAACCCAGGTATTACAGATAATAATTTTGGCTATTAATAAGATAGCTCATATTTAGAATTTGTTTATACAGATTTCTGAAAGCCTGCATAATTACATTTTCATTATGATTCTTATGTAATTGTGCAGGCTTATTTAATAAGATTTTGGACCTATATAGATTTTTATTCGAATGTTCTGGAATCTGTTAGCATATATATTGACTTCATATATTATATAGATCATATGAAAAACCTGAATTTATTTTATTCGATGGCCGGATTGAGTGCTTTGGCCGCAACGCTTCCTTCCTGCCAACAGAATAAGTCGGAAGCAAATAAACCTTATAACATTGTTTATATCATGACTGATGATCATACGGCTCAGATGATGAGTTGCTATGACACTCGGTACATAGAAACGCCTAACTTGGACCGTATTGCTGCCGATGGAGTACGTTTTACGAATAGTTTTGTCGCAAATTCGTTGAGTGGTCCGAGTCGCGCTTGTATGATTACGGGTAAGCATTCGTGTGGAAATAAGTTTTATGATAATACGACTTGTGTCTTTGATAGTGCTCAACAGACGTTTCCTAAATTGCTTCAGAAGGCAGGTTATCAAACAGCTTTAATTGGTAAATGGCATTTGGAAAGTCTGCCTAGCGGGTTTGATTATTGGGAAATATTGCCTGGACAGGGTGATTATTATAATCCGGATTTTATAACTCAGAATAATGATACCATTCAGAAACATGGGTATATAACTAATCTGATAACGGATGACGCAATAGATTGGATGGAAAATAAACGTGATAGAAATAAACCTTTCTGTCTGATGATTCATCATAAAGCGATTCACCGAAATTGGATGGCAGACACATGTAATCTGGCATTGTATGAAGACAAAACTTTCCCACTTCCAGAAACATTCTTTGATGATTATGAAGGTCGTCCGGCTGCTGCAGCCCAAGAAATGAGTATCGTAAAAGATATGGATATGATTTACGATCTTAAAATGCTACGTCCGGATAAAGACTCAAGGCTGAAAACACTGTATGAGTCGTTCTTAGGTCGTATGGATAAGGAGCAGAGAGCTGCATGGGATAAATTCTACGGCCCGATTATTGAAGATTTCTATCAGAAAAATCCTCAGGGAAAAGAACTGGCAAATTGGAAATTTCAACGCTATATGCGTGACTATATGAAAACAGTTAAATCATTAGATGATAATGTTGGTCGCGTTCTAGACTATTTAAAAGAAAAAGGCCTGTTAGATAACACACTGGTAGTCTATACTTCTGATCAAGGATTTTATATGGGTGAACATGGATGGTTTGACAAACGTTTCATGTATGAAGAATCTATGCATACCCCTTTAATTATGCGTTTGCCGAAAGGATTTGATCGTAGAGGAGATATTACAGAAATGGTTCAGAATATTGATTACGCACCTACATTCCTGGAGTTGGCGGGAGTAGAAGTACCTGAAGATATGCATGGAATTTCGTTATTGCCTTTGTTGAAAGGGGAGCATCCTACTGACTGGCGTACGGCATTGTATTATCATTTTTATGAATATCCGGCAGAGCATATGGTAAAACGCCATTATGGAATTCGTACGAATAAGTATAAGTTGATCCATTTTTATAATGACATAGATGAATGGGAACTTTATGATTTACAGAAAGACCCCAATGAGTTGCATAATTTGTATGGTCAAAGTGAATACGATTCGATTGTAAACAATTTGAAGAAACAAATGCTGGAGTTACAGGAAGAATATAATGACCCTGTACGTTTTTCTCCAGACCGTGATAAACAATAATAAGAATAATAATATGATGATGAACATATATTTTCAATCGAAAAGATGGATGGTGGCTTGTATGGCAACTTTAATATTAAGTTTGTCTGGCTGTCATTCTTTACAACAATCTGAGGATGTAACTATTATACCTCAGCCTTTGTCTGTAGAAAAAGGAAACGGTTCTTTTTCCTTTAGTGAAAAGACTGTAATAGCAGTAGCTGATAATGAACAACGTATCATTGCTGAAAATTTTGCTTCTTTGTTTACTAAACCGGCGGGATTTACTCCTAAGGTTGAAATGGTGAAAGATGGTGATATTGTTTTTGCTATTGATAAATCGATGAAATCAGATGCTTATGAGCTACATATTACTTCTGATAAAGTAAGTATAAAAGCTGCCGATGCAAAAGGCTTCTTTTATGCTTTGCAAAATATTCGTTTAATGCTTCCGCCTACAATAGAAGGACAAGAACAGGTTGAAAATGCCTGGAAAGTACCGGCTGTAGTTATTAAAGATGAGCCTCGTTTTGACTATCGAGGCTTTATGTTGGATGTATCTCGTTATTTCTTGCCTAAGGAAGATGTCATTCGGATGATAGATTGTATCTCTATGTTAAAAATAAATCGCTTACATTTACATCTTACAGATGATAATGGATGGCGTCTGGAGATAAAGAAATATCCTCGTCTGACTGAAGTGGGAGCCTGGAAGGTTGATCGTCAGAATCTTCCTTTTCCTGATAGAAGAAATCCTAAGAAGGGAGAACCTGCTACCGTCGGTGGGTTTTATACTCAGGAAGATATGAAGGAAATAATCCGTTATGCTGCAGAACGTCAGGTAGAAATTATTCCGGAAATAGATATACCTGCTCATTCAAATGCAGCTTTAGCTTCTTATCCGGAATATGCTTGTCCGGTGGTGAAAGACTTTATTGGAGTACTGCCTGGTCTTGGTGGAAAGAATGCAGAAATAATTTTTTGTGCCGGAAATGACAAGACATTTGATTTTTTACAAGGTGTTCTTGATGAAGTTATAGCATTGTTCCCTTCTCGATATATTAATTTAGGAGGAGATGAAGCGACTAAGACAAACTGGAAAAAATGTCCTTTGTGTCAGTCACGTATTCATAAAGAACATTTGGCGGATGAAGAAGCTTTACAAGGATATTTCATGTCGCGTATAGGAGATTATGTCCGCAGCAAAGGTAAGCAGATTATGGGATGGGATGAATTGACTAATAGTAAATTGCCTGAAGAATCAATCATCTTAGGCTGGCAAGGTTATGGTAAGGCTGCCTTAAAGGCTGCGGAACAGGGACATCGATTTATTATGGCTCCTGCACGTGTTGCTTATCTGATCAGGTATCAGGGACCACAATGGTTTGAGCCTGTTACTTATTTTGGGAATAATACATTAAAAGACTTGTTTAATTATGAACCTGTACAGAGTGACTGGAAACCAGAGTATGAATCATTACTGATGGGAGTGCAGGCTTGTATGTGGACTGAGTTTTGCAATGTTCCTGAAGATGTATTTTATATGACTTTCCCAAGATTAGCTGCTTTGGCAGAGATTGCATGGGTTCAAAAAGGAAAGAAAGATTGGAATGAATTCCTGAAAGGTGTAGATAATTTTAATAAGCATTTGGAACAGAAAGGAATTATTTATGCACGCTCTATGTATAACATTCAACATGAGGTAACATCTGAGGAGTCTGGTAAGTTAAAGGTGAAACTAGAATGTGAACGTCCTGATGTGGAAATACGTTATACTTTAGATGGTACAGAACCAGTGGAAACATCTGCTTTGTATGATTCTGCATTTGTTGTTGATAAAGATGCTGAGATAAAAGCAGCTACTTTTGTTAAGGGTATACAGATGGGGAAAACGCTTAATTTGCCTATTCATTGGAATATGGCTACTGCTAAGCCAATAATCGGTGCTTCAAAAGAGATGGGAATATTAGTTAATGGATTACGTGGTAGTCTGAAGCAATCCGATTTTGAATGGTATACAGGAGGATTATCAAAGCCTATTTCTTTTGTTGTTGATTTATTGAAACCGCAACAGATAAAACGTGTTACTGTTGGTTGTATTACTAATTATGGAATGGCTGTGCATAAGCCACGGATGATTAAAATTGAAGTATCTGACGATAATAAAACGTTTAAGGAAGCAGGTAGATTAACATTTACCGATAATGAAATCTTTAAAGAAGGAAATTTTATTGAAGATTTATCAGTTGAAACAGATGATATTATCGGACATTATGTTAAATTTACGCTAGAAACTCCTGGTAATTGTCCAAATGACCATGTGCGTCCGGGACAAGCTTCTCGAGTTTATATTGACGAGGTAATAATTGAGTAATAATTTTAAATAAGGACTGTATGAATAGAATACACCAGTTTCTTGTTACTTGTTCATTGCTTGCTCTTTCTGTTGGAGGGCAAGCTCAACAGGACGCCTCTTATTTTGTGAAACATTTACAATTTTCTGGAAGCGAAAGTGTAGACCAGAAAGCTGCAATGGCCGCTCGTTTAGTTCCTTCTCCCCAACAACTTGCTTGGCAGCAAATGGAACTGACTGCGTTTTTACATTTTGGGATTAATACATTTACCGGAAGAGAATGGGGGGATGGAACGGAAGATCCAGCTTTGTTTAATCCGACTGATTTAGATGCTGAGCAATGGGTACGTACGTTGAAAGAATGTGGCTTCAAGATGGTTTTGCTTACAGCGAAACATCATGATGGTTTTTGTTTGTGGCCTACAAAGACGACTTCTCATTCAGTTGCTTCCTCGCCTTGGAAAAATGGCAAAGGAGATGTTGTACGTGAACTTCGTGATGCATGTACTAAATATGGAATGAAATTTGGAGTTTATTTGTCACCATGGGATCGCAATGCCTCTTGTTATGGTAATTCTCCAGAGTACAACAAATTCTTTATTGAACAATTAACCGAATTGCTGACCAATTATGGTGAGGTAAATGAGGTGTGGTTCGATGGTGCAAACGGAGAAGGCCCTAATGGTAAGAAACAGGTATACGACTGGGATGCTTTTTATAAGACAATTCAACGTTTACAGCCTAAAGCTGTAATGGCTATTATGGGAGATGATGTGCGTTGGGTTGGTAATGAAAAAGGTATTGGCCGTGAAACAGAGTGGAGTGCAACTGTGCTTACTCCGGGAATTTATTCTCGTGCAGAAGAGAATAATAAACGTTTGGGAGTTTACGGAAAAGCAAAGGATTTGGGTAGTCGCTCGATGTTGAAGGATGCTACCGAATTATTTTGGTATCCTTCCGAGGTTGATGTGTCTATTCGTCCGGGATGGTTCTGGCACGAAGAAGAAAATACAAAAGTAAAAAGCCTGAAACAGCTTTCAGATATCTATTTTCAATCTGTAGGTTATAATTCTGTTTTATTGCTGAATATACCTCCTGACCGTCGCGGCTTGATAAACGAAGCAGATGTTGAACGTCTGAAAGAATTTGCAGATTATCGTCGAAAAGTTTTTTCTGATAATAAAGTTTCGGATGGAAATATTTACTGGACAGCTTTACCTGGAGAATCCCGCTCTTATACAGTACGTCCTGGAGAACCGGTAAATGTTGTTCAATTGCAGGAAGATATTTCAAAAGGACAGCGTGTAGAAAAGTTTTTGGTTGAGGCTTTTAGTGAAGGAAGATGGCAGACCTTAGGTGAAGGTACAACTATAGGTTATAAACGTATGCTCCGTTTTCCAGAAGTAATGGCTGACTCGCTCCGTTTACGTATTGATGGTTCTCGTCTTTCTGCAAATATCATGAGTGTTTCTGCTTATTATGCTCCTTCTTTGGAAAATGATCAGAAATTTACAGATTGGAATACGGTTTCTCGTGATACGTGGAAAAAAGTGTCTTCCTCTCCTTTTGTAGTAGATTTGGGCCGTACAATTCGTTTGAAAGCTTTTACTTATGCTCCTTTAAATGAAGAAGCGAAGCCAACTATGGCTTATCGGTATAAGTTCTCTGTCAGTTTGAATGGCACGGATTGGAAAGAGATAATCTCACAAGGAGAATTTAGTAATATTATGCATAATCCTTTGCCTCAGACTGTAACGCTTCCGGCTGTTGTGACAGCACGTTATGTCAAGCTTGAAGCAACAACTCCAGAAGCATCTTCTGCTATCGTTGAAATGGAAGAATTTGGAGTAACTTCTGTTGCTGATAAAGATGATGAAACAAAAGTTTATCCTAATCCGGATGAAGCGTTGAAACTGAAACCGGGTGATTCTCATCCAATGCTGAAGGGGTGGAGTTTCTATACGGCTCATGAGTTTTTAGATAAGAATACGAAAAAGGGACTTCCTTTAGGCTTTCTGGAACATAAGACAACGAACATGAGTAAATCTGCTAATGTCAATAATGCAAAATGCTCTAAAGTAGAAAATGGTGTATTGCATATGTGGTCGGTAGAGGAACCTGATTCAATTGACAATGGTTTTGGAAAGAAAGTGAAGTTTTCGCATGCTGGTTATCGGTCTGTTGTATCAGGTAAGCAAGCATGGTGCAATTTTACTGAAAATATGAGAATTGAAATCCGTTTCAAACGGGTAGCAGCAGAAGGATTTAATGATGCTCTCTGGTTTATGGGGAATAAGGGACCATGGCCTAAGAATGGAGAAATTGATTTGCTAGAGAATCCTAAAAAGAAAATAAATCAACGTGCTCATTTCACTCTTCATTCAGAAAATCATTATGCTGGAGTTGTAGGAGGAGAAGGTAGTGTTACTTCTACAATTGATTTAGCAGATATGAGCCAGTGGAATATTTATTGGTTGGAATGGTATCCTGATAGAATTATAGGAGGGGTGAATGGTAAAGCTTATTTTGAACATAAAAAAGGAGATAATGGTAATACGGACTGGCCTTGGAGTGATCCTGCGGGATTTTATGTAATATTTAGTACAGGTTTATCTGTTAACCCCAATGCTTGGCCAGGTGCTGTTAATCCTGCAGCATGGGATAAACAGAATCCTCCATCTATGTACATAGACTGGATACGTGTTTATGTAAATGATAACTATGCAGGAAAGAAAGCCCCTAAAGTAAGATATTATTAATAAAATTTGCGAGTTATGCGGAATATACTTATTTGTTTGATATATGTATGGGTAAGTGCTGTTTGTACAGCACATGCTCAAGTTGGCTTTGCTCGGAATAAATTGTACAATATTGTACCTGTAAATTATTCTGGTAAGGCTGTAGGATATGATCCTGATAGCAAAAGGGTGGTTTTGAGTGTTAGCAATGATGCTGATAAATTGCAGCAATGGAGTGTCACTAATTTATCTGGTAGTTTCCGTTTTATAAATCCTTTTGAGAATAAAGCAATTCATGCTACAGGGGATAATACATTGGGAATAACAGAAAATAATGGTTCAGATGAATCTCAGTTATGGATTATAAAGAAGAGTGGCAAGTTCTTGCAGATATATCCTTCTAATAGCCCTGATTTGATATTGGCTTGCCAACAGAATGGGCGGTTGGTTTTAGTTGATAAGGTAAAGTTTCTGAATAATCCAGAAACGTATTTTTATATTAATGTTAGTAAAGTAGCAATGCCTGCGGAAGCTGCTTCTGGTACATTAGAACGTCCTAAGGTTTATTGGGAAGACGAGACTATGTTTGCAGAAAATAAAGAGCCGGGTTGTGCAACTTATATTCCTTATGTGACCGAGCAAGAAATGCTGGCTGATAAAGATTTTTATCGTACACCATGGGTGTATAGCCAGAGCTCTTCGTTTAAATTGTTGAATGGCAACTGGTATTTTCATTTTGTATCAGAACCTTCTCAACGTCCGGAATCATTCTATAAAGAAGATTATGATGTATCGAGTTGGGAGACTATTCCGGTTCCTTCAAATTGGGAAATGCAGGGTTATGACCGTCCTATTTACGCGAATGTAGAGTATCCTCATTCCAATACACCTCCTTATATTGATGCTCGAAAGGGATTCAATGATGGTGGAGCTAATTATGGAATTAATCCGGTGGGTTCCTATGTGCGTTTCTTTGATTTGCCTGCTGGATGGGAAAAACAGCGTACATTTATCCATTTTAGTGGTATATATAGTGCTGCATTTGTATATCTGAACGGAGAATATGTCGGTTATACACAAGGATCGAATAATGTGGCAGAGTTTGATTTAAGCAAATATCTGCGCACAGGAAAAAATCGTTTGGCCGTTCAAGTATTTCGCTGGAGCGACGGTTCGTATCTTGAATGTCAGGACATGTTCCGTATGAGTGGTATTTTCCGGGATGTTTATTTATATAATGTTCCACGAGTAAGTGTACGTGACCATTATATTACTTCTAAGTTAGATGCAGCTTCAGAATATACCAGTGGCGAAATGTCTGTTAATTTGATGCTTGATAACCGTGATCGGATGAAAGGTGTGAAGAATCTGATTGTAAAATTATTCGATCCAGATGGAAGACTGGTAGCAGAAACAGAGCAACAGGTTAATTATTCAGATAAGAAAGAAACTGTATATTCAAAAGCTACGTTCAAGCTGAAGAATCTTGTAACATGGACAGCTGAAACTCCTAACTTGTATACGGTTCATATTATCCAGCGAAATGGGGATAATGATGAAATGGTCTTTTCTACCAAGTATGGTTTCCGCAATATAGAACTGAAGGGTACAGTGGTATATATTAATGGACAACGAGTATTTTTCAAGGGAACTAATCGACATGATACACATCCGGTTTATGGTCGGGCTGTTACTGTAGAATCAATGTTGCGTGATGTGACACTGATGAAACAGAATAATATTAATACTATCCGTACTTCTCATTATCCGAATGATGCGAAAATGTATGCTATGTTCGATTATTTCGGACTTTATACAATGGATGAGGCTGATTTGGAAGATCATGCTAATCAGTCGATCAGTGATATGCCTTCTTGGATACCTGCTTTTGTTGATCGTATTGACCGTATGGTACTTAGAGATCGCAATCATCCAAGTGTAATTTTTTGGAGCTTGGGTAATGAAGCTGGAGGAGGAAGTAATTTCCAGGCTTGTTATGATGCTGCCAAACGATTGGATAACCGCCCCATACACTATGAGGGTACACGCGATGGAAAAGAATATGGCGGAAATCGTTTTAGTGACTTGTATTCGAAGATGTATCCGGGTATGAAATGGATGAATACATATGTAAGCTCATTGGATAAACCGATGTTTATTTGTGAGTATGCTCATGCCATGGGTAATGCTATTGGAAATTTAAAAGAATACTGGGAAAGCATTGAAGGAAGTTCGGCTACTATTGGTGGAGCTATTTGGGACTGGGTAGATCAGGCTATTTATGAGCCTCATGAAATGAAAAAAGGCATTTATCGTCTGCATACAGGGTATGATTTTCCAGGTCCTCATCAGGGTAACTTCTGTTCGAATGGAATAATTCCAGCAACTCGTGAAGAATCGCCTAAGTTGAAAGAAGTAAAAGCTGTATATCAGTATGTACATTTTGCTAATAAGGGAGCTGATTTCAAGCGAAATGAAGCCAAAGTATTGTTGAAAAATACGTATGATTTTCTTTCACTTGATAAATTCTATTTGCGGTGGCAAGTTGTAAAAGACGGTGTTCGTATGCAACCGGATAGTATGATGCTTCCAGCTGTAATGCCTGATGATTCACTGTTGGTGGCGTTGAATTTAAAAGGTGTTAATTTAAAGAAGGCTATAAAGAACGGTGAGGAAGTCATGCTTGATTTGTATGTATGTCGTACAGATGCTGAAACTTGGGCTGATGCTGGGCATGAGGTTGCAAAACAGCAATATGAATTGTCTGCACGAAAGGAATTACCTGAGTTAAAGAGCTTGCATGGAAAGAAACAGAAGTTGGCTGTTTCTGACAATGAAAACTTATTGACGGTCAAAAATGCTTATATAGAGGCCTCTTTCGATAAGACAACGGGGCAATTGGTTACATTAGTTATGAACGGCCAGCAGGTTGTCAGTCAGGGAGGAGGATTTGTATACGATAATCATCGTTGGATTGAGAATGATAAATTTACTGAAACGGCTAATGGACTGTCGGAAAAAGGAACATGTACGGTGACCGAAGAGAAAGGCAATATTATTGTTACCACTAACCGTGAAGGTAGTTTATGTAGTACAGATATCGTATATACATTTACTCAAACGGGAATCATGGATATGGAGGTTGTTTTCCGTCCGCATACAGCTGATTTACGTCGTTGCGGCTTGGTGGCAAACATTGACTCTACGTTGAACAATATCGACTATTATGCATATGGTCCATGGGAAAATTATAATGACAGAAAAGACGGTTGTATGGTAGGTCGTTATACGACAACAGTGGAGGATATGGAAGTTCCTTATATGAAACCTCAGTCTATGGGAAATCGTGAAGGCCTTCGTGAACTGACTTTATATAATAAAGAAGGTAAAGGTGTGAAAATTCAGACTGAAGGTAATGTAGCGTTTTCTGCTTTGCGATATACAGATAAAGATTTGATGGAAGGACAACATGCTTGGGAGTTAGAGAAACGTCCGTATATTGTGCTTCATCTAGATGCTGTACAGCGTGGAGTAGGGAATGCTAGTTGTGGGCAGGATGTAGATACATTACCTGTTTATCGTGTTCCACAACAAGAAATGAAGTATAAATTACGTTTCTTTACTTGTTCTCTGAATAATTAAGTCATATTAATCAGAAGTCAAAGCTGATATCTAAGAAGTTTAATATTGATGAAGACATTCTTATAGTCAGTTTAGACTTCTGATTTTTATTTATATCTTAGTATTAATAGAAACTATATTGAAGGTAGTTTCGTAGATAATTTGTTAGCCTATGAAAAAATTATTATCATTTTTAGTTGTGCTTTCATGCGTTCTCGGTATAAAAGCAGCAGATACAGTCTTTATAAAGAATCCTCAAATACCAATTCTGATAGAGCGGCATGATAATGTTTTATGTTACATGCGTATTAATGCGCACGAGGCAAAGGTCTTGGATAATGTTTCTGTGACTTTTGGACAAGATGTGCCTCTAGAACAGATTAAATCGGTAAAGCTGTACTATGGAGGTACTGAAGCTATTCAGGACAGAGGAAAGAACCGTTTTGCTCCAGTAGAATATATTTCTGCTCATGCGCCGGGCAAGACCTTGTCTGTCAATCCGTCATATGCTATTAAGAAATCAGAAATTGCTCCCCAAAAGAATTCTGTATTGTTGACTGGAAATCAGAATTTATATCCGGGAGTAAATTTCTTTTGGGTCAGTATAGAAATGAAGCCAGAAGCATCGTTGCTTACAAAAATCACTGCTGAAGTGACGGGGGTAACAGTAGATGGTCAGTCGTTACCAGTTAAATGTGTATCAGCACCGAATGTTATACGTCGTTTGGGAGTAGGTGTGCGTCATGCCGGAGATGATGGTGCAGCAGCTTTTCGTATCCCAGGTTTGGTGACAACCAATAAAGGTACATTGTTAGGTGTATACGATGTGCGTTATAACAGTAGTGTGGATTTGCAGGAACATATTGATATCGGTTTGAGCCGAAGTATTGACGGTGGAAAGACTTGGGAAAAAATGCGTCTGCCTCTAGCTTTTGGAGAATACGGTGGGCTGCCAGCAGCTCAGAATGGTGTAGGAGATCCCTCAATTTTGGTTGATACAAAAACAAATACAATCTGGATTGTTGCGGCATGGACACACGGAATGGGTAATCAGCGTGCATGGTGGAGCTCACAGCAAGGTATGGATGTAAATCATACGGCTCAGCTTGTTTTAGTAAAAAGTACAGATGATGGAAAAACCTGGTCTGAGCCGATTAATATAACCGAACAAGTAAAACACCCTGAATGGTATTTTTTGTTGCAAGGTCCGGGTAGAGGTATTACTATGGAGGATGGTACATTGGTATTTCCTATTCAATATATAGGTAAAGACCGGATTCCTAATGCTGGTATTATGTATAGTAAGGATAGAGGAGAAACATGGACCATTCATAATCATGCACGTACAAATACTACGGAAGCTCAGGTTGCTGAAGTTGTTCCTGGAACACTGATGTTGAATATGAGAGATAATCGTGGAGGAAGCCGTGCTGTTTATACAACTTCTGATTTGGGCATGACGTGGAAAGAACATGAGTCATCACGAACAGCATTACCTGAGCCTGTTTGTATGGCAAGTCTTATCAATGTGAAAGCAGCGGACAATGTTTTAGGTAAGGATATATTGATTTTTTCGAACCCGAATACAACCAATGCTCGTAAAAATATTACTATAAAAATAAGCCTTGATGGTGGAAATACATGGGCACATCAGTTGCTTTTAGACGAAGGTGAGAACTGGGGTTATTCGTGTCTTACGATGGTAGATAAAGAAACGATTGGCATTCTTTATGAAAGTAGTGTTGCACATATGACTTTCCAATGTATCAAGCTAAAGGATATCGTGCAGTAAGTAAAAAATATATGTATTTACATTAGTGTCCACTAAAAAATCATAGAAGTTCTTTGAAATAATTGAAATTCAATTTGTTATAAGTGTTTTGGGAGTCAACGGATTTGAATTTACTTTTGCGGTATTAATCAGACCGTTATGCATAAAGACAAGTTCGTTTTTGCTCAATTAACCCGATTTCTTGATCGTAATCACTTCAACTATCTCATAAAGAAGTATGAAGGCGACAAATATATCAAGAGCTATACCTGTTGGAATCAACTACTTACGATGATGTTCGGTCAGCTATCCAATCGAGAGAGTCTCAGAGATTTGATTGTGGCTATGGAAGCTCATGCTGAAAAACTTTACCATCTCGGAATCGGGAAGTCTGTAACTCGGAGTAATCTTAGTAAGGCTAATGAGCAACGTAACTACCGCATCTTCGAAGAGTACGCAACATTCATGATTGCCGAGGCCCGCAAGCGTAGAATCAATAAAATATTCGAACTTGACGGTCATGTTTATGCATTTGACTCTACAACGATTGATCTGTGCCTGTCAGTGTTTGAGTGGGCTAAATTTCGCAAACATAAAGGCGGAATAAAGTTGCATACGCTCTACGATATTGAAGCGGAAGTGCCTGCTTTTGTGCATATTACACCTGCCAATATTCACGATTCAAAGGCTATGCCTGAGATTCCATATGAATCAGGAGCGCATTATATATTCGACCGAGGGTATAACGATTTCAGCAACCTTAATACAATAAACCGTATAGGTGCTTTCTTCGTTGTACGAGCCAAAACAAATGTACGGATCAAGCCTAAAACCTGGAAACGAAGATTGCCGGAAGGTGTAGTATCGGATGTAATCGGATGCTTTACGGTTTATAAAAGTTCTAAGGATTACCCTGAGGAACTTAGAAAACTCATCATTGAAAATCCTGAAGACGGTACACGATACATCTTCCTGACAAATAATCTTGACGCATCTGC
>OGZL01000367.1_pt1 | contig 33575 bp, 34 predicted proteins | sample 1576761 | NCBI WGS metagenome assembly OGZL01 (sample SAMEA3541595, study PRJEB24748) | human gut metagenome | biome: human gut; feature: human-associated habitat; material: faeces | place: China | collected 2012
CCATGCGGATGCACTGCAAGCGCGATGCTTCCCATACCATGACCTACGACTACGGTGGTACTGGTCACATCTGGGACGAGGGCGTCATCACTACCCCGCCTACCTATGATAAGTATGGCGTCAAGACCCTGCATTGCAAGAACTGTGACGCTACTACGACCGAAAAGGTCCTGCCCACCAAGTACACCTTCACCGTTACCGTTGTCCCGCCGACTTGCACAGAGGACGGCTACACGATGCACAAGTGCAATCAGGATGACAGCCTCTCCTACAAGGACAACATTGTACACTCCACCGGTCACCATGCCGAGATGCGTGTCATTGAGCCTACCTGCAAGGAAGAGGGTCGCACCGAAATCTACTGCCCCGTCTGCGGTGATGTGAGCAGCATTATCAATACCACACCAAAAACCAACAACCATACTTGGGATAGCGGTGTCGTAACTACTGAACCAACGGCTGAAAAAGAAGGCGTCAAGACCTATACTTGCAAGGTTTGCAATGAAACGAAGATTGAGACCATCCCGCGCCTGAACGGCAGCGGAAAGTAAGCTACAAGCTTACAAAAAGCATAAGAAACACAAAGAGGAGCGTCTGCTTTAGCGGACGCTCCTCTTGCTGTGTCGAAATACCAAATTGGTTGGTATCATTCTTCGGTTTTCTTTTTGAGCCACTGTCTGCGCACAAACGGCATGACATAAGTCTCATCCTCATGTAACTCGAAGCCGTAGCTTTCTGCAATTTTCAGAGACCGTTCGCTCGCTTTTTGTCCGGCAGGAAGTTTGCGGACAAAGCCGTTGATGCTTTTGCTGGATGCATCGTACTTTGACTTGTCGAAGATGTTGAGTGTACTATCCTCACCATCATCTTTTTTCAGATAATTGCGAGGCTTTCCGCCGAGAGTTAAGAATTTCAAGTCGGTAGGAACGCCTTCGCGGGTGATAAAGGAGCGCCGGAAGGAATCGTCCGTCGGGAGAAGGTCGGGGACATCACAGACCAAGGAAGTGTACAGCCAAAGGATAAGGTGCGTGATTTGGTCGTGCAAATCCATATAGTCTGAACCGTCTAGCATCGAGTAAAACCACTCCGAGTTGGTATTGTAGTACCCGGAAACATCTCCATCAGGAGTTTTGATTTTGTAAACGCAGATGATTTCGTTGTCGCGGCAGGTTTCTTTCAGTTTTACTTCTCGCAGCATCTGCCGACTTCCGAACTGAATAACCGCACCGTTCGCAGGAAGCGTTCTGCGCCGATGGTGCAGGGCTTCTTTGAGGGCGCTGACGGGAAACTTATGCGCCAAAGGAACCGGCCACCACTGCGCCTGATACGGGGTATTGCGAATCAACGGTTTGTCCGGCAGCATGTCCACGAGGTATTCGTTCAGAACGGTGGCTAAAGAGAGCACGGTATTGGTATACAGTTGGCACTCCCGACTCAGGGTTATGCTGTCATCGAGTGTCTCAATGTTCTTGTATCCGTATCGCGCATAATATGTGGCAAGCATGTCCCCCTTCTTTTCATCCGACATTTTCCGGTCAGCTTTGTCATACGGTTTGCCGAGATACAATGCTTCGACATAATAGGCAGGTACATCTACAAGAGGATAGGGGTCTCGGATAATGATGGGTTCGTTTTCGGTGGTGATGCCGACTACGATGTTCACTACATCAAAATCCTGCTTCTTGAGATACTCAGTGCCTTGCATGATGAAGTCAGTAGCGGATATTACCACAGCCTCGTTGTGTATCACTTTCCCGTCAATTATAAGACCGTTGTGTGTGCATTCCTGCAGGTACGCTAGCGTCTTAAAGTAGAGCGCATACTGCTTATCTTTCTTAATAGGCTTTGTGAGCTCCTGAAAGAACTTATGCAGACCCTTGATGAACTTGTCAGGTTTGATGATGGCGAGCTCCAGCTGGGAATTTACGGCTTCCACGATGGGTTTGCATTCACCCGCATTGTTTGCCAGGTGAAACATAAAGGTGGAGGCGGAATCGAAGTCGATGCCGTGCAAGCGAGAAACGACGACGCACGCTGTCGAAAGGTTTCGGCGCTGGAAAGTCCAGATAGCCTGACCCTTGTCCCTGTATTTCTTGTCCCAAGTATCGCCGTATTCAAGGCGAAGCAGCGATTCATTGTCGATTTGGAGTTGTTCCGTGGTTGGTGTGATAGCCATGTATACTCCTTAAAATGTTAGGTGCTCTAAGCAAAGCTGTGCTACGGGCAGAATTTTATGCGCTGTATCGTTGCGCAGGTATTTAGGATTAAGGTATCTGAGCCCGAACCGGACCCGGTCAAGCGCATCGGCATCTTTGAGAATCGTATACAGCAGCCAGATGCGGTCAACGTTCGGCAGAGAAAGAGCCTCTAAATCTCTGCGAGCGACAGCATCATCGAGGCAATGATACTCGATGAGAAATCCAGTACCGGGATTTTCGGGTTTGCGGTCAGCGGCATAAATATCGCGGGATGCTTTGCCATGGCTATCGTCAACATCATCGTTCGTGCGACCGATGTCGTGGTAAATGACAGCATCCATCAGCATCTGTGTTTCCTCTTCGGAGAGCATAATGCCATCCATCTCAACGAGAAGAAACGCGTTGAACAGCACACGCAGCGTGTGCAGGGCATCGTGCCCAGACCCATTTGCATCGAGTTTGCCATGAACTGCATACAGATGCCGAATCTCTTCGCGGCCGGCCTGGTACAGGGGCATGATTTCGAGAATTTCTTCTTCGACAGATTCTAAGCCATACAGAGTATCGACTTTTACAGATTTCACGGCAGACGGCAAAATGACAACTTCCGCCTCATTTCTTTCGGGGAAGAACTCAATGATATCATCCTTCGATACCTCTGCCGATACGATAGTGCTGTCTTCAGCGCTCGGCAACCTGCAGGCAAAGAAACAAGCTGCTTTGTAGCTGACCGTCCATGAGAAAGACTGCGTATACGGCGTTGATTTGCTGCCCTCTCCGCGATAAACGGTAACCGTATCCGGGAACTTCCGAAGCTTTTCAGCAGTTTTCTTCTTTTGCTCCTCAGACTTACCGGACAGGACTTTGCGTATATCAGCTTCGTTTAGATTTTTGAACCCATAATCGGTCAATTTGTAATAATCCATAAAGAGGTCGTACAGTTCCGTTGAGGGCTCTGCGTTCTTGATATACTGCGAGAGCACCGAAACCCTGAAACTGTCTTCGAGAGAAAAGAGATACGACCGAATCCGCTTGACATTCCCCTCAGAAATTGCTTTTGCTATCGAGAGAATCCGATTTTGAAATGCTTCATCCGATTCGTTTGCAACAGATAGGCGCTTGTCGCCGTAAATCTGAAGATTCAAGACAATCGGGATGGTAGGATTTTGAGGCTCGCAATAATAGAGCGAGGACAGGATGTTGTAGGAGGCATAAATGTTCTCAATGGGAAGAAGCGGGTATTTCTCCTGAAATTCTCCGGCAGTCATGCCGACGGTATAGCCCTTCTTCTTGAATTTGGCGAAATCCTTTTTGGTTTTCACTTCCGATAACGGTAGCAGATTATTGAGGTTTGCCCGGTTGGTATTAACGAGAATGTCTCCGATAGTCATGAGTTTGGCGCAGGAAACCCGCGACTTTAGTCGTGGGAGGAATGCGCCCTTAGCTCCTTTCCGTGATATAATTTGTCGCTGCTTCCAGCAACATTAGTTTTTTGTAGCTTGCGCTATTCGAGATAACAGTTCCATCGTATTTTTTGAGGGCAAAATACCCACTTGAGCGTCTGCCGGTAATGAAACATTCCTCGCCGTTGTATCGGACCTTGTCCCAAAGACGGAAACCTTTCACCAGGTACGGAGCCTGATTCTTCTTGCGGATGCCGCCTTTGAGGATTTTCGCCTTATGAATTTGCCGGTTGTGATGACGCAATGCCCGCGTATAGAGCATCGTGTCGCACGGTTTTGCATTTGGAGCCTTGGCAATACAGCGGGCATCGTTCACATGGCTTTTGGGAATTTTGTTCTTCTCCCGCAACAGCTTGGTGATGTACCCGTAGGTCTGTTTGACAGGAATGTTCAGTTCATCCTTCAGTCGTGCGAGCAGCGTGTTGCGCATGATGCCCATGAAGGCGGCGTCGCGCAGCGGCTTGCCGCGCTTTTTGCCTTTGTCCAATGTGATTTTTCCCTCGTGGAGTGCCTTGTGGCATGCCACGCATAAGGTAATCAGGTTGTTAGGAGCATTACCTCCAACATGACGGCTTTCAATGTGATGGACGTGCAGCCGAATTGGCTTCTTTTCTGTCGGGTGGGCACCGCAGCATTGGCATGTATAGTTGTCACGTTTCAGAACGTACTGGCGAACATTGTATTCGTCGTACATCTCGCCAAGCTGATAGTCTGTCCCTACAGGCAGAGGCTTTCCTTTAAGCATCGCTTTCAGGCGTTGTGTGTCAAATTCTGCGGTTTCCACTCTTACAAGAGTGATAGGCAAAATTCGGCAGATACGCTTAATAACAGTAATATGCTCTTGAATCTTTACTTCTACTGAAGGAGCGAGCCACCCTTTATGCTTGCTGTGAACGCGGTTATCAAATCTTGGCGCACGGTAACGAGTCTTGCGATTGCGCCTTGAACGACGGTTCTGTCTGCGCGTAGATAGCAATTCTACTACATCGTTGCGAGGAGTAAACTCTTCGCGGTAGAGTTCGCGCTTTTCTGTAGATGCAGACAAGCCGACATGCTTGCTGCCAGCATCAATACCAAGAGCGACGGGTTGTTTGTATCCTGCACTGCCGTACAGGAGCTTAATAGTAAACGGTGTACGTTTTACAACGCATGCTTTTTGCTGTTTTAACAACAGACGAGCCTTTCCTGGTGAACACGGCATCAAAGGCTCGCCGTGCTTGTTGAGTACATACACATATTGCATGGATGCCATGCTCCTTTCGATAAATTGGCAGCTAAAAAGAAACTGCTCTCTCCTACGAAGAGGGTAAAAATCCTTCCCCAAGGTTATAAACGGCTTGATACAGCCACACCTGTCGGCTTTGCCTCAGCTTTACGTGATGTGTTGTTGTCTTAGAGCACACAGCTAGGATTTACACCATGCGGTAACTGTCTATTCGCTTATAACGGGGCACAACCTAATGTGCAAAGGGTAGTCAACATATCCTTGCGGACACTTCTAAAGCACGGACTTGCCGGAGCAAGCCCGCGACTTTAGTCGTGGGTTATTGACGTGTGTATCTCCGCTCTGGACGAATTTCTTTGCTTTAATTATACCACATTGCGGGTGCTTTTTCCATACAGGAAAGGCAAAGGGCAAACTGCAAATGAGTTGAGGAATTTGGTCCATCTCATTCCCAAAAAGTTGGAAGTAAGGACACTTTTGGGAATTGAGTTACAGAAAATACGGACAAAAACTGCATCTCCTCCGAAAATTGCGTGGCTGCCGGAACTCAGGGGCGCGGGGAAGGTCAAAGCGTAGCTGCCGAAGCGTAGCCGCGTACAAAACGAGCCTGATTTTGAGAAAAAACTTGCAAAAAAGTGCGATTTGTGGTATAATACATTAGAGAAGGCAGGAGGTATAGACTCGACGGTGTCATCGATGATGGCCTTGCAAGCCGGTGCGGAGTAAACACCAAAACCTTCGACCCGTCAATGACGGTTGCGGCACTTAGATGTGCTGCGCTGCAGAGATGCAGCTTCCTTCTTTCTATCAAAGTGAGAACCCCTTGTTCCGGTCATTCGGTGCAAGGGGATTTCTTTTTGCTTTTTTGCTTGCGTGTTTGTGCGAATTGCATAGAATAAGAATTGTACAAGCGGAAATGGGTCTGGCGGGTTCTCGAACCTCTTTCTCTTTCCCGCCGAACAGAAAACCTTCCTCTTTCTAAGTGCGATTTTTTGCATATGCCATCATGTCTGCCTGCTTGTACATCCTATCCTGCCGGTCACCGCCTTTGGCTGGCAGTTTTTAACCGTGGCTGCGTGTTCGTGGTCACGGTTTTTCTTTTGGGTAATTTTGCAAGCCTCGCCACCTTTAGGGGACGACACTCTTTACATGGCGAGCGGCGGGTTGCGGGGGACTGCACCCCGGGTAATAGCGTTCAGAACGAAAACGGCACTGAAATCGGAGAAGCACACTATTGGTTGGTATCATGTCAACAATTCTGGAAAAGGCATTAACCTTGGTTATGTCGAAGACTTCCGCTACAATGAGGAGTTTCTTGCAAAGTGCGCTCCCTCGAAGGAAGAGGTCTTAAAGGATGAAGCATACACCATTTATGCAAATGCCTTGTCTCGTGCTTTCGAGAAGTGGTGCGGGTATCCTGCAGGCAGCATTTACAGCACGTCGGACTATTACGGAAGCACCTTGATTTTCTGCGATATCCAATTGCTCCCGAAGAAATTCGACGAAAAGTTTGCCACACTGACCGAGGAAAAGCTTCAGGCACAACCGCGCGAGTTCATCGTCAATGCGACGGGAGACCCGAAATATGCAGAATGCAACCTCGAATACTGCGAGGAATACATCAAATGCGATATGCTGCCCGAATAAGGCAGAGAGGAGAAAAAATCATGAACAATACAATCGTTTCTCCTGCCGAATATTTCGAACAGGTAAAAAGCCGAAAGCGGACAATGACGGCTGACGGACTTTCTCAGCTATATGAGAACTGCCTTGCTCTTCTCGAAGAGTATCAGCGTTCCGGACAAATTGCTGCGCAGAAAAAGCTGCTTTTCCACATCGACAATATAACACGAGAAAAGAAGCTGCTTGACCTCGGCATTGATACCTTTGTCTACAAAAGTGATGTGGACGATTTTATCCACATGGTAGACAACAAGGTCGTCAAAATTGTGGAGCTGGAGAATTATCAGCGGCGGATTCCGGAAGAAATCATTCGGAAAATCGAGTGCTGCAAGGGTATTTTCGATAAGATGTATGTAGTCTTCACGGATTACACAAAACGAGAAGAGCGAAGAGTCGAGGCCATCAAAAGAGAAAAAGACCCCATTCTTTTTGGGACTTTCCAAGATACCGCAACAAGAACCGTGGTAGAACGCTTTTATTTCATCGGTGATTGGACGGATGAATATTGCGATTTAACATTGGATAAGATGGTTGCCGTTGTCAAAGAAAAGGCTGACAAGGACATCGTAAAGAAGTTCTCTACGCCGGAAAGCATCCGCGAGTTGAGCGACCAGCTTAATAATCTGGATGAGTCCATGAACGGGTTGTACCGCCAGCGCGAAAAGGCTCCCGCACCCAAGAAAGGGTTCTTCGACCGAGTACGCACTGCATTTCGTTCTCTGAAAGGAGAATGAAATGGCAAAAGTGGATTTGACCGAGGATGAAGTCTATTCGCGGCTTCGCTCTGTTTCTAATTCAAAAGGAAACGGCATTTACGATGCTTTACGTTCTGCCGATATTCCTTGGGACTTTTCTTCTCCTTTTACTTTGCTTCGTGTCGTTCGCACAGAATCAGAATTGACACCGCTGGTTTTTACTGGTGATGCAGAGACCGTCAACTTTATGAAAGAAGTTGCGGAGGTAGAAGAAGGGAAGAGATGCGATTGCTGTGGTCAGCTTATCACAACACCCTTATGGGATATGCCCTATGGTTCATTGTGCGATGAATGCAGCAAGCGCCTTAACGAGCAGGTTCACGACAAATACGAAACGCCTTGGCAAAAAGTAGAACAGGGAAGGGAAGAGCGTTCCGTTCCTTGGTGGTTTGACCTTTGATGTCGGAAAGGAAATAAATGATTAAATCAAAGAATAAGCCCCAAAGGCAAGGAGAATATGCAACTGATAATCAAAACTAACGCTTGGTATACGCTGGTGACGGCCAAGAACGAGGTCATCAACGCCTCGTGGTGCAAGCAGCAGCTTGCCAGGATTCTGAAGAAAAGTACCGATGCAATCATTCTGTTCGATGTTACCAGCAGCTATGCAGCGCTTGTATTAGACCACGACAGGCTCATCCCAGGACAAGTACCGATGGCGGTTAAGCAATATAAGTCCACTCCCGAAGGTTTTGTCCTTGCACATACCGTTAAGGTCGATGTCGAGAATGCGCAGGAACCAAGACTTCTGGTTTTCGATGTAAGCTGGGTCATGGCAATTTCTTGGAAGAAGGGCATTGCCGCTATTACGAAAATTCTGAAAGTCTGGATGATGCGCTGCGAACCGCAAGCAGAACCAATCTGGCTGTTTCTGAATATTGACCCGTATGGTTTCGAGTTGTCGGATAGCGAGGGATGGGAATGCCTAGAACGCATTGTTAAGGAAAAGGAGTTCAAGGTAAAACCTGTCTTCCTCACTAAGGGTAAGACTGAGCGAGAAATCAATGAACGTCTGCACATCAAGGCGTAACGGCGGAGAAATCCGCTAACTGTCTTTTCAAAGCGGCCTCCACGGGGCGGACAGTGGGCAACAGCTTTTGCTGGCGAACGGCTTTCAAATCAAAACAAAAAATTATCATAAACACGGAGGAAATACTATGACTAACGAGCAGCTGAGAATCGCATTAGTTGCAAACGCCGTTACCCGCTCGAACCGTATCGGTTTCGACTTTCAGGACCCGGCAGGCAAGACTCTTGACGAGTACACGAAAGAAGCCATGATGCAGTGTGTCCGTGTCGCGCAGAAGATGCGTCAGCCGGGCCTTGATAAGGAGTTGGCTGGACAGGTTTTCCCCATTTACACCATCGGGAACTGGGCGCGGGAGAAGGTCGTCTATGATTTCGACAAGGACTTTCAGGAACTGCTGATGGATACGGACGATATCGTCATCCACCACGAGATTCTCGAACGCCTCGCATTCAAGGACTTCTATCTGCCGCTGTATGACAGCAAGGATTACTGCGGCATGTTCGTGCATATCGAGTTCGAGCCCAAGACCAAGGATACCTTTATCGGCATCGTGTTGGTCGGTTGCGTTGCGAATGAGAAGGAGAACTATGCGTTCCTGTCTCTGCCCGCCTGGATTAAGGAGGGGCAGACGCTGACGGAAGCGACTCGAAGCACGAAACAGTATATTGAGAAAGCTGCGAATCAGCGCTCTACCACCGATGTGGCGGTCCCCGATACGATGGAGGAGATTCCTCCCGTCTACAACGAAGGCACGCCGTATGTTCGCCTTGCGATGCTCTGCGCCTACTACCTCGCGAGCAAGGGCTCTGATGTACACCTCAATCCTATCAAGAAAGAGGACCGTCAGCCGTTTATGTTCAAGGGCAAGGCACAGAGGGTCAATGTCAAGGTCTTTACGGTAGGAGACCATGTGGCAGAGAAGTACAAGAATGAGGGGGGCGGGAAAGCACCGCGCTGGCGTCACTACTGGGGCGGGAACGGCCGCGAACGTCGTGAGTGCAAGTTTTCGTTCTGATGAATCTACTGGGTGACAGCAATGGATATAGTGAATGTCTGTACGGCGGGACTGATGCTGTCGTCGGCTGCGCTGTTTGCGAGAAACGCTGTGTACGATTACAAGTTCGGGAAGAAAACGACGGCGGCTATCCGGCAATTTGAGAGCGGGAAGCCGTCTTCGGTCATCGATGATGTGTTGAATCAGACTCTTCTCGTAATCGCGATTTGTACCGGAATTGCGTGCGTTTTCGAGGAGCTCGCCTTACTCCTTCAAAGCATCGAAGATGTGCAGGCGCAGTACATGGTGCAGTTCAGCCTTAATGTCTTTATACTGGTCAGCGTTCAGGCTATGATGTCTATCGCGTTCCTTCTTACTGCGTCCACCGTGGCAATGTTCAGGCTCAAGCGGAGAGGACTGACGAAGTTCACCATCATGACATACCTCTGCAAAATCGCAGAAAACCTCGCGGGCGTGTATGTGCTCGTCAAGCTGGCTGTCAGCTACTTGCAAGCGATTTAATATCACCTAAAATCGAATAAATTTATTACATTGGCTGCGCAGGATAAGTCTTGCCGCTTACAGAAAAAGGAGAACACCATGAGCACTGAGTTAGTCGCCATTGAGCGCATCACGGTTCGAAAAGGGGACAGGAATGCGGACGATATTCGCAGCTGCCTCGCACATTATCTGCTTCAATTCATCAATTCCGCCAGCATCGAATTCATGTCGATGCATAAGCTGAACATCAAGGTCGATGGCAAGACGGCGTTATTTGTACAGGATAAGACCGGCGGCGTGGGTCTGAAAGGTCTTGATACCGACTGGCAGCACACGCCGGAAATGTCCGCAATCCTTGACCGGCTGGTGACGGATGTGGATGTTGAGGTGCTCCTTTCCTATGAGATGATTCACTTTTTCAGCACCGAGAACTTCTACGGCTACAATTTCTGGAGCGAGATGCTGCAGGAATACGGCTGCGAGGCGGTTCGGTACAAGGGCCTCGAATACTACGATGTGGAGAGCAATGTTGTCATGCTGTCCTTCGATGGTAAGGAACTCTGCGACAACCTCGACTATGTGCCGGAATCGGCGGTCAAGGACATCCACAAGTGGTTCTGCTGTACCTTCGAGATGTCGCTCGAACCCGATACGCCGTTCACTGCCGCACAGGTAGATAAGATGCTTGCCGCTATCGAGTCCGTGCATGGCGTCTTTGGCAGAGAAGAGGACGATGTTGCGGATGTGGGGGAGGATTACCTGTCCATCTGCACCGGCGTGACGCTGACCGACAAGGAAGTCCCGGCGTTTGCTGCGTTCCTGCAGGTAATGTCGGATGTCGCCAAAGAACTCGACACCACGCTCGACTATACCGCTGAGTTTACCCCGGCAGAAATGGAGACCTTTGCCGCTATGATTATGGATAACGACAAGGGCAAAATCGTGCCGAGATATTATCGGTACTAAAAGAAGACGGTTCAAAAGAACCGCCTTTTAGTTATTAAATTCGCATTAAGAGTTCTGCGGGAGTAAACGCAACGACTTTGCTTTTTGTAAAATCACGAACATTTCTCGTGATGATATAGTCAGCATGAACGTGCTCTGCTGTAGCACTTTGAACTGCGTCTTCAAAATCTTTCCAGTTCATTTCAACAGCTTTCATGAGAACCGAGCTGTTAAAATCTGCAAACTCAAAAATCAAGCCTAACTTATGGTATATTTCTTCGATTTTTTCAGGAGTGAGTTCTTTTCGAAGAATATACACAATGTTTGCGAAAGATAAAGTAGAGATATAACCTTTTGCTTGCTCTGTCTCACACAGCTTCCAAATCGTTGCTGACTCTTTTACGAAACCCGCTCGGTTTTGTAAGACGTCAAGAACAATGTTGGCGTCAATCAGCAATACCATATTTCTCTTTCAGCCTCTCTTCCTTCACCGTATCAAGGTCATAGTTTCCTTTTAAGACACCGGTGAGAGAATCTGTGAGATAGGAGACGGCCGCATCTTTGGGAATGAAGCGACCAACCTCACGACCATTTTTTGTCACAATAATTTCCTGACCGGACATAACGAGATTCAGGTATCTTCCGAAATTGTTTTGCATTTCGGTCGCTGTTGCAGTAGCTGTAATCATAGCGACACCTCCTTTTAGCTAATTATATTATATGCGATATTAGCTAAAATTGCAACACAAAACAATAAATAATGTTTGTGCCATGATGTTTACTGACTGCTTTTTACACGCTGAGCTTCACCTCAATGGTGGGGCTATTTTTTTGTATAGGAGAGGAAACCAATGATTTCTAAGGAACTTTTTTGCAAAACGATTGCTGATGTCCAAGAGCAAAACCGAAAAATCTCGGAATTCAACCATGCGCTTGGCAAAATCTGCGACTCGGCGGTAGTGTTCGATGCCGACAATCTGTATCTTGCTGCATTGCTCCGAATCCTCAAAGAGGAACTGGACGACAAGGCGGACACCATTGAGTGGTGGCTGTACGAGGATGTCCGCAAATGCATCTGGTTCGACCTCGAAGATGGTCGCCGGATGCGCTACGACATGCCTACCGCCGAATCCCTGTATGACTACTTGACGCTGCCGTTCGAGCAACTTCCTTTTGAGGTGGAATCACGATTTTCGTTTTCTCGCTTGTCAGTGCAGCGCTGCTTTGCATTGCATCGTTCATTTGCTACAAGCTATCGGGCAAGATGCTGGATGAGAAAGATGCGGAAAAATGCGCAAAGGAAGCGGAACTCGAAGAAAAACTGATTGACCTCATGATGCAGACCAAAAGCAAGCCGCTGTCGGACGATGAATTCAGTTTCGGCGGTGCTTATGAGGCATTGGTCATGGGGGGAGAGCGTCAAAAGCAGTTGGAGGATGTAGATGAAATTGACAAATTAACGGACAAAATTCATCTGCTGAGCATGGTCGAACAAATCTCATACCTCACGCTTTCATTCGGCGTTATGTTCGTCTGCATGCTTTTGTTCGTGACCGGTATTATCGCTGTTGGGGTACTGGCTGCGAGCGTGTATGCTAAATGAATGCTCAGAACGGAAAGAAAGGAGACACAATGAGCAAGAACCCGAAAATTGAAGGCATCGTCTTCAGATACGGCGATGATGACTACTCTTTCTGGATGCCAGACATCTCGAAAGATGAGAACGAGAAATTCGTGCAAACGCTGTTTGCGGCCTTTGAGGATAATGGCTGTTCGGTGCGCGGCACAAAGAAGGACATCCTCGATGCCATCCGAGAAAACACCTGAAACGATAGGTGCGAATCTCAGAAAAATTTTATGTGCTCGACACGAGCGTTCTTCTGTCATCTCCGTACTCTAACGAAAAACAACATTGACCAGGCACATTTCTAAGCACTGCGACATTTTTCCAAGATTTTGCAAGGCCGTTTGCAACATTTTTCCGAAATTCACTGACATTTTTTGCAGTCATCCATCACGGATGGCTGCTTTTTTTGTTTTTACGCGAAAAAGTTGCCGATTTGTGCGAATTGCAGATAATGAAAATCAAGGGCAGTCATAGCGGTGTTGTCCGCGGAGATTTTCCAGACAGTGTCTGGATTTTGGAGGAATCATAGATGTACGGTAAACCGATGCATTTCATAGACTGGCTGATTGATATGCCAGAAGAGTTTTCGTTTTGGGTAGAGGACCAGATAGCAGTAATGTCGCCGTTGACGATTGCCGTGGTAATTGTTGTCGCATTGGCTGTTTTGGCCGGTATATGGCTTCTCGTCGTCTCTGCTGCCAAGAAGGACGTGCGCAATACCAGCGAGATACTGGCGGGCATTGAGGAAGTCAATCAGGGATATGAGTTCTATGATGTGGACGAGGAAATTCGTCTCGAATACCCGCTTGAATCACTTGAAGAGTATAGGGGTGCTTCCCTCGATAAGCTGTTCATGGGCACAGTCCGGAAAAAGATTCCCCAGTTTGAAGAGGTTTTCGGATGGGCACAGTCGAATGTGATTCAGTTTGCGGCATATAAGGAAGAACTCAAAAGCATCCCCAACTGGACCGAGAAGGACGATGATTGCGGGAGAAGAATCCCTTTCTGGTTGTATAAGCACTATGAGGAGAAACTGGTCAATGCGGCGGTGTTCGGCACTCCCGTGACCGAGACGACCTTCATTGCGGTGAAGCAATATACGCCGCATAAAGGCAAGCCGATGGAGGAGTCTAAGACCTATTCGATGGCAGAAGCTAAGGAATTCGTAAGACTCGCTAAGGAGCACGAGCGGGAACGCCAGCAGCGAGAAAACGAGCGGAGGCAGGCATCCTCGCAAATCAAGTATGAGGTTTTGCAGCGTGACAGGTTCCGGTGCGTTGTCTGCGGCAGGACCCCGGAACAGGGCGCGAAACTTCATATTCAGGCGGTAAAGCAGCTTCCGAAACATGAGAGACCGTCTGCGGATTGTTTCCGAACCGTATGTGAGGATTGCATGAGAAAGAAAGGGTGAGGGGTAGAGATGTTTTGTATATGCGTACTTATCATAGCAGCAGCTGCCGTGTATATGGTCGAGGCGTATATCCATACCTACTACGCGATTGAGTATATGCACGGCGCACCGCTGTTCTTTGTGCTTCTGGCGAAATACGCGGCACCGGTCCTGTTCCTGCTCCTGTGCGGGTACTTTGCGTTCCGGTACAGGGAGAAGCGGCGGGAATCGGAAAAGCCTGCACAGGAAAAGCCCATGAACAAAGAAGAAGTTTATGCTGAAAAAATTAACGCGACCGTAAAAACAAAAGCCGTGTTCTCAGACCAAGCCGACCAGGTGCTGTATCAGGTCAAGCGATTCGGACAAAAGATGGCGGTGGCGTATAGCATGACCCAAGACAGCAAGACATCCGGGGAGCAGGCAAAGTGCCTGACGCTGTTGGCATCGGCAGAACGGATATTTTATGACCGGCTGGATGACGCTATCCGCTCGGCATCGATGTTCGATGAGACAGAATACAAAGCTTTCCAACAAGGCATTATCTCGTTCGGAGATACCGATACCGCTAAAAAGAAGCAGGAGATATACGCCGGTATCATTAAGACGATAAACAATGTGGTCCATGATAATGAGCGTCTTATCCTGCGCTTAGATTCTCTTGCCTTTGCACTCAATCAGCGCTCAGCACAGAATCCGTGGGATACCGATGTGGTCTTGGCGATGTCAAGACTTGATGATGTCATCACTAAGACGAATCAAGACCTTGAACAGGACGAGGAAATCAGCCGCGAGGCTTTGAAACGATACGACACTCTAAATGGAGGTAATTGACCATGGCAAGAAAAGGTGTGTTCCCGATAGTAGCGACCTTAGCGGTCGTTGGCGTGGTATTGGCGGTGTTCTCCCAGACGGTGATGCGGGACTCGAATATCAGCACCAATACCATGACAACGGAGCAGGCGTATGCGGATTTGAGCGGGAAGATGAAACGCATCGGGGTACAGGAAGTATCTGTAAACCCGCAGCAGCTTGATGTATCGGAGTTTTTGGACGCGAAAGATGAGTTGCCGGATATCGACTCCTCCTACCCGTTTGTGGTGGAGGGGAACGGTGATGTCAACATTGAAATCTTCTCTTCCGGCGAGAAAGCAGCAGAGTCCGGTTCCGATTCTTTCCTGACCAGCATGGCAAAGAAGTTCAATACCCAGCACAACAAGACTTCCGGGGACAAGACTATGAGCGTCTCTCTGCGCTCCGTTCCGTCCGGTACGGCGGCTGAATACATCTCGACGGGAAAGTATCAGCCTGAGTGCTATACCCCCTCAAACACGCTCTTTGGCGAGCTGGTGAAGAACGAGGGCGTAGAGTTGACCGTTGAGGCTGACCGTCTGGCCGGTAATGTGGCGGGTATTCTCGTATCAAAGAAGACAGAGGATATGCTTCGCTCTGAATATGGTGAAGCGTCTGTTTCTTCCGTTCTGAACGCAACCATTGATGGCAAACTCATGATGGGGTATTCGAACCCCTACACGAGTGCTACGGGTCTCAACTTCCTGCTTGCGGCCCTTGCGAGCAGCGGCAGCGATACGATTGTCGATGCAGCTGCTGTCGAGAATTTTCAAAAATTTCAAGCGAACGTCCCTCTCGTATCCTTCACGACCCAGCAGATGGTCCAGTCGGCGGACAAAGGCATCGTGGACGGTGTCGTGATGGAGTACCAGTCTTATCAGAATGACACGACCTTGCAGCGCAACTACGAGTTCGTCCCGTTCGGTGTCCGGCACGATAATCCTCTGTATTCCATCGGGAATGTCTCTGCGGAGAAGAAGGAAGTCATTGCTGTATTTGTTTCCTTCTGCGCCCAGAACCAGGCAGAGGCGACGAAAGACGGGTTCAATGGCCTCGATGACTATGCTTATACCGGCAAAGTATATGACGGCAACACCATCGCACAGGCGCAGAGTGTTTGGAAGGAAGAGAAGGATTCCGGTATTCCTATCGTGGCGGAGTTCGTTGTCGATACTTCCGGGTCAATGCGCGGAGAACCTATCAATGCACTGAAAACGGCCATGATTAACACCATCCAGTATATCAATGACGACAACTATATCGGCATCATTGGCTTTGATTCGGATGTCAGAGAATATCTGCCTATTGACCAGTTCTCTCTGACTCAAAAAACTCTGTACAAGGGTGCTGTAAATTCCCTCGACGCGAACGGCAATACAGCTATGTATAACGGTCTTTGCGTTGCAATGGACCGCATTTACAAGAAGTCTCAGGAACTCGGCGGTAACTGCACGCCCATCATCTTCGTGTTGACGGATGGTGACAACAATACCGGTTATGAGTTCTCTGATACGAAGAACATCATCGCAGGCATGGATATCCCGATTTATACCATCAGCTACAACTATGCAGCAGACAGCCTCTCGGAACTCGCGTCCATCAATGAGGCAGCATCCATTGTTGGAAACAGCGAGGATATTACCTATAAGCTCCGCAACCTGTTCAATGCAGAGATTTGACACCTCCCACGATTGAAATCGTGGGATTCCCGGGTGGCGGTGGCAAGGCTTATCACCATGCCGCATACAAGGCAGCGAGTTATGCGGTTTCCCACCATCCGCTACGGGTGTAGCGCACAATGAGCATCCAGCCTAAAAGGTTGACCAACATACTTGTCTGCATTCCCAGTTCTTTTAAGTGCATCCTCCGAAGGAAGTTTCACCTCTTGCGAGGCAGCTCTCTAACGAGGAATGTGTCGAATTCCCCGAAAAACTATTATTTTAGAACCCTACGCTTGCAGGAAGGTAGCTTTTATCCTTCTGCAAGTGCTTTATTGTATTTTCGTGCATCACTAAGAATGCAAGAAAAGCTGAGTTAAGAGCTTTTGTATTGTATTCCAAAGATTCAGTATTTATATATTCAAGCAGAAAAGCGGAATACAGGTCACGCTGGACTACTTCTCCGCTGCTGAGGTGTGCCATTCGTTCGGAAAGTCTCTTCTTGGTGTAGCTTTCATCTGTATGGTCAAATTGCGAGGCTTTTGTTTCAAAGGTGCTGACTTTGATAACGCTGCCGCCATAACGATTGGCTTTTTTGTTCAGGATGGAAATAAACATTGCGGGGGCGCAGCGGCTCAACGATTTGCCAAACCGTTTTTTAGTATGTGCTCTGCCAGTTTTAGCGTTGGTTTTCGTCTCCTTGCTGCGTTTCTGCAATGCTTTATAGTTCATGTCTTCAACCACAAACTCGTTGCCATGCTGCAGCAATTCGTTAGCAAGGATGTTGTGCTCCATCTTGCGGATATCTGCCAATCGGCGGTTTAAGTCACGCAGTTTTGCTTTCAAACGGAAATAGCGCTTGCTGTACTTCCAGTCACGCCTTTGTTTGTGACTATGCTGGCGCTTCAGCCTCTTTATCGTGCCATCCGGATTATAATATTTCGGATTTGTAACGCGGCGTGAGCGGTCCATTGCACGCTGTGTGCGAGCAATCTGATTAGTGAGTCCTCTTGCTTGCGCTCTTGCTGATGGCGCAAGAACTCTCAAATCGCAGATATCTTTACCACTAATGGCAAGCGTTTGCGTGCCGATATCAAGACCTATGCGCCCTTGATTGACAGGATGCTTCATCACGCCGTTACCGTCGCACTTTGTGGGAGGATAGCCTTCTAAGATGAATTGTGCATAATACTTCCACTTGGTCTTAACCCACTTACGAGTAATGCGGCAGTATTTCACTCCACATTTGAGAGCTTCCTGCTGATATTTTCCTGTCTGAGTTTTAGGATTACGCAACACAACAGGAAATTCATGCTTTCCGTACACAATGCGCAGGTTGCCTTTTCCGATAGTGGGTTTTATTTTTGCGATAGCGGCAGCAATTTCAGCTTCCATTTGTGGTTTTACCTCATCGGGAAGAACGACTTTCTTATCGTCTTTAGGGTCAGGTCGCCCGTACATATCATCGTATCGCTTCTCAACGGCTTTTTGCGCCTTGCGCTTAGCCGACTCTATATTGCTTGTAGTGAGGTTTGCCGGGCGAAGCACGATACCGGTGAAGTTGTTTTTTCCGGAGATAGCTGCTAAATCATCTAACCTTTTGTAGTGAACCTCTTTTCCTTTGCTAAAGAAGAAAGTGTTCCATGCTTTCCAAACATCAGAGGCAACTGCCTGTGCTATATGGGAGTTTATGGCATAGTGCCTTGCATACGGCACAGCCAACTTATGAAAAGCATCTTCAGAAAAACGATATTCTTTAAGCATCTTTTCGCGTTGCTTAAAGAGGACTTTCTGCTCATCGCTGTCGGGAGCAGCTTTAGCAATAGCTGCCATCAATTCCCGATATTTGCGCATCTTGCGCAATTGATGCCACATTTTCGTAGTGACGCTGACAAGCTGATTATAGATAGTGCCACATTTCTTGAACTCCTTATACAGATAGTCTTGCTCGTTGAGACTTATATCAAGAGGCAATGTCAATACAAATGATGGCGTGCTATTCTTGCTCCCGAAAGCCATAAAGTTACCCTCCTCTCTTTTTTTGCTGTTCTACATAGTGTTGAATCGTAGCGGTAGACACATCTCCGGCAGTGCTTACAAAATAGCTGCGTGTCCACATTTGCATAACCGTGTCAGGAAAAAACTCTTGCTTGAGTATCCTGCCGGTGGTTCCTTTAATAATTTTCATGATTTCTGCAGCACTTAATGTAGGCGGAGCATTCACGAAAAGATGGCAATGGTCTATATGACATTCCATTGCCAGTATCACAATGTCGTTTTGCTCACAAATTTGAGTTACAAGTTCCTTGAAACGAGCTTCAAACCCATCCACCAGAAATAATTTCCTTCGACAGCGTGGGCAAAACACAAAGTGATAATTTATCATAGAAACGGTTGCTTTTGTGCGTCTGTAGTTTCTTTTCATGTATCTGTTTTATCACAATTCAGACAAATTTATGTTACAGATATATGAACTTTATATCACAACATCGTCACATTACAATTATATTGGTAGATACGAAGAAAACCATTATTGTCGGCCTATCATCCCACGGTTGAAACCGTGGGCTTTCCCAGCCTTCATTTTGTAACTCAAAAGCGCGGTTTTGTCCGCGCAGCTGCTCAAAAAGACAGCCTCCACGCGGCGAGCAGCGGACAACGGGAAACACTCCCGGCGAATCGTCTTTCAGAACGAAAGGTGGGATAGCCCTATGCGAGTTCAACAGGTTCCGAACTCACCCTATTTCATCCATTACGACGATGAGGGCTTTTGCTGTATATCCAAAAGCAGAGAAAGCCAAGAACCCATCCCGGAATCTGAGACGCAAGCGTTTCTTGACGCAGTAGCCAACGGGCTACTCTACATCGAGAAAGAGCGAAAGAGCAGATACCAACGAATTGACGAAGCTAAGAAAGTTGCTTTTGCCAAGGGTGAAGCGGAAGGCAAAGAAGACAAGCTCATCGCCACAGTCAGGGAACTGGAGGAAAAGCAAGCATTAAGGGAAGAGCAGGAGCGCAAGGCATACCAAGAATTGTATACTCATACTCGGTCTCGGCGTAGCACGAGAACGGAATGGGTTCGCTTGTCACGCGGGGGATGGTGAATAGCATGATAGGAAGCATTCCAATTCCAAACACCAGATTTTATCTGACCAGCATCGACGGTAAGAAATGGTTTGTAACCGAATATTATAGAACTGCGCCGTTTAACCCAGACAAGGAAACATACGACTTATACAAAGCGTTTGCAGAAGCCTTCCGAAAAAACGAAAGGGAAGAGCGGGAGTTTCCGGAAGAACTCAAAAACGCCGTCAACAAAGCGTACGAAAACGGTTTTTATGCCGGGCGGCACAGTAATCTGTAAACACCTACGAGTTTGAGCGAAGACAGATATACAGCGTATGGGAGGTAAAAGAGATGCAAAGTAAATTGAAAATTATTCCGCTGGCAATTCTGATGTTTGCGGTGGCAGCATTATTTGCTGTCGTGCCCATCTTGTCATTTCAGCAAGAAAAAAGAACGGACCTTACAACCGTCACGGCGACAGAAATCAACAACTATATAAAGAAACCGGTTGAAATGAATTCAGGTGACTATAAGATTTTGAGTGGAAGCTCAATGTGGGAACGGCACCAAGCCGCAGGGGAGGAGCCGTCCGGCGACTATGTGACAGCCTTTTATCCACTTGAAGTCTACGCGAAAAATGGCGATGTGTATGTTATCGCGGTGGAACTCAACGCAGATGAAAAGGACGTGTACTATATCAAAAATGCGTCCATCAATGGTAACATCCTACCTATCCCGACAGAACATCTCGAAGACTTTAAGCTCGCGACGGTAGGGCAGAATATCTGTCCGTACTATTTGAGCGTAAACAGCAGAACCCCTGCGGGCGAAGCCATTGGCGCAGTAATAAGCGGCATCTTAGCTGTCCTGCTTACTGTAAGCGGCATTGCCATGCTGACATTCACAAAGAGAAAGACAGAATAGCGAATCATAAAAACAATCAAGAAAATCAACAGCTTTGCGAAATATTTTTTACATAGAGACCGGTTTTTTTGTAGACATTTGCTGCAATGTAGATACAATAAAAACGAAAAGAAGATAATGTTTTTGAAAATCAACAGCGAGGCATAAAAACATGAGCATCACAAAAATCGAAACAGCCTCCGGCGTAACGCTGGTTCTCAATGGCAACACGATATTTGCTTCTGATGATACCTCGTACTGGCTGCAGGAGTCCAAAATTATCGGCGGAAATGGACATGTATACGGGCATGCACAGACTATCCAAGATGCTCTGTGTCTGGTCTTGGCAAAGTACGGCGGACTCAAGGGTTCCAGTACAAAGCAAGTAAAGCAGGCAAAGAAGGTGAGCCAATGGTAATTTGTACAAATTCCGGCGTGACGATAACCAACTGCAGCAACATACTGATTGCGTCTGACGGCAAAACATATACCCTCAGCGGACAAATGCTGCTATGCGGCAGCAGAGTCATCAGCTATAATTGTCGGTCAAAAGAAGAAGCGCTTGGCACGGTCGTTGGACTATACGGTGGACGAAGGCTCTAAGGCATATAAGCTCAATTTTGCCAGCACTTTGATATTCTGTGGTATGCGTTCCAGCACTTTGATATTATAGGAAGAGCCACTAAACCGCACAAAAAAACAACAGGGAAGGATAAATAAAACAATGGCAAGAAAAAACGCAAGCAACTTAGATAATCAGATATCTCTTTTGGATATGATGGTTTCGGAAAGTCCTGAGTACAGTGAAGAAAAGCCAAAAGAAAATCAAGAAATCAGTGAGAATGCAAAAAACGACGCAGAACAGACAGGTGAGCCTTCTCATCCCAAAACAAGTAAACCAGCAAAGGCAAAGGCGAGCATCTCCACGCAGGCGCTGAGTGTTGTGAAGGCGGTATATGCTGATACGGTCGAAACGAATTGGGAAGAATTGTTTGATGGTTTTGACAGGCTTTATGCTATCACTTTCTCCTCCGGTATCGAGTTCGTGAATAAGGTCATCAACAAGTTCTCGTATGCTGAAGTCGTGTTCGGATGCGAGAAAATCATCGCCAACGACATTGCTGCCATTATGTCGGTGCAAATCGACAGCGTGCAGCGGCTCGCAAAATCTAAGTCGGCAGGAAACCTCGCGAACCGGCTCGATGACGGGTCCTTGCAGCTGTATGTATCGCGGGACACGAAATCGCACGAGAAAATCTTTATCTTGGAGAGCGCTGACCATAAGCGTGTCCGAGTCATCACCGGAAGTGCGAATATGTCGGCATCGGCGTTTTGCGGCATCCAGCGAGAGAATATCGTTTGCTTCGATGATGAGGCGGCATTTTCGCATTACAAGGTTCTGTTCGAGACCTTCAAGGAGACCTGCTCCGACAATGTCTCCTACAAGGCAGTCGTGAGCACCATGAATCAGGAAGATTATCTGAAAGAGAACATCAAAGAAGTACCCGTCTTCCAGTCCATTGAAAAGCAGAAGCTTGTCTTTCTGGAACAGGCCCAACCTGAGGACGAAGTGGAATACGAGATAGTCGCCGATGTCAAGAAGATGCAGGAGCTCGTCAAGCCAATCGTGCCTAAGATGCCGGTACAGGGTAACCGTATCGTGGTAGCATCGGAACCGATGCGTGTTTTTACGAAACGGTATACCGAGGTTCGGCGCGTAGCAGCTGAGGCTGTTAAGCAGCTTCCGAAACTGCATATCGATTATGATGCCGGGACCATGACCTTCAACGACGAGAATATCGACCTCAATCCGAATCTCAGCGAGGTGGCAAAGAACATCAAGAGCATCCAGAAATTCTTTTCAGGCATGGACTACTTTTACGGCGATGTCGAACAGGCCAAGAAGGACTACTTCAAGTATATGACCTGGTATCTGGCTACCCCGTTCATGGCGTATCTGCGGTATTTTGCCTCGAGGAACAATTACGACACCAAACTGTTCCCGATGTATGGCGTTATATACGGCGACTCAAACGGCGGCAAGACGACCTTTATCAAATTCCTTGTCAAACTCATGTGCGGCGAGACCGCCAAGATGAACACAACGGAGGATTTTACAGCCACAAGAATCGACGGCCTCAAACGAGTATGTGAGGGACTGCCGCTGAACATCGACGACCTCGCCAAGACCCAGTTCCAGAACCATTCAGAACGGGTAATCAAGAACGATGAATGGGGTATCTCAGACAGGCTCGTGAACTATCCTGCTGTATCTATCACATCGAATAAAATCACCTCGCTGACAAAAGACCTCTCGAAACGGGCTATCATCTGTCGAATCGGTGCTAAAATCGACAACGAGCGCGGTGCCAAGAACTCGAAGCGTGTGAATGAGAGTATGTCGGAGCTGACTACCGCGTTCTACGGGGAGTATGTCCGCCGGATGCTTATCTGCATCGATGAGATGACGACGGAAATGCGTGAAAATGCGAATGGCAAAGAATACTTCCCGGATATCTTCCATGCTTCGTCCAGTGTGATTGCAGATATCTTCGAGGCTTGCGGAATCGATTTGCCGGACTATGTGCGTATCCTGTATTACAACGACTACATGGGTGATGAGAGTATTGGTCGAGCTGCGATTGAGAAAATCGAACTGGCATGGCAGGCAGACCCGAGTAAGTTCCGGGTGGACAAGAAGCAGAATCGGCTCATTTATACCTATCCACAGGATGGACCTTGGTACGAACTGAAATACATAGCAGACGAGCTGCCGAACTCCCTCGAAGCAGAGATTTCTGGCGGCAACCAGCTTATCATGAACTACGAGCAGGCACAGGAATTGTTCGGCATCAAGTTCCGGCGCTGGCTGGGAATCTTTAACCTCTAATACTACTAAAGGCAGGTCCTTTCCGGAGCCTGCCTTTTTATTTCGCAAAAATAGTTGCCCATTCGTGCGAATTGCGTACTATGAAGTATACAGGCAAGCGGTACTGCCGCTGAAAACGACTATTGCGAGAAAGGAAAGAGCACTATGAACGAGCAAAATTTCGTTGAAGATACGCAGGATTCTACTGAGGATATTCAGTATCAGGCATATGTGGCACTGGTCGAGGATTTCAAAGAATTCATCGATACGACAGTAAAGGCCGGCAAGGATTCCTATAAGCATGTAGACTTGTTCAACGGCAAGCCTTTAGAGGAGTCCGTGACGCATACTGTGCCGCTGGACGATGACAAGGCACAGCTTCTAGCTGCGGTGTGCATGGACTTGGCAAACTCGACTCTGTGGCTGTATTATCACCAGAATAAGTTCAAGGATACAGAGTTCGCCGAGGTCGTCAACAACAACTATCCGAAATATCAGGTCCGAGTACAGCAGGAGATGAACCAAGAGGGAGGACAGTTTTATCTGCGCAGCTGGTATTCGCTGGCTCAGAAGATTTCCAGAGAGTGCCAGTTGAAGGCATACGAGGGCTACAAGCCAAAGGAGCAGATGACTTATGTGAACATCTATCTGCTCGTCTACGCTGCCATGAAGTCCCTGAAAAACGGTTCATTGAACCGTATCATGGCAAATATGGAGTACGATTCCGATAGAATCAGGAATCTTGCGTTCTATTTCTTCAACTACATCCTTGAAATTCTTGAAAAACCTCTTTAAGGATAAAAGAATTGTCCTGCACATGCCGTTTTTGGTGTGTGCAGGGCTTCTTTATTTGTAGCACATGGGTCGGAACGATATGGCGGAACAATATAAAAATTTAATTGACATTGTTCCGATGCATTGTTCCGAAAGGCTGGTTTTGTTGCGGATGGGGCTTTGGTAGTTGCCATGAATTGTGCAAGGTTTACAAAAATTATGGTGGGATTTCTACATTTCACTCAGGCAAATTCTGCAATGTTAATGTCAAAGGCGCAAATTTTTGAAAAAGCGGTGCAGAAAATTTCTCTCAATAGGCTCATCCACAGAAAAACATGGAATGCAACCGAAAACCCGCTGGAAAAAGTGTGGATTTCAGCAAAAACTCGTTGGGAAAATGTGCAAGGACACAAAACTGGTAGGAGTTGCAACTCATACACAATACTGAGAGTTTTCTTCACTCGCGTTCATAAAAAATGGGTACGCCCGCACTATATCGGCATACCGATATACGACAACCAAATGATGCAGCGCAGCCCTCGCCGTTTCGTTTTGAATAATTTAGCCGCCGCATTCTCGTGACTTTAGTCGTGAGTTGGGCGGCTTTTCTCTTGATTTATAATCTCACATATGGTATAATAATTGTGGTGATATTATGCAACAATTCGTCAATAATAACTTGTCATATGGTAGAGGTTACGTCTACAATATTCAGTATCATATTGTGTGGTGTACAAAGTACAGGAAGCCCGTTTTAGTAAACGAAACAGAGCAATCGCTTAAAGAGTCTCTGCAGCAAACTGCTGAGACCTTAAAAATCAATATTGTAGAAATGGAATGCATGCCCGACCACATTCACCTGTTGGTGGAGTGTTCCCCGCAACACTTTATCCCGGATATGGTAAAAGTGCTTAAAGGTAATAGCGCAAGGTATATTTTTATGGCGTATTCCGAACTCAAAAAACAGCTTTGGGGAGGGCATCTTTGGAACCCAAGCTACTTTGTTGCAACCGTGAGCGATAGTACTCGTACTCAGATACAAGAATACATCGCTTCACAAAAGATGAAAGACTGAAAGAAAGGAGGCTTCACGATGAAGATTGTATCCAGCTACGGCATAGAGATTAAAAAGCAGCATATGTTTGATACCACGATTAAGATTTATCGTGAAGCTGTATCTTTCTTGATTAACTGCCTTAACAACGAGTGGCCTTATATTCAGGCTATCGACAAAGCAAAAGCACGGTTCAACTTTGCCGAAAAACTTGTCCATACAACAAAGAACAACGCGGCAAAATATGATTTCGATGCCAAGTTTTATAAGTTTCCGAGTTATCTGCGCCGTGCCGCCATACAGGCGGCTTTGGGTTCTATTAGTAGCTACCATAGTAACTATAAAAATTGGGAAACAAACGGCAAGGTTGGTAAAGAACCAAAACTTCAATGTGATAGATTTTGCTTCCCGGCTTTCTATAAGACCATTATGTATGAGGAAAGCAACAAACCCAACCAGTGCTATCTGAAGCTGTATAAAGACAATGACTGGATTTGGATTCCAATTGCGATGCGTTCCACCGATGTTAAGTACATTACGAAATACTGGTCACATTGCGAAAAGAGTGCTCCTACCCTCGAAAAGAAGTACGGAAAGTATTTTCTTCGCTTCGCTTTCGTGGAGAAGGTAGAACTCTCTGAAATTCAAATTCAAGACAGGCGCATCTGCGCCGTAGACCTTGGTCTCAATACTGACGCCGTGTGCAGCATCATGACTGCTGATGGAACTGTCCTTGCAAGAAAATTTATCAATTTTCCGAGTGAAAAAGACCATCTGTATCATGTGCTTAACCGTATCAAGCGTAAGCAAAGGGAGCACGGTCCCAACAGCGCCGCAGCTATGTGGCGTTACGCCAAAGCCTTGAATAACGATATAGCGAAAAAGGTTGCTGCCGCGATTACTGAATTTGCTGTGCTTTATTCTGTAGATGTGATTGTTTTTGAACATTTGTCATTTACAGGCAAAAAGCACGGCGGCAGTAAAGCACAAAAGCTGACAATGTGGAAACGTAATTCCATACAGGATTATGTGACACAGAAGGCGCACCGCTGCGGTATCCGGATTTCGCGTATCTGCGCTTGGGGCACAAGCAAACTTGCTTTTGATGGCAGCGGTGCCCTTGAACGTGACAAAACCAATCATGCCCTTGCAACTTTTGCAAGCGGTAAACAATACAACTGCGACCTAAGCGCGAGTTACAATATTGGCGCTCGCTACTTTGTCAGAGAGTTGCTAAAACCCTTGCCAGCGATGGTAAGGTCTCAGCTTTCGGCTAATGTTCCGGATGCTGAGCGTAGAATCCAAGTTACACTTGCCACGCTTAAAGTTCTGTATCCTGAGCTTAAAAAACTCAGTACACAGGCAGCGTAAGATGTACAGATGCTAACTGAGTTATTAGTTTTCTTGCGGTGATGGTTTCCATCTGGATGCCTGAGCTGAGGGATTACCGTATCTTTCGTTAGAACGCCGCCACCCATAAAAGGGCGGGAAGCCCATGACTTCAGTCGTGGGAGGATTCACCTACAACTCAAACCATATCGATGGGAGCCGCCTGACGCATGACCAGACCCGCTATATTTTCGAGACGAATACTATCGGGTTCGAGAGCGGGGCTGTAAATGTGGATGATGTTGTCGAGACCGCGAACCATTTCCGATGCATCGACATGGTCATCGACAACGCTATGTATCCGCTGTCGGAGACGCTCATCAAGCGCCTGCATCTCACGCTAAAAAACGGCACAAGCGATTCCCGGAAAGACTGGTTTGCTGTTGGCGAATATAAACGCGTTCCTAACGAGGTCGGCGGGCGAGATACCACCGCTCCGGAAAAAGTCGAAGCGGAGATTTCCGAGTTGTTGTCTGCCTATAATACCGTCCCGAAGCATACGCTCGAACAAATCATTGCGTTCCATCATGACTTCGAGTGCATTCATCCGTTTCAAGACGGCAACGGGCGTATTGGCCGACTTATCCTTTTCAAGGAATGTCTTAAAAACAACATTGTCCCGTTTATTATCGAGGATGACTTGAAGATGTTCTATTATCGCGGGCTTCACGAATGGAACCATGAGCATGGGTATTTGGTGGATACCTGCTTAACGGCACAGGACAGATTCAAAGCATATCTGGACTATTTCAGAATCCCGTATGGCGGCTGAATTTTACGAAATCCCTGATGGAGACAAAAGGGGGATAGTATGAAAATCAAAGTGATGTATCGTGCCCAGTGCCTTGCTGCAGCTTTGGTGTATGGACCCGAGTATGATGCCGAAAACATCGACGAACCTACGCTCATCATTTCGATTTCCAGCACTAACGATAAGCTACCGCTCATCATGAACGAGACCGACAACGAGAATATCCGGCATATCGAATACCTCCAGTTCGATGACATCGACACTGCCGAAAGCGTGCATGGGCTCAAACCTATGTCTGACGAGGACGCCGGATGTATTGTAGATGCACTTCTTCAGTATGTTGACGAAGTTTCTCAGATTATCGTGCATTGCGATGCGGGATATTCCAGAAGCCCTGCCGTAGCAGCGGCTCTGGCGAAGGCATTAAGGGAGAGCGACGAAGAATTTTTCGGGCACGACTATTGCATAAACAATCATGTGTACACCACGCTCCTGAAACAACTGTCAGAGCGGAAAATCCTAAAATAGTTGCCGAATCTTGCGAACGGCATAGTATGAAAGTATGACCATTGCGGCGGGCGGACCTTTTGGGTCTGCCCATTTTTTCGTTTTGGAGGTACATCCTATGCATCATTCGCAAAAGCGGTATAAGACGCTCTATTTCTTTGCCGCGTTGATTGCAGCCGCTTTCAGTGTATTGCTCATTGAATTGGGCGGAATCGGGGACAGCGACTATTACTGGCATATCGTTCTCGGCAGAGAAATTTGCTCTACACACACGATTCCGGTCGCAGATGCCTTCTCCTGGATATCTCAGGATTTAGGGCTGACAGAGACCGCGCATTCATGGCTGAGCAGCATCATCCTCTATCAGTTCTCGTGCATTTCTTCTAATCCCGTGGTAGGACTGCTCATCTATTCCTTCATCACCGCGTTCCTGTACGCACTCTTTATCGAATACGCTTGGGCAAAAGAATTGCGCGACCCGTTTGAGAATTGCCTGTTCGTCACCATTGTCACGGCGTTGCTATCCTGGGCCGGAAGACCTCAGAACATCGGCATGATTCTCTTTGTGGTCTCTTTTTATTTCTTGAACGACCTGTACCGGAACCCGGACTCGAAACGATGCTGGCTATTGCCGGTTTTGAGTTTCCTCTGGGCGAACCTGCATGGCGGGTCTTTGCCTATCCTGTTCGCGTTCATTGTTCTTTTCATTCTGATGTGCTATCTGCCCAACATCAATACCTTCGGTCTTGTCAATGAGAACGAACAGAAGACAAAGAAGGTCAAGACCTATATCCAGATTTTTGTTGCCAGCCTTCTGACCGGACTCATCAATCCCTACACATACAAACTGTACTACTACTTCTTCCTGACAAACAACGAGGCTACAAAGAAATATGTCTCGGAATGGCAACCGTGCGAGCTCGCCGATATCGTTGCCTTCTTCTGTCTGGCATTTCTGTTCATTGTCTTTGCCTCGCACAAGAAAGTCCGCATCACGGAATTTCTGCCGATACTTTGCTGTCTGATTCTTACATCCCGCTATGTACGAATCCGCACCTATCTTTTGATTGTCACTACGCCTTTGATTTTTCGGTTCCTCGCTGTCATGATGAATGAGCAGGAAAACAAGATGTGGAAGACCGGCGGCAGGCCAACGGAAGGGTTCACAGGCCAGGCGAAGAGGAGTACAATTCTCACCTCAGTTGTGCTGGTCGCCGTCATCGTTCTCTATGCTCCCTTTGTTATCAATGACCCTGACAAGACCTACGACAAGATGGACCCTGTCTTTGTGCAGGAGCTTCACGAACTAAATCCTCAGCGCCTATACACGGGCTATAACGACGGAGGCTTAGCGATATACCATGGGTTCCAAGACTTCGCAGACAGCCGCGCAGACCTGTATCCGGACGATGTGATAGACGCTTCTATCTCGATGGGCACTGGCTCGGAAAGTGCTACTGAACGCACGGTTCAGGATACTCTCGATAAGTGGGATTTTGATGCCGTTCTGCTCAACCGCTCTCAGCATAAGCTGTGCATCGAGGTCATGGACCTGCTTCCTGACTGGACCCGCGCTATCGAGTCTCAATACTATGTTTTGTTTGTCCCGAAAACATAATATTGTTTGCTTGCTCCCTGGCATTTTTGCCGGGGAGTTTTTGGTTTTGTTGAAAACGGAGAAGATTTTGGCGCTTTCTGGCTGGTTCCCGCTCTGAACACTGACAGAACCGGGCCGTTCTGCGCTAACATTTGTCGAATCATGGTTGTATCCAATGCACCTGATTCACTTGTGCAACTTGCCATATGCCCATGCCTGCCCCCACTTGCGGTTACTTGCGAACCGCAGATAATGGGAAATAAGCAACTAAAATCACAGTATGATGTGTCCTCAATGCAATGGAACGCCATATATAGGGGTATCACAATGCAAGCTGCAACTGCTGCTACAATCGAATATACTGATTATCCCGAGTGCGAGCGCCGTATTTACCCTACGGAGAACGATATTGCGTTCTACAAGACTTACGAGTTCTGCGAAGCAGAGGGCGCTCTTCAGGTGTACTCTAAGCCCGAGGGTGTCGGGCACAAACTTAGTGCCATTCGTCAATTTGCCCCGAACTCTATCATGCCGGAATTGCATAGCATCTTCACGAAGACCAGTGAAAAGTCGAATCGGCTCACATACTATAACTGCACCACGAACCTGTACATCACGAATAACACGGCGTACTGGGCCAAATCCCTGCGTGAGAGCGGTATTCGTACAGATTCCCGCATCTCTCAGCTGATTTCTCTTGGCTTTGATATCGACTGTCATGAGGAGGGTGTCCCTCTCTATTACAGTGATGGCATCTGCAAGATGCTGACCACCGCCATTTATAATGGGGCTCTTCCGGAAGGCTTTGTTGTCAATACCGGACGCGGCGCGGCTTACTGGATTTTCATAGACCCTGTCAATCCGAACAACAAGCACGCCCTGAAAATCTATAAGCGGTTACATACCAAGATTCGCACGATGCTGAAAGCGGAGATTGTGAATTGGGGCGACAATTACCTGTACGCTTCCGTAGATGATTCCGTTAAAGGCATCAATCATATTATGCGCCTGCCAGGCACTTTCAATACGAAGGCCGGGCGTTGCTGCCATGTCTATCATGCCCCTGCAGTGGGATACCGGCTCAATGACCTGTATGTCCTTGCGGATTCTATCGATGTTGAGTGGCGAATCGTGGACGATACAGTCGTCTCGAACCGCGAAACCTTCAATACCACCGATGAGCAGGAGCTCGCATGGGCAAAGAAACGCTTTGCGAAGCGTATTCTTGAATGGAATACGGAGCGCTCGGTCGTTTCTGCCAGAAGTATCGCAAGACCCCGGTCTGAGATTGCCGAACGCTGCATCACGCAGCGCTGGGATGCGGTCATCGATTTCCTGCGCAGAAATACGACTCCTGTTGGAAAACGGCATACTGTGCTGCTGTACTGCTTATCTACAGCATGCGATTATCACCAAGCTGCGTCTTTGGAAAAGGCACAGCTTATTAACTCTACCTTTGCGGAGCCGCTTCCGGACAAAGAAGTTGCAAAAATCGTCAGCTGGGTGAAGCATCCGTTCAAGGATGAGACCATTGCTGAGGCTCTTGGTCTGACCAAGGAAGAGTTCAAAAATCTGCGCATCAATACTTTCAAAAAAAAGATGGACAGGAGTCGTCAGATTCATGACGGAATTCTGTACCCGGTTGCCAGCTCCGCTGCTGACCGCAAGATGCTCGGCGTTCTGATTGACCATAAGGTTATCCCGGATTACCGTATCCGCAACCATAGAAAAATCTGGGAAGCGGCACAAAAGCGCGAAGCCAAGAAGGCAATGTACGATACCATCATCGAGCTCTTTGACAATGAAAAACTGAGCATCAAGCAAATTGCTAAAAAACTAGAAATCGGCATCGATACTGTCAAGCGTCAGGCTGCAATTCGCGGTGTTGATATCGTGGACGAGGAAAAGAAGCGCCGTATGCGCCGTACCCTCGAGATGCAGGCACTCTCCGGCGAGGGTTGGAGCGTCAAGGCGATTGCGGAACTGTTCAAGTGCCATGTAGCGACCGTCTACCGCGCTCTGCAGGAAGTCATTGAACAGACTGCCGAGGAACTTGAGCGCTCGATTCGCGCGGCTGCTGACAGGGTTGTCGAGCACACGAATGAACTCAAAGTCAAGGCTATTGAGGCATTTGAGCAGATGAAAAATCCGTTCCTGCCCGTTTTCGAAAAAGCCGAGCTGCGTCTTGACCTGTACGCAAAACAGAAGACCATCGACCGAATCACGAAGCCGTTTCAGGATGCCGGTTACCTTCCCGCAACGCTCGCACTGCCTCGCAAGCAGGTCGTTGAAGGCAGCAACTTGAGCGTGGCTGTCCGGCTCGGCGGCGACTACCAGACCGTCTGCTCGATGGATGAGTTGCTGCTGGATGAGTTCCGGCCGAAGCGCGTGGACTACTCAAAAGCAAACCTTTGGCTCACAGAACCCGATGACGACCCCGAGCATTTTGAGCCGGATTTTCCAGATGACGCCGCGTTCCAGATATCTGCTGAGTGTCCGGATGAATACGATAACGAAGTATCCAGCAGGTGGTAAAACCGCTTGCTGAGCCCGTTTTGTTTCGCAAATTTACGCAAAATGGTGGCAATAAGAAAACAGGTATTGTGCTGCCCTAGATATATAGAGCTCTATAAGATTAAGAGAGCCTTAGATTTTTTTGGAAAGAACCGGAAAGGGTAGGAGAGCGGTTAAGAAAGCGCTGGAGCCCCTGAGAGTGCCTGTGGGTAGAACCTGAGTAGGGTAGGGTGGCTACGCAAACACTTAAGCTCAAACTCCCGTAGGCCGCCGTATGGCGGCAACTGCGTTTTCGCAGGTAGAGCAGCCAATACAACGGGGAACACTTAGCGCAGCTGCGCGGAACTGCGCGGTAAGGGACGGCAGGAGTCCCGTCCCCGGAGCCGGAGAGCACCTGTAAGCCCCTGATTGCCCCAGAAAGCTCCCGTTCGGCACTGGACCTCTGAACCTGAATCTCCCCTGAGCGCATCTGATAGCCTGAGAGCGGCACCAGCCTGCCTCGCAGCTGAACCCTCTCGGCACGGCACTTGCACGCTGGCACACGACCGGCTACCGTTCGGCACAAGGCTACCACAGCACCGGAACTAACACTCCCGCGTTCCGGGTCCATCACATCCGGGCATTCAGCACTGTTCGACAGAGGTCGCATGCGGGAATCGCCGCCTATGCTCTGCCAGGGCAAAGAACGCTTAGGGCAGACGAGCCTGTCGTAGCCGAGGCGTATGGTTTACCCTAATGACGGCTACAACCCGAATTTGGGGCATCTCTGCCTGTCTCAGCAGGGGGTCCCGCACAGAGCACGGTTAAACTCAACGTACTGCAGTCGGATTTAAGCAGCCGTTTGCTCTCTTGTGCATAGTTTCCCGCAAGAGCGTCTATGTCAGTACGGCTATTTCGGTCAAGGCATAAACTTACCCTCCTGCGGTGTATGGCTCGAATTTGAGGCATCTCCGCCTGCATCAGAAGGGTGTAGCTGGGTATCGCTCGAAACAGACCCACATGCAGTGCTTTTGAGCGGGAACGATATAACTTGCACCGCAAAAGTAAATTGTGAACAAAATGCAACTAAATCGCATCATGCTTGTATTCAGTACACCTCATTTGGTATAATGTGGATGTGACGAAGAAATGTAGTTTTTGGAGGAGTTTTCGTGGCAAGGTATCAGTATGTACGGCTTTGTTCAGCCAAAGACCGGACATGTCCGTATGCGGTCCGCACACAAATTTCCTACTTCAAGGCTCTGATTCGTCACGAACACTACTGCTGTTTGCTCCGCTGCGGCGGTTGCGAAAAGCAGAAAATCCATAAGGAGAGGGTGAACGGGTGATGAATGCAGTCCTTGCGTTTCTGGACGCCTATCGCGGCGTGATTCTGATTGCCACCGTCGTCATCATTATGGCGATTGAATGGGCGGGACGGCAGGGAAGTCTTTGGCTCATGGAGAAAGCGTTTGGTGTCGAATTTGCGGAACGCTACGATACACGCTGGACAGCAATCGGTGTCATCCACCACGAACTCTCGCACCTTCTGGTCGCTCTTTTCACCGGCGCACGCATCGATAAGTTCCGGCTCTATCGTTTCAAGCGCGAGGAAGGGGATAAGGCGCTCGGGTATGTCAACTACACGCCGCGAGGACTGTTCCTGCTTCCGCTGCTCCAGAAAACAGCCATCGGCATTGCCCCGGCACTGTTCGGAAGCCTCAATGTCTGCCTGCTCGGCTGGTACATCATGCAGGTTTGGCAGAACGGCGGGACTGCCGCTGCTCTTTGTGAACCAGGTGTATGGGTCGCTGCCATACTCATGGCACAGATAGCCTATCATTCCTGTCCGAG
>OGZL01000370.1_pt1 | contig 33499 bp, 19 predicted proteins | sample 1576761 | NCBI WGS metagenome assembly OGZL01 (sample SAMEA3541595, study PRJEB24748) | human gut metagenome | biome: human gut; feature: human-associated habitat; material: faeces | place: China | collected 2012
CTTCATAACTCTTAAGAATACTTATAAAATGATTGCTTTTAATTGCATCGTAGTTATTCATTTTCTTTAATTCTAAATAATTTTTCTTCGCAATTTCCATGCTGGTATGGCTTATGTAACATGCTGCATATTCACTAATAGATGGAACAGCCCAAAGATATTTCTCTGATTTTACTACTTTGTTATCTTCATCATATATAATCGATAATGTTAAGTAATAAATCGTAACCATACGCGTTTCTGCTATAGAACTTGCAAGCTTCACCTGAAATCTATCGACTTCATTTGCACCTATACTTTGTGAAACATTAAATACTTGTTGTTTCTCTTTCCCTAAAACCACATCATAAGTATGAGAGGATTCTACCAATTGATAATGGGTCATTTGTGGATTGATCATATTATAGTAATCTAATATATCGAATGATATCTCTTTTATATAGGCTACTTGGTCTCCAATGTTTCTTATCCGTTTGTGTAATAGACTACTGCATAAACAACATTTAATACAGCATAGGAGGTTTCCCTTTGTTATCCACAACTTTTCTGACATAACCTTCCCACTTTTGAATTATTTGTATCCATTCTTTAGGTTTAAAATAATCATCTAAATTGCAATTCAAATCAAATTCTGGCATATACACCCCAAGAACACCCTTTTCTAATATTCCTTCTGCAATAACCCCTTTCTCTCTCAGTATTAAAACAGGCAATCCCAATTGGAAAGCCATAGCCGGTTCAATTTGACAATATGGACTAGTTAACCATTTATTGGATAAATCATACTCTTCCTCGCCAATATCACTAATCGGTTTTCCTGTTCCTTGTTTAATTAAACTTCTTCTAAACGCTATTGTTACTAATCCATTTGATTCTAACATCAACCTTCTTATTGCTGTTAATGGCGCATCCATATCATAATCTGTCACCCCTAACGTTCTTGGTTGTAACTCTCTTTCTTCAAAATAATGAATTATTCTTTCAATAAATTCTTCTTGCCTTTTTTTAAATGGTCTTGGATAACTCAAAAAGATAGAACTACTCATTAAATCTCCTCCATAATTTCAAAATATCTTAATGCATCCTTTATCGCTTCCACTTTCTCCGCTGTCGGATGCTTCCTCGGCTGTTTCAATTCCTCTACCGCATTAGGAGCATCGTACATTGGCAAGCCTAAATCTCTCTTTACCTCTGCGATATATGCGGTATGTACCTTGAAGCCGTATTTAGCTTCTATGTACTCCTTTATCATTTTGTAGGTCACTCGTTCTTTGGGCTTATATTCTTCGGCTCTTTTAGCGATATTATCAAGCGGAACTTTTCCCTCACCCTCGCCAAACTCAACTTTTACGTTGATATGTCCGTCTGGCTTTTTGTGGGAAAGCAGTACTACCGTCTCAATGTGTGCCGTGTGGGGGAACATATCTACGGGTTGAATTTTTTGGGCTTTGTAGGGGCTGTTTTGGGTTAGGTAGGCTAAATCTCTTGCCAATGTTTCGGGGTTGCAGGAAACATAGACAACCTTTTTAGGAGACATTTTGATTAGTGAGTCGAGAAATTTTCGGTCACTGCCGGCTCTTGGCGGATCCATGAACACAACATCGGGCTTTTCGTCCTCGTCTGCAGCTTCTCTCATGAACTCGCCCGCATCGGCTTTGTAGAAACGGATATTTTTCAGATTATTTGCTCTTGCGTTTACGATTGCATCCCTCACGGCATCGCCGTTAAGTTCTGCGCCGATAACATTGCCGGCACCGTTTTTGGCGGCAATTATGCCGATTGTGCCGATTCCGCAGTAGGTGTCAAGCACGGTTTCGTTGCCTTTGAGATTTGCAAATTCAATTGCTTTGCCATACAAAACTTCGGTCTGAACAGGGTTAATTTGGTAAAAGCTTTTCGGCGAAATTCTGAACCTGCAACCACAGAGAATATCCTCAATATAACCCTTGCCGTACAGCACTTTCTGATTGTCACCGAGTACAAGGTTGGTGCGGTAGGGGTTTATATTTTGCACAATGGTTGTGATTTCGGGAAACTGTTTCAGAATTGTTTTTACAAAATTGTTTTTTGACGGAAAAACAGGTGTACCTGTCACAAGCACAAGCATAATCTGATTTGTCGCAAAGCCTCTTTTCACAAGAATGTGACGGAGAAAACCTTTGCCTGTGTCCTCGTTATAGGTTGTCATTCTGAAAGAGGGGAGGAGCTTGCGTACTGCAACGATGATTTTGTCGGCAATAACATCCTCTGTCTGACAGCTGTCAATTCCGACAACATGATGACTGCCCGACTGATACACACCCGAAATGATTTTGCCCTTTTTGTCCGTATAAAAAGCCGCCTGAACCTTGTTGCGGTAGTGGTAGGGAGTTTTCATTCCGATAATTTTTTCAACGGTGCAAAAGCGTTTGAGAAGTTTTTCGACTTTCTTCTGCTTGAATTCAAGCTGTTCGGGATATGACAGATTTTGCAGTTGACAACCACCGCATTTTTTGTAAACGGGACAGCTTTGTTTATTGGTTTCAGGTCTGTTACTCATAATATTTCCTCACATTTTATTGCATTGTATATATCCTTTATTTTATCATCAATCATATTGATATGCAACAGAAACAAACCCTAAATGACAAAGAAAAACGCAGGAGGGAAATCCGCTCCTGCGCTTTCTGATTATTAACCGGTATATCGAAAAATTGAGGATTATCAGGTTATTTGTAATCAATTAAAGATTTGTGTATCCCATAAGGCTTTCGTCAACCTCTTTGGCAACATCTCTGCCCTCACGAATCGCCCAGACAACAAGTGACTGTCCTCTGTGCATATCGCCTGTAACAAATACATTTTCAACATTTGTCTTGTGTGAGCCTTCTGCCGTTGCAACATTGGTTCTTGCGTTTGTTTCAACACCGAATGCCTTGGTTACATAGTTTTCACTGCCGAGGAATCCTGCCGCAATGAGTACGAGTTCAACATCAACCTTGTATTCTGAGCCTTCAACCTCTTTCATCATAAGTCTGCCTGTTTTAGCATCCTTTTCGGGTTTGAGCTTAACAAGCTCCGCACCTACAAGATTACCGTTCTTGTCAGCAATGAACTGCTTAACGGTTGTCTGATAAACTCGTGGATCGTGACCGTAAACTTCAATAGCCTCTTCCTGACCGTAGTCTGTTTTGCAGACTCTCGGCCATTGCGGCCATGGGTTGTCGGCACTTCTTGTGTCGGGAAGTTTAGGCATCATTTCAAGCTGAAGAACGGATTTTGCACCGTGTCTGATGCTTGTGCCGACGCAGTCGTTACCTGTGTCGCCGCCGCCGATTACCATTACATTCTTGCCTTTTGCGCTGATGAATGTACCATCTCTGAGGTTGCAGTCAAGAAGTGACTTTGTTGTTGATTTGAGGAAGTCAACGGCAAAGTGAATACCGTTAGCCTCTCTGCCGGGAACTTTGATATCTCTCGGATTTGATGCACCGCAAGCAAGGATTACACGGTCAAAGTCCTTGAGAATTTCGCTTGCTTTGATGTCTTTGCCGACATTTGAGCAGGTTTCAAAGGTTACGCCTTCTTCTTCCATAATGTTAATCTTGCGTTCGATAACATCTTTTTCAAGCTTCATATTCGGAATGCCGTACATAAGCAGACCGCCTACTCTGTCGTTGCGTTCAAATACCGTTACAGAGTGACCGCGCTGATTGAGCTGGTCGGCAGCGGCAAGTCCCGATGGACCCGAACCGATGATTGCAATTTTCTTGCCTGTTCTTACCTTTGGAATTCTTGCGTCTGCAAGACCTTCTTCATAGGCATTTTCAATGATTCCGTATTCGTTGGCTCTTACGCTGACAGCGTCACCGTTTGCACCGCAGGTGCATGCCTTTTCACAGAGAGCGGGACATACACGGGACGTGAATTCGGGGAAGTTGTTTGTAACTTTAAGACGGTTGTAAGCCTGTTCCCAGTTGCCCTTGTAGATGAGGTCATTCCATTCGGGAATGAGGTTGTTAAGCGGACAGCCTGAGAATGCAGAACCAATCTGCATTCCTGCCTGACAGAAAGGCACGCCGCAGTCCATGCATCTTGCACCCTGTTTTTGCTGATCCTCTTTGCTGAGGGGATCGTGAAATTCGTCAAAATTTTTGATTCTTTCTTTTACGGAGTATGCCGGGGCATCCTCACGCTTATATTCCATAAATCCTGTTGGCTTTCCCATAAATATCCCCTCCTTATTTATTATTCACAATTTCGTAGAAAGCTTCAATCTGTGCCTGCTCGTTTGTAAGACCTTTTTCTTCATAAGCGGCAATTGCAGCCATCATTCTCTTGTAGTCGTGCGGAATAATCTTCTTGAATTTCGGAAGATACTCGTCAAAGTTATCAAGGATTTTCTTGCCTCTCTGTGAACCTGTTGCTGCAACATGTTCTTCAATAAGCGTCTTGAGTTCGATTATATCGTACTTTTCGGATACTTCCGAGAAGTGAACCATTTCCTTGTTAAGCTTTGTGTAAAGATCTCTTTCTTCATCAAGAACATAGGCAACACCGCCGGACATACCTGCGGCAAAGTTTTTGCCTGTTTTGCCGATAACAACAACCCGACCGCCTGTCATATATTCACAACCGTGGTCGCCGACACCCTCAACAACTGCCGTTGCGCCTGAGTTTCTTACGCAGAAACGCTCGCCTGCAACACCGTTGATAAATGCCTTGCCGCTTGTTGCACCGTAAAGTGCAACATTACCGATGATGATGTTGTTACCTGCGTCAAATGTTGAGTTCTTCGGAGGATAAACTACCAGCTTGCCGCCTGAAAGTCCCTTGCCGAAGTAGTCGTTTGAGTCGCCCACAAGCTCAAGTGTGAGTCCCTTTGGAATGAATGCGCCAAAGCTCTGACCGCCCGAACCGTTGCAGACTACTGTAAATGTATCATCATCAAGGTTGTTGTAATGCTTTCTTGTAACCTCGGAACCGAAGATTGTACCGAATGAACGGTCTGTGTTCTTAACATTGACTTCAACCTTTTTCTTTGTGCCTTTTGCAAGAACCTTTGCAAATTCTTTGCAGAGGATTCTCTCGTCAAGTGTTGATTCAAGCTTGAAATCGTAAAGGCTCTTTTTGTTGTATTCAACCTTTTCCGAAACAAAGTTCGTGTCAAGAATGTTAGAAAGGTCAACCTCGGCAGCCTGTCCTGTGATGCCTTCTTTTCTCTTGATGAGGTCAATTCTTCCGACAAGCTCATCAACGGTTTTTACACCGAGCTTTGACATATATTCACGAAGCTCGCTTGCTACAAACTTCATAAAGTTTATTACATATTCGGGCTTGCCGCAGAATCTTTTTCTGAGCTCGGGGTTCTGTGTTGCAACACCGAACGGGCAGGTATCAAGGTTACATACTCTCATCATTGCACAACCGAGAGTTACAAGCGGAGCAGTTGCAAAACCAAATTCCTCTGCACCGAGCATTGCTGCAATTGCAACATCACGGCCGTTCATAAGCTTACCGTCGGTTTCAATAACAACCTTGTTACGAAGGTCGTTCATAATGAGCGTCTGATGAGCCTCGGCAAGACCGAGTTCCCACGGCAGACCTGCGTTGTAGATTGAGTTTCTCGGAGCAGCACCTGTACCGCCGTCATAACCTGAAATAAGGATTACGCCTGCACCTGCTTTTGCAACGCCTGCGGCAACCGTACCTACACCGCATTCCGAAACGAGCTTAACAGAGATTCTTGCGTCTTTGTTAGAATTTTTGAGGTCGTAGATAAGCTGTGCAAGGTCCTCGATTGAGTAAATATCGTGGTGCGGTGGGGGAGAGATGAGCGATACACCCGGTGTTGAATGACGGGTTTTTGCAATCCAGGGATAAACCTTTTTGCCCGGAAGATGTCCGCCCTCGCCCGGCTTTGCACCCTGAGCCATTTTAATCTGAATTTCGTTTGCAGATGTAAGGTATCTTGATGTAACACCGAAACGACCTGACGCAACCTGCTTGATTGCAGAACATCTGTCAACCTTCTGTCCTTTTGTGAGAAGTCGTTCAAGGCTTTCACCGCCCTCACCGGAGTTTGACTTGCCGTGAAGCTGATTCATTGCAATTGCAAGTGTTTCGTGAGCCTCCTGTGAGATTGAACCGTAGGACATAGCGCCTGTCTTGAAACGCTTTACGATTGAATCAACGCTTTCAACCTCATCAAGCGGAACAGGAGTTTCCGCAAAGTTGAAGTCGAAAAGACCTCTGATGTTTACAGGATCCATTTCTTCGGAAATCATATGAGAATACTTTTTGTAAAGCTCATAATCGCCTGTTCTTGTTGCTTGCTGGAGCATATATATAGTCTGCGGATTGTAGAGGTGTTCCTCTTTGCCGCTTCTGAACTTGTGTGAACCACGGGATTCAAGCTCATCGCTTACACCGAGGTCAAGAGGATCAAATGCCGCTGTGTGAAGTTTGTCAACATTCTTTTCGATATCCTTGATTGTGATACCGCCGATTCTGCTGACTGTGCCTGTGAAGTATTCGTCAATAACATCCTTGCCGATACCGATAGCCTCAAAAATCTGTGAGCCCTGATATGACTGGATTGTTGAAATACCCATTTTTGACGCAATCTTTACGATGCCGTGGAGAACTGCGCTGTTGTAATCGTCAACTGCTGCGTAGTAGTCCTTGTCAAGAAGGTCGTCACCGATAAGCTCGTGAATTGTTTCCTGAGCAAGATACGGGTTGATTGCACTTGCACCGTAGCCGAGAAGTGTTGCAAAATGATGAACTTCTCTCGGCTCACCGCTTTCAAGTACCATTGCAAGTGAGGTTCTCTTCTTTGTTGCAACAAGGTGCTGATGAAGAGCGGATACTGCAAGAAGTGACGGAATTGCAAGATGGTTTTCGTCAACTCCTCTGTCGGAGAGGATAAGAATATTTGCACCGTCATTGTAAGCCTTGTCAGCTTCAATGAAAAGTCGCTTAACAGCCTTTGAAAGTCTTGTGTTCTTGTAGTAGAGAATCGGGATAACCGCAACCTTAAAGCCCGGAATGTGCATATTCTTGATTTTAAGGATATCGGTTGATGTAAGAATCGGGTTGTGAATCTTCATAACCTTGCAGTTTTCGGGACGCTCTTCAAGGATGTTGCCGTCCTCGCCAATATAAATTGTTGTTGATGTTACAACTTCCTCACGGATTGCGTCAATCGGCGGGTTTGTAACCTGTGCAAAGAGCTGTTTGAAGTAGTTGAAAAGCGGCTGCGGTTCTTTTGAAAGAACTGCAAGCGGACTGTCTGTACCCATTGCGGCAATTGACTCTGTGCCGTTCTTTGCCATAGGAAGGATTGATGTCATAACATCTTCGTAGGTATATCCGAAAGCCTTCTGGAGTTTTTGTCTTTCTTTATATGAATGCTCCTCAACCTTCATATTAGGAATTTTGAGGTCTTTAAGACAAACAAGATTACTGTCGAGCCATTCACCGTAAGGCTGTTTTGACGCATAATACTCTTTGAGTTCATCGTCATCAATGAGTCTGCCCTGAACCGTATCAACAAGAAGCATTTTGCCAGGGCGAAGTCTTTCCTTTGTAACAATCTTTGCGGGATCAATAGGAAGTGCGCCGACTTCCGATGAAAGAATGAGGTTGCCGTCATCCGTGATGTAGTATCTTGACGGACGCAGACCGTTACGGTCAAGAACCGCACCCATAATGTCACCGTCAGAGAAAAGGATTGACGCAGGACCGTCCCACGGTTCCATCATTGTTGCATAATACTGATAGAAGTCCTTTTTCTTCTGGCTCATTGTGCCGTTATTATCCCACGGCTCCGGAATTGTAATCATAACGGCAAGAGGAAGCTCCATGCCGCTCATTACGAGAAATTCAAGTGTGTTATCAAGCATTGCAGAGTCTGAACCCTCTGTGTTTACAACAGGAATAACCTTGTCAAGGTCGCCCTTGAGATGCTCCGAACGCATTGTTTCCTCACGGGCAAGCATCTTGTCAGCGTTGCCTCTGATTGTGTTGATTTCACCGTTGTGAACAATCATTCTGTTAGGATGAGCTCTCTGCCAGCTTGGATTTGTGTTGGTTGAAAAACGGGAGTGAACCATAGCGATTGCAGACTCGTAATCCTCGTCCTGGAGATCAAGGAAGAAGTTGCGAAGATCGCCGACAAGGAACATACCTTTATATACAATAGTTCTGCTTGAAAGTGAAACTACATATGTGTCTTCATTACTCTGTTCAAAAACTCTTCTTGCAACATAGAGCTTTCTGTCGAACGGAAGGCCTCTTTTTACACCGTGAGGTCTTTTGATAAAGCACTGCATAATTGCAGGCATACATTCAACAGCTCTGTGACCGAGTACCTCGGGCTTTGACGGAACATTTCTCCAACCGAGAACTGTAAGACCTTCTTTTTCTGCAATGATTTCAAACATCTTCTTTGCCTGATTTCTTGCAAGTTCATTCTGAGGGAAGAAGAACATACCTACAGCGTAATCTCTTTCGGAACCGAGCTTAATGCCGATTTCAGCAGCTGCCTTCTTAAAAAATTTGTGTGAAATCTGGAGAAGAATACCTACGCCGTCACCTGTTTTGCCTTCGGCATCCTTACCTGCTCTGTGTTCGAGAGTTTCAACAATTGTCAGAGCGTTTGCCACGGTGTCGTGTGACTTGATACCCTTAATATTAACAACAGCTCCGATACCGCAGTTATCATGTTCAAACTTCGGAGAATACAGAGTCTTGTTGTTCTCTCTGACTGTCTGTTCCATTAATGATCACCCTTTCCTGTTAATCACAAAAATTATTCAGCGGACTTTTTATATACATATATATGTAAAAAGAAGTTTGCTTTCGTAAACTTATCGGTTCAAAGTGGCAATTAATGTTCTGCCGGTTAATAATCAATCATATATATGTAATTGTAAAATGCCCAATCTCTTCTCAGCGGTAAAACCGCTATGCTCAGCCTGTGCTATATCCTGCAAAGGTGAATGTGCAGGTCGGCTGATGTTCTGAAATGCCCTGTCATCGTTGATCAAGAAAAATCAGCACTTAGATTATATAACTATACATTGTGCTTTGTCAAGGGAAAATAGAGGAAAATTGCAACTTTTAAAGATAAAACTTTCATTTTACTGTGATTGTTGTAGAAATTATGCAACTATTATTGGTGTTTTAGCTTAATTTTGCAGGAAAATTAATAAAACTTGCAAACTTGAAACTTTTTTCAAAAAATGTATTGACAAATTTGCAAAAGTGGAATATACTAACAACATCAAAGACAGCAAGGGCGCTGTGAGCTGAGGCTTACAGTGTCCTTTTCTGTTTTTATAAAGCAAAAATCAGACCATTAAAATTTATTTTCAAAATGGATAGGAGAGAATTAAAATGGCAAAAGTTCCCGAAATTTTTGGCAGCATGGTATTTAATGACCAGAAGATGCAGGAAAGACTTCCAAAGTCAACTTACAAGGCTTTGAAAAAGACAATCCAGAACGGTGAACCGCTTGACCTCGGCGTTGCAAATGTTGTTGCGGCTGCTATGAAGGACTGGGCAGTAGAAATGGGCTGTACCCACTACACACACTGGTTCCAGCCGATGACAGGTATCACAGCCGAAAAGCATGACAGCTTTATCACACCGAACGGTGAGGGTCAGGTTATCATGGAGTTTTCAGGTAAAGAGCTTGTAAAGGGCGAGCCTGATGCTTCTTCTTTCCCAAGCGGCGGTATCCGTGCCACATTCGAGGCAAGAGGCTATACAACATGGGATCCGACATCATATGCATTCGTTAAGGACGGAACACTTTACATTCCTACAGCGTTCTGTTCTTATACAGGCGAGGTTCTCGATAAGAAAACTCCTCTTCTTCGTTCAATGGAGAGAATGAATACAGAGGCTGTAAAGATTCTTCATCTTCTCGGCAAAGAAAATGTTACAAGAGTTACAACAACAGTAGGTCCGGAGCAGGAATACTTCCTTATTGATAAGGACGCTTACGATCAGAGAGAGGATCTTATTTATACAGGCAGAACACTTTTCGGTGCAAAAGCTCCTAAAGGACAGGAGCTTGACGACCATTACTTCGGTGCAATCAAGACAAGAGTTGCAGCTTATATGAAAGACCTTGACGAGGAACTCTGGAAACTCGGTATCCTTGCAAAGACAAAGCATAACGAAGTTGCTCCTTCACAGCACGAGCTTGCTCCTATCTTCACAACAACAAACATTGCAACCGACCACAACGAGCTTACAATGGAAGTTATGAAGAAGGTTGCCGAAAGACACGGTCTTGTTTGTCTTCTTCACGAAAAGCCGTTCGCAGGTGTTAACGGTTCCGGTAAGCACAACAACTGGTCAATTTCAACCAACACAGGCGAAAACCTTCTTGAACCCGGCAAGACTCCTGAAAACAACCTTCAGTTCCAGCTTTTCCTTGCAGCAGTTGTAAAGGCTGTTCACGAGTATCAGGATCTTCTCAGAATCACGGTTGCATCGGCAGGTAACGACCACCGTCTCGGCGCTAACGAAGCACCGCCTGCAATCATTTCAATGTATCTTGGTGATGACCTCGGCGAACTCGTTGATTCAATCATCAATGACAGAGAATATGTAAGCAAGGGTAAGCAGAAGATGAGAACAGGCGTTGATGTTCTTCCTGACTTTATGAAGGACACATCGGATCGTAACCGTACATCACCTTTTGCATTCACAGGTAATAAGTTTGAATTCAGAGCACTTGGTTCTTCACTTAACATTGCCTGCCCTAACTATATGCTCAACACTATGGTAGCCGAAGAACTTTCAGAGTTCTACGATGAGCTTAAAGATGCGGATGATATGGACGCAGCTATCAAGGCTCTTGTTAAGAAAGTATTCACAGAGCATCAGAACATTATCTTCAACGGCAACAACTACGCTCCCGAGTGGGTTGAAGAGGCCGAAAGAAGAGGACTTCTTAACCTCAAGTCACTTCCTGACGCAATGGAACACTTCCTTGACAAGAAGAATATTGACCTCTTTGTTAAGAATAAGATTTGTTCGGCAGACGAAATCCGTGCAAGATATGAAATTGAGCTTGAAAGCTATTCTAAGCAGATTAACATTGAGGCTCTCACAATGATTGATATGGCTAAGAAGAACATTCTTCCTGCCGTTACATCATATGTAAGAGATCTTACGGATACAGCACTTGCCAAAAAGGCACTTTCGGACGCTATTCCTACAAGTGTTGAGGAAGACCTTATTACAAGCCTTTCAAACAAACTTGTATGTTTCTCAAAGAAAACTGCAGAGCTTGAAGAGGCTGTTATCAAGGCAAGCGACTACAGCGATGATAACCTCAAGTATGCTAAGTACTACAGAGAAACAGTATTTGCACTTATGCAGGAACTCAGAGCTGTCGGTGACGCAATGGAAACAGAAACAGCTTCGGAATACTGGCCTTATCCTTCATACGGCGAACTTCTTTTCGGTGTGTGATTGATAGAACCTCTATTTATACTAAATAACATTATTTATATTGTATAACAGGTAACACAACGGCGTGTGATTGACAGAATTAAACTGTCAACTCCACGCCGTTTTTGTTATTTTGATAAAAGGAGAGATTTATATGGCAGAACTAATTTACGGAGGCACAGGCGTCTGGTTTATGATCGGCGCATTACTCGTGTTCTTTATGCAGTGCGGATTCGCAATGGTTGAAACCGGTTTTACAAGAGCTAAAAACGCAGGTAACATCATTATGAAAAACCTGATGGACTTTTGTATCGGTACGGTTGTATTCAGCCTGTTGGGCTTCGGACTTATGATGTCTGAGGACTATGTTGCAGGATTCATCGGTGTTCCAAACCTCAATATGTTCACAGACTGGATGAACTTTGATTGGAACTCATTCGTATTCCAGCTTGTATTCTGTGCTACAGCAGCTACTATCGTTTCAGGTGCTATGGCAGAGCGTACAAAATTCTCGGCATACTGTGTTTACAGCGCAATTATTTCACTCGTTGTTTACCCGATTGAAGCAGGTTGGGTTTGGAACGGTCAGGGTTGGCTTGCAAAGCTCGGCTGTATCGACTTTGCAGGTTCAATCGTAATTCATATGGTCGGCGGTATCTCGGCACTTGTCGGCGCAATCATTCTCGGACCCCGTATCGGTAAATACGGCAAGAACGGCAAGGTAAACGCTATCCCCGGTCACAGCATCACACTCGGTGCTCTCGGTGTATTCATTCTTTGGTTTGCATGGTACGGCTTTAACGGTGCCGCTGCTGAAGACGGCGCTCGTCTCGGTCAGATTCTTCTTACAACAACAATTGCTCCGGCAGTTGCAACAGTAACAACCATGCTCTTTACATGGATCAAGAACGGCAAGCCTGATGTTTCAATGTGTCTTAACGCATCACTCGCAGGTCTTGTAGCAATCACGGCAGGTTGTGCAGATGTTGACGCAATCGGTGCAGCAGTTATCGGTATCGTTTCAGGTATCCTCATCGTAGTAGCAGTTGAATTTGTTGATATCAAGCTTAAAATAGATGATCCTGTCGGCGCATTCTCGGTACACGGCGTAAACGGTATGTGGGGCGGCCTTGCAGTAGGTCTTTTCGCAACAGGTAACGGTCAGAACGGTGTTACAGGTCTTTTCTACGGCGGTGGCTTTGCTCAGCTTGGTAAGCAGGCTCTCGGTATTGTTACAATCGTAGCTTGGACAGTTGTTTGCATGATTATCGTATTCACAATCATCAAAAAGACAGTAGGTCTTCGTGTTACAAAGGACGAAGAAATGAAGGGCCTCGATATCTGCGAGCACGGTCTTATCAGCGCATATGCAGACTTTATGCCAATCGGTGTCGGTACAGCTTCACTTGATGAAACATTTGATGTTGACAGCAATGTTCCTGTAACTCAGGCAGTTCCCGTTCAGCTTGCAGGCAAATATGATATGGCTACCGACGGCACAAAGATTACTAAGATTGACATTCTTCTCAAGCAGTCAAAGCTTGAAGCTCTTAAAGAAGAAATGGATAAGCTCGGCATCACAGGTATGACAGTATCTCAGGTACTCGGTTGCGGTGCTCAGAAGGGTAAAGCAGAGTATTACCGTGGTGTTGCTATTGAAAGTAACCTCCTTCCTAAGATTAAGGTTGAAATCGTAGTTTGCAAGGTTCCTGTAAAGGCAGTTGTTGATGCAGCTGTTAAGGCACTTTACACAGGTCACATCGGTGACGGCAAAATCTTTATCTATGATGTTGAAGATGTTGTTAAGGTTAGAACAGGCGAAACAGGCTACGACGCTATGCAGGATGTTGAATAATCCCCAATAGCTTAATTAACCTATCCTTTTTAATTCACATAAACCGAGACACCCCGAACGGCAATAGCTGTTCGGGGTGTTTTGGCATATAAATGTTTAGCAAAGATAATTGACTTTGTTTTGTATATGCTATATAATAATAGTGTAAAAAATGATATTTGACACTATTAAGGCGGTGGGGCATATGACAGATTACAGAAAGCTTTGTATAGATTTGTTCGGAACAGATAACGAAACCGAGTTAAAGGATATTGCAGGCAGGCTTAAAGGCGGAAGAAAAAATAAGTTGACCGAAACGGATGTTAAAAATGCAATTGAAATGCAGAAAAACGGTAAAACTACTGCTGAAATAGCACAAACCTTTAATGTAAGCCGTCAGACAATTTCAAAATATCTTAACAAGCCCTTGAACGGCAATTATGTTATGCGGCTTGATTTTATGTTCCGTCAGAAGGTGTGTACGGAAATATATGTCAACTTTGCCGATAAGAAAATAAAAATTGTGAATCGCACCAATGATATAATGAAGAGAGCTTTCGGTATAAATGAAAATCCGGATTGGAACGATTTTGAACAGTTTCTTGAAGAAAGATGTTTTCCGAAATCAAGGGCATTCCGAAAAACTATTTTGAAAAAAATCGGAGCGGACGGCTACGATACTTTGCAGATACTTGAAAAAACAGACGGAAGAACGGCTGAGGATAACCAATATATAAGGTTTACAAGAAAGGAGCTGTACGCTTTTTGATTAAGGAAATCAATCTTGACAATTACTCACTTATAGATACAAAATCTGCTTCTTCAAAAGGCAATCAGCAAAAGTGGCTTGTAAACGATTTCTGGTACAAAGCAGACCATATGGGATATGAGGGCTTGTGTGAGGTTGTTGTATCTGAATTGTTGAAAAAATCGAATATAACCGATTTTGCGGAATATTTTCCGATAAAAATAGAATTTGCAGGTCGAAAGCTTAACGGTTGTTATTCAAAAAACTTTCGCAAAAAAAATGAAAGCATTGTCACGCTTGAGCATTTGTCAAAGCAATGGCTTGCGTCATCAATGGCAAAAAATCTTTTGAAGTACGATGATGTGAAGGATAAAATTTCCCACACCGTTGATTTTATCGAGAATAAAACAGGTTTGAAAAATGTCGGAAAATATATAACAGCAATGCTTGAGCTTGACGCATTTTTCCTGAATGAGGACAGGCATACCAATAATATTGCGTTTATACTGAATGATGATACAGGCGAATACAGATTTTGTCCGTATTTTGATTTCGGACTTTCGCTGCTTGCCGACACAACCGAGGATTACCCTCTCGGAGAGGATATTTACAACTTAATCCCAAAAATTCACGCAAAACCTTTTGATGTAGATTTCGATGTACAGCTTGATGCTGCTCAGGAACTGTATGGTGAACAGGTAAAATTTTCGTTTATGAGTTCCGATATAGAGAAATCTTTTGAAAAAATCAGCGGATATTATACCGATGAAGTTGTGCTAAGAGTGAAAAATTTAATCTATAATCAAAAACAAAAATACGGTAATATGTTTGAGTAATGTTCAAATGGAAAATTGCCCGAAAAATGTTGAAAAGTGTAAAACAAATTTGCAATGAAAATGTTTTTACAAAATTGTAAAAAATATTGTCATAATTCCTTTAAGTAAATAACAATAGGGGTTAATCTTGTAAAATAATAAGATGAATGAAACAATATGCGGTGGTGAGGTTCTTGAAAAATGCTTTGTTGATTTCACACTCTGAACAGAGTGCCGTTTCTTTGTCACAATTGCTCGGAAGCGAAGGCTATACGGAGATTTCCGTCTGCCAAACCTCACAGGAGGCTAAGGAGCTTGCAAATGGTGAGGTTTTTGACCTCATCTGCGTCAATGCACCGCTTGAAAAGGAAAACGGCATTGAGCTTTCAAAGTACTTTGCCGGAACAACCCGTTCAAGTGTTGTGATTATCGTTCCGCAGCGTAATGCGGATTATGTGAACGACGCACTTACGGAGCACGGTGTTCTTGTTATTGCAAAGCCCGTAAACAAGCACCTGTTTCACCACTTTTTGCAGTTTACGGAATGTTTTAAGATGCGTATGTTCCGTGTGATTGAGGAAAATGAAAAGCTCAAGCATATGGTTGCGGATATGAAGATAATAAACAGAGCAAAGTTCCTGCTTATTACCTGCCTTAATATGTCCGAAGATCAGGCGCATCGCTATCTTGAAAAACAGGCTATGGATCTCAGAACAAGCAAGCTTGAGGTTGCAAAGCAGGTTATCAGAACATATGAGAACTGACTGCGATTTTTTTAGTTTATTGAAAGGAATGTGTTTTTATGAGCCGTGCGGCATACTTAATCCTTGAAAACGGAACAGTTTTTGAGGGCAAGGCGTTTGGTGCCGAAAAAGAAACTACGGGAGAACTTGTTTTTACTACAGCAATGACAGGTTATCTTGAAACACTCACCGACCCCAGCTATTACGGTCAGGTGGTTATTCAGACATTCCCTTTAATCGGCAACTATGGTGTTATCCCTGCCGATTTTGAGAGTGACTCTCCGTCACTGAAAGGTTATATTGTACGAGAATGGTGCCAAGTTCCTTCAAACTTCCGTTGTGAGGGTGATCTTGACACCTTTTTAAAAGAGTCGGGAATTCCCGGCATTTACGGAATCGACACCCGTGCGCTCACAAGAATTGTGCGTGAATACGGTGTTTTGAACTGCAAAATCTCCTATTCTCCCGATGTAACAAAGGAAGAACTTGACGAAATTAAGAACTATGTTATTACAGAGGCTGTTGAAAGCACTACTATAAAAGAAAAAGAGCATTTTGACGCTGAAAACGGCGACCTCAATGTTGTGCTTATGGATTTTGGCGCAAAGCATAACATCGGCAGAGAGCTTGTTAAGAGAGGTTGTAACCTTACAGTCGTTCCCGCCCACACAACAGCGGAGGAAATTAAGGCTATGAATCCCGACGGCGTAATGCTTTCAAACGGACCGGGAGATCCTTCGGACAACACAGAGATTATTGCAGAGCTCAAAAAGCTTTGTGACTTCGGGATTCCGACCTTCGGTATCTGTCTCGGTCATCAGCTCCTTGCGCTTTCACAGGGTGCAAAAACAGAAAAGCTCAAGTACGGTCACAGAGGTGCAAACCAGCCTGCAAAAGAGGTTGAAACAGGCAGAGTTTACATTACATCACAGAACCACGGCTACGCTGTTGTAAGCGACAGTATGCCCGAAAACGGCAAAGTAAGCTTTGTAAACGGTAATGATAACACCTGCGAGGGCGTAAACTACACAAATATGCCTGCTTTCTCGGTTCAGTTCCATCCGGAAGCTTGCGGCGGTCCTCACGATACAGCATTTTTGTTTGACCGTTTTATTGAATTGATGAAGAACAACAGAAAATAAGAGTCCGAAATTCGGATTACTATTCAGCATAAGAACAGATACAATAATTACTTGAACGAGGAATGATTATATGCCACTCAAAAAGAATATCAAACGAGTTATGGTAATCGGTTCGGGCCCTATCGTAATCGGTCAGGCTGCCGAATTTGACTATGCAGGCACACAGGCTTGCCGTGCGCTTAAAGAAGAAGGACTTGAGGTTATTCTCGTAAACTCAAACCCTGCTACAATTATGACTGATAACGCAATGGCTGATAAAATCTACATTGAGCCGTTGACACTTGAAACAGTTAAGAGAATCATCAAAAAGGAACGCCCTGACAGCCTTCTTTCAACCCTCGGCGGTCAGACGGGTCTTACCCTTTCAATGCAGCTTGCAAAAGAGGGCTTCCTTGATAAATACAATGTTCAGCTTCTCGGTGCAAACCCCGAAACAATCGACAAGGCAGAGGACAGACAGCTTTTTAAGGACACAATGATTGAAATAGGTCAGCCTGTTATTCCGTCACTTGTTGTTACAGATGTTGAATCAGCTGTTAAGTTTGCCGATGAAATCGGTTATCCTGTAATTATCCGTCCTGCATTCACACTCGGCGGTACAGGCGGCGGTATTGTCGATAACGAGGAAGAGCTTCGTGAAATCACATCAAACGGTCTTGAACTTTCTCCTATCACACAGGTGCTTGTTGAAAAATGTATCTCAGGTTGGAAAGAAATCGAGTTTGAGGTTATGCGTGACAGCGACGGAAATGTTATTACTGTCTGCTCAATGGAAAACTTCGATCCTGTAGGTGTTCACACAGGCGACTCAATCGTTATCGCTCCTACGGTAACACTTGCCGACAGGGAATATCAGATGCTCAGAAGTGCGGCTCTCAACATTATCTCTGCGCTTAAAGTAGAGGGCGGTTGTAACTGCCAGTTCGCACTCAACCCCGAAACATTTGAATATGCGGTTATCGAGGTTAATCCCCGTGTATCCCGTTCATCGGCACTTGCGTCAAAGGCAACAGGTTATCCTATTGCAAAGGTTGCCGCTAAAATTGCTATCGGTTACACACTTAATGAAATCAAAAATGCCGTTACGGGTACAACATACGCTTGCTTTGAGCCGGCGCTTGACTATGTTGTTGTAAAATTCCCAAAATGGCCTTTCGATAAATTTGTATATGCAAAGAGAACACTCGGTACTCAGATGAAGGCAACAGGCGAGGTTATGGCTATTGCTCCGACATTTGAGCAGGCTATTATGAAAGCCGTAAGAGGTGCCGAGATTTCTCACGATACTCTCAATGACAAGGAATTTGCAGAGCTTTCAAACGCATCGGTTTATGACAGACTCAGCGTTTGCGATGACAGAAGAATTTTCTGCGTATATGAGGCTCTCAAGAGAGGCATTACAGTAGAACAGATTCACAACATCACTCTCATTGACGAGTGGTTCCTTGAAAAGCTCAAAAATCTTATTGCCGTTGAAAACGAACTCAAAAACGGCGAGCTTACGGAGGATCTCTATGTTCGTGCCAAGAACAAGGGATTCCTTGACAGAACAATTGAAAAAATCACAGGCAGGAAGGTTGAAAATCCGCTTCTTCCTGTTTATAAAATGGTTGATACCTGCGCCGCAGAATTTGAGGCTGAAACTCCTTACTTCTATTCAACATTTGATAAGGAAAATGAAGCTGAGGAATTCATCAGAGAGCAGAAGAGCGATAAGAAAACAGTTATCGTATTCGGTTCGGGTCCTATCAGAATCGGTCAGGGTATCGAATTTGACTATGCATCTGTTCACTGCGTATGGGCGCTCAAAAAGGCAGGCTACGATGTTGTTATCGTAAACAACAACCCTGAAACAGTATCAACAGACTTTGACACAGCCGACAGACTTTATTTTGAACCGCTCACAACCGAAGATGTTATGGGCATAATAAAGACAGAGAATCCGTTCGGTGTAGTTGTTGCATTCGGCGGACAGACAGCAATTAAGCTTACAAAGTTCCTCAGCGACAACGGTGTAAATATTCTCGGTACATCTTACGATGCCATTGATATGGCTGAGGACAGAGAGCGTTTTGACGAGCTTCTTGAAAAGTATCACATCAAGCGTCCCCGTGGCGTAACGGTTATGACAACAGACGAGGCTCTCGATGTTGCAGACAAAATCGGTTATCCTGTTCTTCTCCGTCCGTCATATGTTCTCGGCGGTCAGAATATGATTATTGCATTCAACGAAGATGATGTCAAAGAGTATATGGCAATCATTCTTGCACAGAATATTGAAAATCCGATTCTTATTGATAAGTACCTTCAGGGTACAGAGCTTGAAGTTGACGCCATTTGTGACGGTGAAGATATTCTTATTCCGGGTATTATGGAGCATATCGAGCGTGCCGGTGTTCATTCGGGCGACTCAATTGCGGTTTATCCGGCATGGAATCTCTCAGACAGAATGACTCAGATTATTATTGAAAGCTCAAAGAACCTTGCAATTGAACTCCGTACAAAGGGACTTGTAAACATTCAGTACCTTATCTATAAAGACGAACTTTATGTTATCGAGGTAAATCCCCGTTCTTCAAGAACAATCCCTTACATCAGTAAGGTAACAGGCGTTCCTATGGTTGACCTTGCAACAAGAGCAATGCTCGGTGAAAAGCTCAAAGATATGGGCTACGGCACAGGCCTTTACAGAAAGAGTCCTTATATTGCGGTTAAGGTTCCCGTATTCAGCTTTGAAAAGCTTATCAATGTTGATAACCACCTCGGTCCCGAGATGAAGTCAACAGGTGAAGTTCTCGGTGTTGCAGGCACACTTGAGGAGGCTCTCTATAAGGGACTCATCGGTGCAGGCTACAAGATGAAGAAAAAGGGCGGTGTGTTCATCACAGTCCGTAATTCAGATAAGGCTGAAATCGGTGAAATTGCCAAGAAATACTACGACCTCGGATTCAGAATCTACGCAACAGAGGGTACAGCGGATGTACTCAAGAAGTACGGTATTGACGCCGTAAGCGTAAAGAAAATTCACGAGTCCAAGACAAACAATACTCTTACACTCATTGAATCGGGCAAGATTCAGTATGTTATTTCAACATCTGCAAAGGGCAGAATTCCTTCAAGAGATTCTGTTAAAATCCGTCGTAAGACTGTTGAAAGAAATATTCCGTGTCTTACATCTCTTGACACGGCAAATGCACTTGCAGATTGCCTCAAGAGCCACTATTCACAGCACAGCACGGAGCTTATCGACATTAACCACATGAGAGAGGAAAAGCTTATGTTAAAATTCACTAAGATGCAGGGTATAGGCAATGACTATATCTATTGCAGCACTTTTGATCAGGAAATCAGCAACCCCGAGGCGCTTGCTGTAAGACTTTCCGACAGACATTTCGGTATCGGCGGCGACGGTATTATTCTTGTTTGCCCTTCAAAGGTTGCAGATGCAAAGATGAAAATGTACAACCTTGACGGTTCAGAGGGTAAGATGTGCGGTAACGGTATCCGTTGCGTAGGTAAGTTCCTCTATGACCACGGTATGGTTGATATCAACGAAAAAGACGAAATTACAATTGAAACACTCAGCGGTATCAAGAAACTCAAGGCTTATACTTCAGGCGGAAAGGTTAACCGCCTCAGAGTTGATATGGGCAAGGCTATTCTTGATCCGAAGGAAATTCCTGTTGTTCTTGACGGTGACAAGGTTGTTGACAGACCTGTTAAAATTGCAGGCAAGAGCTATAACATCACCTGCGTATCAATGGGCAACCCACACTGCGTGGTATTCATGGACGATATTGATAATCTTGATATTGAAACCGTAGGACCGGAGTTTGAAAACGATAAGCTCTTCCCTGAAAGAGTGAATACAGAATTTGTAACAGTTCTCGATGACCATACAATCAAGATGAGAGTGTGGGAGCGTGGCTCAGGCGAAACATGGGCTTGCGGTACAGGCGCTTGTGCCGTTGCGGTTGCCGCTTGTGAAAACGGTTTCTGCAAAAAGGGCGAAGACATCAAGATTAAGCTCAAGGGCGGCGATCTTATTATCAACTATACTGATGAAACGGTATATATGACAGGTAATGCGGAAAAAGTATTTGAAGGCGAAGTTGAGGTGTAATCGTGGAGATAACCGAACATAAGAAGAATAAAAAATATATATTTGTAACAGGCGGTGTCGTATCCGGTCTTGGCAAGGGTATCACAGCCGCATCTCTCGGCAGACTTTTAAAGGCAAGAGGGCTCAAGATTGTTGCTCAAAAGCTTGACCCGTATATCAATGTCGATCCGGGTACAATGAGCCCGTATCAGCACGGCGAGGTATATGTAACGGAGGACGGTGCAGAAACCGACCTCGACCTCGGCCATTATGAGCGTTTTATTGATGAGGACCTTAACAAGTATTCAAACCTCACAACAGGTAAGGTTTACTCAAATGTTCTTGAAAAGGAGCGTCACGGCGACTACCTCGGCAAGACAGTTCAGGTAATTCCTCACATCACAAATGAAATCAAGTCTTTTATCTACAATGTAGGTGAAAAGACTAATGCCGATGTTGTAATTACGGAAATCGGCGGTACGGTGGGCGATATCGAAAGCCAGCCGTTCCTTGAGGCTATCCGTCAGGTATCTCTTGAAGTCGGCAGAGAGAACAGCATCTTTATTCATGTAACTCTCGTTCCCTACATCAAGGGCAGTGAGGAACACAAATCGAAGCCGACACAGCATTCTGTAAAAGAGCTTCGTTCACTCGGTATCAATCCCGATATCATCGTTCTTCGTTGTGACGAACCTCTTGAGGAGAGCATTTTCAACAAGATTGCACTTTTCTGCAATGTAAAGCCGGATTGTGTAATCGAAAATATTACTCTCCCAACGCTTTATCAGGCACCTCTTATGCTTGAAAAGAGCAATTTCTCAAATGTTGTATGTCGTGAGCTCAATATTGTAACAGACAAAAAGCCTGATCTTTCCGAGTGGGAAGAAATGCTTAGCCGTATCAACAACCGTACAAAGAAATGTACAATTGCTCTTTGCGGTAAGTATGTTGCTCTCCATGACGCATATCTTTCTGTTGCAGAGGCACTTCGTCACGGTGGCTATGAAAATTCCGCCGATGTTGAAATCAAGTGGGTTGACTGCGAACTTCTCACAAAGTACAAGGTTGACGAGCTTCTCGGTGATGTTGACGGTATCCTCGTTCCGGGCGGCTTCGGTAACAGAGGTATCGAAGGTAAGATTATGGCTGCAAAATATGCCCGTGAGCATGATATTCCGTATCTCGGAATCTGCCTCGGTATGCAGACTGCAGTAATCGAATACGCAAGAGATGTTCTCGGCTATGCTGATGCCAACAGCGGTGAGTTTACACCAGATGGCAAGCATAATGTTATTGACCTTATGCCTGAACAGGAAGGCGTTGAGGATATGGGCGGCACAATGCGTCTTGGTGCATATCCGTGTGTTATCAAGCCCGATTCGCTTATGGCTAAGGCTTACGGTCAGCACGAAATTTCAGAGCGTCACCGTCATCGTTATGAGTTCAATAACGATTTCAGAGAGGAAATTGAAAATGCAGGCATGAAGATTACAGGTACTTCACCTAACGGACTTCTTGTTGAGGCTGTTGAAGTTCCCGACAACCGTTTCTTCGTTGCTGTTCAGTATCACCCCGAGTTCAAGTCACGCCCGAACCGTGCTCATCCGCTTTTCAGAGAATTTATTAAGGCATCACTTGAAAAGTAATTGATTTTTCCACTTAACTTTCAGATTTAAAGGACTGATTTTAATGAAGATTAACAGAAATTTTGACAATCTCGTTCCTAACTATCTTTTTGCAGATGTTGCAAAAAAGACAAATGCATATATTGCGGCTCATCCCGATAAAAAGGTTATCAAGCTTGGTATCGGTGATGTAACCCTTCCGCTTGCTCCTGTTGTTGTTGAGGCAATGAAAAAGGGCGCAGAGGATCTTGCTCACAAGGAAACCTTCAAGGGCTATCCCGATTATGAGGGTTACGAGTTTCTCAGACAGGCTATTTCAGATTATTACAAGAGCTTTGGTGTTGCAGTAGGCGCTGACGAAATCTTTGTATCAGACGGTGCAAAGTCTGACTGCGGCAACATAGGCGACATCTTCTCAAAGGATAATATTGTTCTCGTAACCGATCCTGTTTACCCCGTATATGTTGACTCAAACATTATGGCAGGCAGAGAAATTGTTTATGCCGCATCAAATGAGGCAAACGGCTTTGCCGCTCTTCCTGATGAAAATGTAAAGGCAGACATCATCTACCTTTGCTCACCTAACAACCCGACAGGTTCTGCATACAACGCTGAACAGCTCAAGGCTTGGGTTGACTATGCTCTTAAAAACGATGCAATAATCCTCTACGATTCAGCGTATGAGGCATTCATCACAGAGGATCTCCCTCGTTCAATTTTTGCAATCGAAGGTGCAAGAAAGTGCGCAATTGAAATGTGCTCACTTTCAAAGACAGCAGGCTTCACAGGCACAAGATGCGGTTACACGATAATTCCTAAGGAGCTTGAGCGTGACGGTCACAATATCTATGCAACATGGTACCGCCGTCAGGCAACAAAGTTCAACGGTGTTTCATGGCCTGTTCAGTGTGCTGCTGCCGCTGTATTCAGCGAAGAAGGTCAGAAGCAGATCAAGGAGAACATTTCTTACTATCAGGAAAATGCAAGAATTATCGCATCTGCTCTTGATGAACTCGGCATCTACTACACAGGCGGTAAGAACTCACCTTACATCTGGCTCAAGTGTCCGAACAATATGGGCAGTTGGGAATTCTTTGACCTCCTCCTCAACGAGGCAAATGTTGTAGGTACTCCCGGCGAGGGCTTTGGCGAAAACGGCGCAGGCTACTTCCGTCTTACATCATTCGGTGACAGAGAAAACACGATTGAGGCTGTTGAGAGAATCAAAAAGGTTCTCACAAACCTCTCAAAGTAATTTAATAAGTATTTCAGCTTATAAAACAGCGGATAGCCTTTTCGGGTTATCCGCTGTTCTTGTTATCGGTTATTATCAGTAGGGGCGCTCATTGGGCGCCCGCTAAGTAACGGCACAATATTTGTGATAAGACAGATTATATAAATGCCGCAAAATAATTGTCATACTGTAGCGGCGAACCTTGTTCGCCATTTGTTTTGGTTTTACTACCAAAACAAACAAATAGAGATTATTTGTTTTTACTGATTTATATATTAAAATTAGTTTGACATTTATTCAATTCGTGTTTAGACACGAATTGATTGGCGAACAAGGTTCGCCGCTACTAATTTGTGCCATTTATAAATTCAATCTTGATAGAAAATTTTTCGGCATCCGATGAATACAATACGCAATAAAAAAGGGACATTCCAAATGAAATGTCCCTTTACTGCATAATATAATTAAATCAGAACTTAATCTTTTCAGCAATATAATCGTTGAGCTTGTCAATTGCAACTCTTTCCTGCTGCATTGTGTCACGGTCACGAACCGTTACACAACCGTCGTCAACAGACTCAAAGTCATATGTGATACAGAACGGAGTACCGATTTCGTCCTGTCTTCTGTAACGCTTGCCGATTGAACCGGCATCGTCATAATCAGTCATAAAGTCGGCTGAAAGCTGTTCATAAACCTTGCCTGCCTGCTCGTTGAGCTTCTTTGAAAGCGGAAGAACGCAAGCTTTGTAAGGAGCAAGCGTCGGATGAAGTCTTAACACAACTCGTGTATCCTTTTCGTCAATAACTTCTTCATCATAAGCCTCAACAACAAGAGCAAGGAAAAGACGCTCCACACCGAGTGACGGCTCAATAACATACGGAATGTACTTCTCGTTTGTTGTCGGATCAAAATACTCAAGTGTCTTACCGCTTGTTTTGCTGTGCTGTGTAAGGTCATAGTCTGTTCTGTCGGCAACGCCCCAAAGCTCGCCCCAACCGAACGGGAAGAGATATTCAAAGTCTGTTGTGGCTTTTGAATAGAAACAAAGCTCCTCTTTTGCATGGTCACGAAGACGGAGATTTTCTTCCTTAATATTGAGAGAATAGAGCCAGTCACGGCAGAAGCCTCTCCAGTATTCAAACCATTCAAGGTCAGTGCCCGGCTTGCAGAAGAATTCAAGCTCCATCTGCTCAAACTCACGAACACGGAAAATAAAGTTACCGGGTGTGATTTCGTTTCTGAAAGATTTACCGATTTGTGCAACACCGAAAGGAACTTTCTTACGGCTTGTTCTCTGAATGTTAGAGAAGTTCACGAAAATGCCCTGAGCAGTTTCGGGACGAAGATAAATTTCATTCTTGCTGTCCTCTGTAACGCCCTGGAATGTTTTGAACATAAGGTTGAACTGACGAATGTCTGTAAAGTTGTGCTTGCCGCAGTTAGGACACGGAATCTCTTTTTCCTTGATGTAATTCATCATTTCTTCATTTGTCCAGCCTGCAACATTTGTGCCGTCAAAATCTTCAATAAGGTTGTCGGCACGGTGACGTGTTTTACATTCCTTGCAATCCATAAGCGGATCAGAGAAACCGCCGAGATGACCCGATGCAACCCATGTCTGCGGGTTCATAAGAATTGCAGAGTCAAGACCTACATTATATTTGTTCTGCTGAACAAACTTTTTGAGCCATGCGTTTTTGATATTGTTTTTAAGTGCAACACCGAGCGGACCGTAATCCCATGTGTTTGCAAGACCGCCGTAAATTTCGGAGCCCGGGTAAACAAAGCCTCTGTTTTTACACAGGGCAACGATTTTATCCATGGTTTTTTTGCTGTTTTCCATAACTTAACCTCTCTTAACAGATAGATAGATAAAAATAACCATTAAAATAATACAATTATTTGCAACTGTTGTCAAGTAAAAACACCAAATGTGAGCGCATAACAATAGGTTTAAAACAATAATTAGAAAAAATTCACAAACTTGCCAAAAACCACTTGTAAATCTGAACATTTTGATATATAATGTAATTACTCGAAATTTGAGTAACAAAAAAGGAGGAATTAGCGATGAAAAAATCATCCAAGGTTCTCAGTTTGGTGCTTGCAGTACTTATGGCTGTATCCTGTTTTTCAGGCTTGACCATATTCTCTGCATCAGCTGAAGAAACCGACACAAAAATCTATTTTGACGCATCTAATCTCCCTGCAGATTGGGGAACAACAAAGACAGTATACTGTCACCTTTACGCTGTAGCAGGCGATGATTTACCTGAAACATCTTGGCAGGGTAAGGCAGAGAAATGTAAGCAGGATTCTGCTACAGGTCTTTACTACTTCGATACTGCAAAATTGAAGTCAGCTGACGGCACAAATCACGGCGGTCTTAAAGACAACGCTGACTATGCTGTAATTTTCTCAACAATTGATACTAAATCACAGAGTCACCAGACCTGTAATGTAACACTCGGCAAGCCTTGTCTCGGCGACACAATTTACCTCACAGGCGGTACAGTTGAGAATACCGAAGATTCATCAAAGCGTGACTTTGCTGCAACATGGAAGAAGAACAGCGATAACTACGGTCCAAAGGCTGCAATCACATCACTCGGTCATGTAACTGAGGGCAGATTCCCGATTTACCTTTCAAGAGCAGAAATGGTTGCACAGGCTCTTTTCAACTGGGCTGTTAAGAATGCTAAAAACTACACTCCCGAAACTGTAGCTGACATTTGTGCACAGGTTGAGGCTGAGCCAATGGATGTTTACAACGCTTATGCTGAAATGTATGCAGAACAGCTTGCTGATCCTGCAGCTTATCCCGAGTGTGCTCCGCTTACAACAGTAGCTACACTTCTCGGTATTGATCCTTCAGGTACAACAGCTCCTGCAACAGAAGAACCTACAACTGTTGAGCCTACAACTGTTGAGCCTACAACTGTTGAACCCACAACAGAGCCCACTACAGAACCTGCAACAGAGCCTGCTGACGCAACACAGTATGTTGTAGCAGGTGTTGAGTCACTCACAGGTTATGAATGGCAGGGTTCTCCTGCACTCGCTCCCGAAAATGTAATGACAAAGAGCGGCGATGTTTATACAAAGACATTTACAGCTGTTCCGGTGGGCAAAAGCTATCAGTTCAAGGTTGTTGCAAACACAGGCGACGAGCAGAAGTGGATTGGTTTTGACGGTACAGACAACAATGTAACTTTCGATGTAGAAAGTGCTTGTGATGTAACTGTAACTTTCAATCCTGCTACAAACGAGATTGCTGTAACAGGTGACGGCGTTAAAATGGTTACAGACCTTGAAATCAACAGCATTACAGTTGTTGGTAACGGCGAAAACAGCTGGCTTAACGGTGTAGCATGGGGTGTTGACGCTGAAGTTAACCACATGACTAAGATTGCTGACAAGGTTTATCAGATTACATACACAGGTATCGAGTCTGCTGACGCTGCATACCAGTTCAAGTTTGCAGTTAACGACGATTGGGCTGCTAACTGGGGCCTTTCTGTGCAGAGCGCAGCTGCTATAGGCAAGGATTTTGACCTTACATTTAATGGTGAAAATATGCTCCTTAACACAGTTTCTGCCGGTTATCCGGAAGATTCACTTGTTGATGTAACAATCACACTTGATCTTACAAACTTTGATTATCCGTCACGCTCAGGTGCTAAGGCTAATATTAAGATTGACGGTAACCGTGTTCCGCTTCTCGGCGATGCTGACGGTGACTACTCAATTACAGTTGTAGATGCTACAACAATTCAGAAGATTGCTATCAACCTTATGAGTATTGCTGCTGATGATGCAAATGCATTCAAGACATGTGATGCTAACGAGGATGGCAGAATCTCAATCAAGGATGCTACTCTCGTTCAGAAGTTCATCGTTGGCGGTTACGAAACAGGCAATGTCGGTTTACCGATTACTGTTGAATAATTAATCGCTGTTGATTAAATTCACAATTGCAATTTACCCCACAGGGTTTTCCTGTGGGGTTATTTTTTGCCGTAAAACAAGGAAATTTTGCCGATAAAGGTGCAAAGTGCAGTAATATGTGGTATAATCATAGTGCAGATGTTCCGCTTTACTCATACGTTGGGTTTGTTCTGAATTTAAGCAGAGTTATATTTTACTTAGACTCTGAGGAGCTGATGCTCTGCATCAATTAAAAATGTTCAAAAGAAAAGAGGCGAAGGATGTATGTATATTCATGATATTTCGAGAGACACTCTTACAACCGAAACATATCCGGGTGATCCCGAAACTGTTGTGACTCCGCTGAGAAGTATTGATGAAGATGACGAGTGCAATCTTTCGCAGATTTCTATGTGCGTTCATGCAGGCACGCATATTGACGCTCCTCTCCACTTTTGCCCTGACGGCAAGGGGATAACCGATTTAAGGCTCAACACTTTCTACGGAAAATGCACCGTAATAACGGTCAGGGGTGTGCTGACGGGCGAAGATATGGACAAGCTGTTGCCGTATTGCCGAAAACGCATACTCTTTCGTGGGAACGGCAAAACATACCTTTCACATTCTGCCGCAATTGTGCTTGCACAAAGCAGGGTGGTGCTTGTCGGTACGGATGCCGAGTCAATCGCACCTCCGTTTGATGAAGTTAAAACACATCTTGAACTCGGCAGAGCGGATATTGCCGTTCTCGAAAATCTCAATCTTTCGGGAGTGGCTGACGGCGAATATGATTTGTGCGCGTTTCCGATAAAGCTCGGCGGAGTTGAGGCGGCACCATGCAGAGCAATACTCTTTGAACAGGAAAAAGGATTAAACTAAGGTGATATTTATGGTAAAAATGGTAGTATTTGATCTTGACGGCACGCTTATAAATTCGCTTACCGATCTTGCTATAAGTGTGAACTACGGTCTGAAGCTTAACGGCCTTGAAGAAAAGCCGGTTGAAAATTATAAAACATATGTCGGAAACGGCAGAGAAATGCTCATCAGAAGGGCAATGGGAGATGCGTGGACCGACCACGAGCTTTTTGAAAAGGTCAAGGCTGATTATGACAGACACTATGCCGTTCATTGCAATGACCACACCGCCGCATATGACGGTTGCGCCGAAATGCTTGAAAAGCTTGCAAAAAAGGGTGTAAAAACAGGTGTGCTTTCAAACAAGCCGGATGAATTTGTTGATAAAATGCTAAAAAAAGCATTCCCAAATCACAGGTTTACTCAGGCATGGGGGCAGAAACCACAGTACAAGACAAAGCCCGAGCCTGATGCTCTGCTTGCACTCCTCGATATGAGCGGTGTAACTCCCGAAGAATGTTTCTATGTCGGTGACAGCGATGTCGATGTGTTTACGGCAAACAATGCGGGTGTAAAAATGGCAGGTGTTTCATGGGGATTCAGAGGAAAAAATGAGCTTATGAACGCAGGTGCGCCGTTTGTTGCAGACACAACCGAAGAACTTTTTGACTACATTTGCAAATTTATATAATAGTATGAACAAGATAAACTATCAGAAAGAACTCGACTGGGTGATTGAAAAAATAACGGGGGAGGGAAAAGTCCCGAAGCTGCTTTTGCATGTGTGTTGCGCCCCGTGTTCGTCATACTGCCTTGAGTATCTTTCAAAATATTTTGATATAACGGTCTATTTTTACAATCCGAATATTTCGATTGCGGATGAGTATAATTACCGCCTGAGCGAAGAAAAGCGTCTGGTGTCGCTTATGCCGTTTGAACATCCTGTAAAGGTGGTCGAGGGCGAATATTTGCCCAAGGATTACTTTGATTATGTCAAAGGCCTTGAAAATGAACCCGAGGGCGGAAAGCGGTGTGAAAAATGTTTCAGACTGCGACTTGAATCCTCTGCACGCTACGCAAAGGAACACGGCTTTGATTATTTCACAACAACGCTGACTATCAGTCCGCTGAAAAATGCGCAGTTGCTCAATTCAATCGGTGCGGAGCTTGCCGAGAAGTACGGCATTCCGTGGCTGTACAGCGACTTCAAAAAGCGTGAAGGCTACAAGCGTTCAATCATCCTTTCAAAAGAATATGACCTCTACCGCCAAAACTACTGCGGTTGCGTCTTTTCAAAAAGGGATAGTATGCAGAGAAAAAACTAATTAATATACCAAAAGACAAATCCCCGTCAGAATTTCTGACGGGGATTAATCGTGTTTGCAAATTATTTAACTGAGGTTAACGCATATTAACTTGGTTGTTTTACACAACCGATTTGAGGTATTCGACAATTTCCTGCTGTGTACTCATTTCAAGCACCTTTGCGGTAACTTTGTCTGCCTCTTCTTTTGTCCATGTGGAAATTATTTTTCTCACATTGAGAACTGACGGAGCGGAAACGCTGAATTCTGTGAGTCCGAATGAAATAAGCAACGGAATCATCAGCTTGTTTGCGGCAGCCTCGCCGCACATTCCGACTGAAATGCCGTTCTGAACACCGCACTCAATTGTGCGTTTAATCATTCTGAGAACGCTTGGCTGAAGGGGAGAGTAGAGGTAAGACACATCGTTGTTGCCTCTGTCACAAGCCATTGTGTAGCCTGTGAGGTCATTTGTGCCGATGCTGAAGAAGTCTGCCTCTTTCGCAAGCATATCTGCGATAACTGCCGCAGACGCTGTTTCAACCATAACACCAACCTGAATGTTTTCGTTGAAATTTATGTCCATATTGCGTAAATCGGCTTTGCATTCTGCGACAAGCTTTTTGCCCTCACGAAGTTCATCTATAGTTGTGATGAGTGGGAACATAATCTTGATGTCACCGAATGCGCTTGCACGCAAAATGGCTTTAATCTGTGATTTGAAAAGTTCACGGTTTTTAAGGCAATATCTGATTGCACGGAATCCCATGAACGGATTTTCTTCTTTTTCAAGTCCAAGGTACGGAATGTCCTTGTCACCGCCGATATCAAGTGTTCTGATAATCAGCGACTTGCCCTTTAGGATAAGAGCCGCCTTTTTGTAGGCCTCAAACTGTTCGTCCTCTGTCGGAATTGAAGTTCTGTCCATGAACAGAAACTCTGTTCTGAAAAGTCCGACACCCTCGCCGTCTGCATCAACTGCCTTGACAGCGTCTTCGGGTTTTCCTATGTTGCAGAAAAGTTCATAAGCTTCTCCGCTTGCGGATTTTGTTTCTCGTCCCCTGTAATTTTCAAGCTCTTTGCGTTCTGCAAGAAAAGCGTCACGCTTTTTGGAGTATTCTGCAACTGTGTTATCATCCGGATTAACAATTACAGCACCCTCACTGCCGTCAACTACAACTGTGTCGCCGTTTTTCAGGCTTGATGCGACACCCTCAACACTGAGTACGGCGGGAATCTCAAGCGCTCTTGCAAGAATTGCAGAGTGGGAAGTTGTTCCGCCTGTTTCAGTAATAATGCCTGCTATGTTTTCTTTTACAATACCTGCCGTAACAGAAGGAGTAAGCTCCCTTGCAACAAGCACAGTGCCTTTTGGCGCATCGCTTACTTTAATTTCGTTTACTCCGAGAAGAATGCCGAGAACACCGCTCTTGATATCTCTGACATCAGCCGCACGCTGTTTTGTAAGCTCATCGTCAGCTGCCGAGAACATTGCAATAAACATATCGCACATATGCTCAAGAGCAGATTCCGCACATTGACCGTCTGCAATCAGCTTTTCAATTTCACCGCTGAGATACGGATCTCTGATAATCTGAATGTGACCTGCAAGAATTTCTGCCTCTTTTTCACCGGCTGAACTGCGAAGATTTTCTGCCTGTTTTTCAGTATTGTAGCAAAAAGCATCTACTGCTGCCTTAAAACGCTGTGACTCTGCCTCAGTATCTGTTACTGTTCGTGGAGTGTATTCAAGCGAATGTTCTTCAATAAGCATTACCTTACCGATTCCGATACCCTCGGATGCGGCTGTTCCGTGTAGCATAATCTTCACCTCTTGTAACTGGTCTATTGGGGCCATTACTCGCCAAGACCGCTCTCAATGAGCTGTACTGCCTCTGCAAGTGCCTCGTTTTCGTCAGCACCGTCGCAAACAACTTCAATTTCACTGCCGCACTTGATGCAAGCCGCAATAATGTTGAGGAGGCTCTTTGCGTTGTACTGATTGCCGTTGAATTTGATTGTTACATCACAGCTATATTTGCCCATAGCTGTTGCAAAAACCGATGCCGGACGCATGTGGAATCCCTGTGCATTTGTGAGTACGAGTTCTTTTGATACCATAATAAAATCTCCTTTATAAATAAATTTGTGTTTTGAAGTTTTGAATCTAATGTCGTGAAAGTTCTTTGAGTTTTGAGGGGGTGGCACCGGCTTTTACACCGGTGCCGAGGAACAAAACATTTCAAAAAACGGGTAATAGCAAATTAATTATTTTTTAATCGGTCTTTTGAGAAGTGCAAGCATAAGCATTGAAACTACTGCACCGATTGCAAGAGCAAGGAGGTAGAAATACCATGTACCCTGCATTGTTGCGAATACGAAGATACCGCCGTGAGGAGCCATAAGCTTACAGCCAAAGAGAGCTGAAAGTGCGCCTGCTGCTGCAGAACCAACGATACATGAAGGGATAACCTGAAGCGGATGACCTGCTGCGTAAGGAATTGCACCTTCTGTGATGAATGAAAGTCCCATTACATAGTTTACGGGAGCATTCTTTCTTTCTTCGTCTGTCCAACGATTCTTGAAGAATGTGTTTGAAAGAGCGATTGCGATTGGAGGAACCATACCGCCGATCATAACTGCTGCCATAATGATGTATGCCTGATCGTCTGCGTTTGCAAGGTTAAGTGTTGCGAATGCATAAGCTGCCTTGTTGAAAGGACCGCCCATGTCGATAGACATCATACCTGCGAGGAGCGCACAGAGCGGAACCATCATTGCAGGGTTAGAGGCAATAGCGTTAAGGCCGTTTGACATACCTGAGTTAATCATACCCATGAACGGGTTGACTGCGCACATTACAACGAGAATACCGCCGAGTCCGAGAAGCGGATAGATGAGAACGGGCTTGATACCCTCAAGAGCCTTAGGCATCTTATCGCACATTTTTTCAATAGCAAGCATTAAGTAACCGCCTACGAAACCTGCGAGCAAGCCGCCGAGGAAGCCTGACGGAACTGTTTCTGCAGCGGCAGGATCCATAAAGGTTGCGCCTGATGTTGCAAGGAAACCGCCTACAAGACCAACGAGAAGACCGGGACGGTCTGCAATTGACATTGCGATAAAGCCGGAAAGGATAGGAACCATAAGGTTAAATGCCACACCGCCGAGTGTCTTAAACCATGCGGCTGCAGGAGTTACCGTACCGAATGCACTGCCAACCTCCTGTGCGTTAACACCGCATGCAATATCAATGAGGAATGCGATTGCAATGAAGATACCGCCTGCTACAACGAACGGGAGCATATGCGATACACCGTTCATAAGGTGACCGTAAGCGCCGCCTCTCCTCTTTGGAGCATCTGCAGAACCGCCTTTGTGATGATATACGGGAACTTCTTTGTTTACAATCTTGTTGATAAGCTCTTCCGGCTTATGAATACCGTCTGAAACGGCACACTGTAAAACGGGCTTGCCGTCAAAACGGGCAAGATTTATTGTGATGTCAGCGGCAATGATGATACCGTCACAATTTGCAATTTCTTCTTCGGTAAGTACATTCTTTGCACCGCCCGAACCGTTTGTTTCAACCTTAATCGGAATGTTAAGGCTGTCGCCGGCTTTCTGGAGTGATTCAGCCGCCATATAAGTATGAGCAATACCTGTTGGACAAGCTGTGATAGCAAGAACCCTGTAGCCCTTCTTTGCAG
>OGZL01000424.1_pt1 | contig 31941 bp, 45 predicted proteins | sample 1576761 | NCBI WGS metagenome assembly OGZL01 (sample SAMEA3541595, study PRJEB24748) | human gut metagenome | biome: human gut; feature: human-associated habitat; material: faeces | place: China | collected 2012
TATTCTGCAAATATTGTTCTCATCGTATCCCATCTCCTTATCATTTAATCAATCAATGTAAAATTTAACTTCAAAATTGCGATTGTCGTTGATATGTAGCTGACCGGCTTTGATGTACCGGCACTTGACACAATTTACATCGACAAGCCTATCCAGCAGCATACCCTTATCCAGACAGTTTCCCGCGTCAACCGCGTCTATACTGGCAAGGACAAGGGCTTAATTGTGGACTATATCGGTATTAAGAAAAACATGAATCTTGCCCTCAAGAAGTACACCAACTTTGAGAGCGATGAGTTTGAAGGTGTCGAACAGTCTGTCACGATTGTCAAAGATCAGCTTGATGTTTTGGCGCAGATGTTCCACAACAATAGTATGGATTACTTCAATGGGTCACCGAAGGAGCAGCTTGCTTGCCTCAATCGTGCTGTTGAGTATGTCCAGCTCACTGAAGACTTGGAAACACGCTTTATGGCTGCGGTGAAGCGCATGAAGCAAGCATTTAATCTGTGCAGTTCAAGCGATGCGATTTCTGATAAAGGAAAGGACTATCTGCACTTCTACTGTGCTGTGCGCTCTATTCTTTTCAAGCTTACAAAGGGTGATGCACCTGACATCTCACAAATGAATGCCCGCGTCCGTGAACTGCTTGAAGGCGCAATTCAATCGGATGGAATAGAGGAGCTGTTTGAAACCGGAAAGCATATCTCAGTTGATATTTTCAGCGATGAGTATCTGGATAAGATCAATGCAATCCAGCTTCCAAACACGAAAATAAAGGTATTGCAGAGGCTTCTTTCTCAAGCGATTGATGAGTAAAAAAAGTCAACCGCATTATGGGTATGGAGTTCTCGGACCGTCTCAAGCGAGTTGTTGATGAGTACAATAATCGCCGTCGTGATGAAGCTCTCGCTAACGAAGTCTTTGACGATGTTGCAGAACAACTTGCAAGACTTCTTGAAGAACAAAAAAAGGAGAAGAACTCTTTCAAGAACATGGGGATTGACTACGAAGAAAAAGCCTTTTATGACATTCTTAAGACAGTTGCCAAGAAGTACGAGTTTGAGTATCCTGACGATAAAATGATTGAATTGTCCAGACAGATAAAGATTATTGTCGATGACAAAGCTAAGTACATTGATTGGTCTACCCGTGACGATATTAAAGCAAATCTTCATGTTGATCTCATCTTATTGCTGGATAGGTTTGACTACCCACCTGTAACTATGGATGATGTATATAAAGAAGTTCTAGAACAAGCTGAAAATTTTAAGAAATATGCGAACTAATTTCTGTATTTTTGTTAACCAGCATCGAAAACTGTATCAATAGATTACATGGTAGTTGACAATTTTACTTTAATAAACTGCCCATTACGTATAAGAATTCTCGACGGTATACTACTCATCGGCAGCTCGTGTTTATCCTTAGCATAGTTCAATCTAAGAGCATTTTTGACTGTTTTGATATAGCCAAGAGTACGAGTGTCTAAATGCGAGAAAAGTTTTCAGTTGAATTCCCCCACAATCTATGATCCTATTTTGATACTGAGATAACCAAGTGCTTGAGATACGAACGCAAAGCATTAACATATTTGCGAATGTTTTGCGCTGGATTTCAATGTGTATAACTCTACTTACGCTGATTTTGCCGAGTGGGAATAATTCGTTTACCAAGAAACATAAAACCACCCCAAGTCTCGGGCAGCGGAAGGCTGTCCGGGACTTTCTCTATACGGTATTTTTAACCGAAAATTTGCTGATTCGGTCGATGAATTGCGAATTTTGACGAATCGGGTTAAAACGTTGCACAAAAAACGCTGAAAAGGTTGACAAACGCGGAAAATATCGCTACTATATATGTGCAGACAACGGAAAAGCAGGTGTCTGTCAACACTCCATTTTCTGATGAATCCGTTCCGTGAAGAAGCAGCCGGAACGGATTTTTATTTGTTTACAAGAGCATAATCGCGCATACCCGGTATCGCACCGCCGGAGACTTCCCATAGATACAGACTGGCCACGCTGCAGTACGGACTGAATCGCCGATGATATTTCTCAAACAGTTTGCGGTCAATTTTGCGGTGGTGATATACCATGCGCAGTCCGCGCTGGATCGCCAGATCATCGTAGCTGAACACGTTCGGCCGCTGCAGGCAGAACAGCAGGATCATCTCGGCAGTCCATACGCCGATACCCTTAAGCGAACTGAGTGCGCGGATTGCATCCGCGTCGCTCATGTACTTCACGCTTTCCAGATTGAAAGCGCCGCTGCGTATCTTTTCGGCAAAATCCGTGATGTATTCCGCCTTGCGGAAGGTCATGCCGAGCGACTGCAGCAGGGGAACACCGGCTGCGGCGATGCTGTCGGCGGTTACCGTGCCGAGCGCGTCCTGCATGCGCTGCCAGATGGTCGCCTGTGCTTTTGTGGAAATCTGCTGCCCGATGATATGGTGCACGACCGAGGAAAACAGGTCGGTGTCCACTGTTCGGTTAATATGGCCGAGCCGGTCGATGACAGCGGCAAGTCTGCTGTCTTTGGCCTTGAGATAATCGGTTTCGGTCTGTCCGTATGCGAAATACATGGCTGTCACTTCCTTATGCAAACAGTATAACAGAAAGCGGTTTGCAAAGCTAACAGGAGAGGATAAAACTTGGCAGTTCCACCTAAATTTTCGGCAGCACTACCAATTGTTACTTTGCGATTTCGGTGATACTGCCAGATACTCTGTGCTTGACATTAACCAATCCGTTGCGTTATAATTTTTATGCAAAGTTTATTAGCCGAATCGGGGGCGTAGCTCAGCTGGGAGAGCGTTTGACTGGCAGTCAAGAGGTCATGGGTTCGATCCCCACCGTCTCCACCATATTAAAAACCGCTTATTCATGCGAATAGGCGGTTTTTCTTTGACTTTTTGCAACGCTTTAGAGATGTTGGCTTGTGGGGGACTGGTAAGTTGTCCTTTATGGACGGCGATATTATCGCAAGCAAAAGTTTATTACTCCTAGTGGACGATACTGCCAATGGCCGCGGATGCGGCGGCGTCCGCGGACTGAATTACATGCGCGTAAATGTTTGTGGTGGTGGATGTTTGGGCGTGGCCCAGGTGAGCAGACACTGTGCGTACATTGGTGCCGTTGGCGATCATAAGAGACGCATTGGTATGTCTCAGAGAGTGGAGCGTGATCCCCTCCGGCATGCTGATTCGCCGCGCGAAATCGGTGAACCAGTGGGTAAGGGTAGAGGGGTTCATGGGATGGCCGTCCCAGGTCGTGAACAACCTGTCATGGTCGTGCCACTTATCGCCGAGCCTGAGACGTTGGCGATCTTGCCAAGACCGATATTGCGAGAGCATGTCAAACGTCTCCTGCGGTAGCTTAATGGTGCGCTTGGATTCGCGTGTCTTTGGCGTATCGGTATATACTCCGCGTTTCGGGAGATACACCGAGTTACGCCGGACTGTAACCGTACAGCTGTCCCAGTGTATGTCGTTCCATTCCAGGCCGAGTATTTCACCTCGCCGCATACCGCTATCCAGTAGGAGATAGACCGCAGTGCGGTATTTGATATGCTCATGCGCTAATGCTTGGATAAGCACCTGCAAGTCGTCCTCTTGCAGATATGCTGGCTCGTCCTCGTCGCAAACAGGCGGATCGGCGCGAGCGCAAGGATTATCATGGATTAGTCCCTGTTTAACTGCTGTACTCAAAACAGACGATAAAAACTTATGATAGTGATTTACAGTATTTTTTGATAAATCTGCATCTGTTTTTGCAGGCGTGAAAATGCTGCCGACTGTACAGCTGAGTGCAGCAGCGATTTTGCGTGCGGTGGCACCACAAACATTTTTGCCGCGGTTTAGGCCGTACAGTGTTTCGACGTGCACGTGCGCTTTGTCAGCGACTGCTTTCGCTGTAACACCGGCCGCCTTGGTCACGGCCTTGAAGTTGTCGCATTGATACCGGTCAATGTTTCGCACGCCCTCATCCAGCAAATTTCGGTAGAATGCATTGAGGTGGTTGGGTGTGATCTTATCCAAGTGCAGATGTCCAAGGGCGGCAACAGTGCGCTGGCGGAAATGCCGATAGCCTGCGACGGTGGTGTCCTTGAGACGCATCTCGGCGTAATTGATGAGCCATTGGTCGATGTAGTCAGCCAGCTTAATGCTGCCGGATGGCGCTATGCGGCTGCGGCATTGCTCTTCGAAAAGTATTGTCCGTCGGTCCAACTCTTTTTTGAGTTGCCGCACACCCAGTCCCTCCGGCGGTGTCCAGTTTAGGGTTTTAACGATTTGTTTCCCGGCGATATCATATCCGCAAGAGACGCGGATCTGATATGATTTCCCACGCTTTCTGACGGTTGCCATTGTAAACACCTCCAAAAGCGTACATTTGTTCGATTGCGTGATTGAAAATATAGCAGACCCCAAGGGGAGAGGGTCTGCTCTGGTCGGTTATGCAGAAATGGATGCGCCGTACATTGCCAGCAGGATAAAACATATAGAGACAATGATCACCCAGCGCCGTCGTGGCACTTTACCGCCATTTTGGATAATTAAAAGGCGACGAAAACGGAATCCCATATATCCAATGACGCCGATAATAAAAGCGAAGAGCGGTCTAACTGTTGAGAGCGTAAGTGACATGGTGATAAGAATAATGCAGCAGACCTTAAAGAAAACCAAAACCCACTGTGGTGCTTGCCATGGCGACTGAGGTTCGATGGACGGAATATTGTCGATTGGCGTATCATTTGGCTCGATCTGCTCAAGCGCATTCATGCTGCTGATGTGCGCCGACTTTTTCTTCCCAACGGTGGAAACATCGGTATAGCTGATGCCGGTGCCGGGCAGTCCGACCGTCTTGGTGACGCGGCCCTTACTGTTGACCGACACGCGGGCACCCTTGACGCCAGCGGAGATGCCGACAGACTTCTTGCCGATATTGAGCCGCATGCCGGGTGCGATTTTAAACGATTTCCGAAATCTGAATCCCATATCCTAACCCCCTTTATCGAGGTGTCCAATTTGGACACCATGAATTTATTATTTTTTACAAGATATAGATTTTCCCTCTTGCCAAAATACAACATACGGTGTATTATTGGAAATACAAACAAATGTTCGATTTTGGGAGGGCGAGTTATGACAGCGAAAGAACAACAGTTTATCCGTCTTGTGCGTGGGCTGGTAGGTCCGCAGACCACGCTGGACGAAATAAAGACTATTCTTTGCGCTGGTTTGCCTCCAGCACCCGAAGTGCAGCGTCTTGCAGCGCTTCCGGTGCCGCACGAAAAAGTTTAAGCAGTTCCGCCTCTTCGGCGGAAAGGCCTGCGTCCTCAAGTGAGGGCGCTTTTTTTATGTCTGAATTTCCGAGGATGTAGTCGATGGACGTTCCGAAAATTTCAGACATTTCAATAAGTGCATCATAATCGGGTTCGGATCTGCCGGTTTCCCAATTTGACATGGTGGCTTGACCGATTTTTAGGATTTTAGCTAATTCGGTTTGCCTCATTCCTTTTTCTGTGCGAAGCTGTTTTATTCGGTTCACGGGCGTCACCTCTTTCGCCTTATTATATCACGATATGTAATATTAGAAAAATAATGTTAGGAGGTGAGGGAGGATGAGCTACGAAGCCAAGTTGATAATCTCATTGCTTTCGCTGGTGTTTTCGCTGTTCGCGCTTTATATCAGCTCGTAAACGGAGGGTGAGCAATGACGCACTTTGACGCTGTGGTTGTTTCGATTATCGGTGTAGCAGACGCTGTATTCTGCTTTCTAATCCTGATAGAACTGGCCATTGATGGAATTTTGCGATGGCGTCCAAATCTTCCTGAAGAGCGCGGAAAAGATCCTCTATATTCAGTGAACTGGGCTGACGTTGCAGCTGGCTGGAAGCAACTCGCAAAGCAGCGCGCACGTTTGGCGAACCGTAAACAGAGGCTTGATAGACTGCATTCATCAATGGCTCGACGGGTGAGGTATCGCTCATACAGAAGATGCAGATCTGCTCGATTAAATTGCTGTAAGCAGTGGACTTGCAGGAAAAATAAGCATTAAAGTGTGCAATGCTTTCTGCACTTTTCAGGCTTTTCCATGAGATTATCACGGAAATAAGAGAAATAATCCACGGGATATGACCTATAAGTTTATCCATAAAAACACTTCCTTTCCCTGTTATTTTATCACAGGGAAGGGAGTCACACCAGAGGAGGTGAGGGAGGATGCTGCTCTGGATATTGTTTATGCAAGAAATCGCGTATCTGGCAATTTCGCTAGTAGCGTGCGCTACGATGAACCGATGTAATGACTGGCGCGTCTGGCTGGTTATCATACCGACCGACATTTTAGCCGTTACGACGTTTTTGACATTGTGCTGCAATTATCTGCGCTTTTGAGAAGGTATTTTTAGGTCATTCTGCATAGAGAAAATCATATCCAAGTATGCGGAACTAAGGTCGTTAAGTATCTTCGTATCGTCGATGAATCCGCTTGAAAGATGTAACAGAGACTCGCTTATCTGACGTTGAAGGTCAGAAATGAGCTCCAACGTTTCGATAGAGGCATATAATTCGGCGGCTGCGGCTGCGCGTTCAGTTTGGGTATGTTGTTCCGCAGACGGATGGCGCAAGTACAAGCTGACTGCTTCGATATATGGGGGATAAGTTGACGAACGAGCCTTAAAAAAGCGTTCAGTTTGCTGTAATTGTTTGTCGTAGTGACAACGAATCCATGTATTTATTGGCGAGGAAATAATTGCGGCAACAGAAATAATGCCGGATACGATAGTGACAACCGCTGCGATATCCATTATCTACACTTCCTTTCCCCTAAATTTTATCACGGGAAAGGAACAAACACCAGAGGGAGGTGAGGGAGGATGAACGAAACCGAGCGAATCGCCGAGTTGGAAAGGGAAAACGAAAAACTTCGTCAGAAGTTTGAAGCCGCTTGGATAATGCTGGAGTGTGTAGTCAGCGTTGCGGAGGATTACAAAAAGCGATCAGCCGATAAAGTGCTGGAACAGAGTGAGCGCGATCGGGATCTTGAGTTCGATGTGCTTGCTCAGGAAATTCATGATTTTTCCACACGTATGTTTGGGTAATGATGGCTCGTCCTTTTGCAAATTGCGGAGCAGGTCAAGAATTTCGTTCAGTTGTTCCTGTTCTTCGTTCGGACGCTGAGAAAAAAGAGTTTCGAGTTCAGGCAGAGAACAACTAACATTCTGAGTAACATTCTCTTGCGTATCAATTACAGCATTGCCGGTGACAGGTGCGTTAAAGTTGAAAACAGGCGATTGTGTTTCAGATTGTTTCTGTGGCGCACGCTCATTTTCAACAAACTGCTCACCTTTTTCCGTCAATACCAGATGCGCAGAGCCGATGATATCGTATTCATCTTTTACATAGCCGTTATCAGTGAGATAGTCTATGTCTTTCTGGATTGGGTCGGTAAGACGATGTTCCGGAGAGGTTTCATCATCTAAAGATAGGGATAAGGGTTCACCGGTCTTGAGTGTGTGATTGTAGATACGGTTTAACAGTTCTGTACGCGAGGGGAACATCATAACACTTCCTTTCCCCTAAATTCTACCACGGGAAAGAAAGAAATACCAGAGGAGGTGACACAATGCGAAGAATCAAAGAACTGCGTCTGGCAAAGGGCGTGCGTCAGGTGGACATGGCCGCGTATTTCCATGTGAGCCAGTCCACGATCGTCAGCTGGGAGAGCGACGGTACATATCCGCCGTGCCGGTTAATGCCGGACATCGCAATCTATCTCGGCTGCACGCTGGACGATCTGTACAAAGGGGAGAAGGAGGTTGTTTGACTATGGCTGTATTATACGCCGAGTCCGCGCCCATTACCAGTGCGCGAAAAAACAGAAATATCTATCAAGCCGCACGCGAGCTGAAGGGTTTAACACAGGAAGTCGCTGCCGAAAGACTGGACCTGTCGGTCGAGAGCCTCGGGGCCTATGAGCAGGGCCGCCGCCGACCGCCAGACAGCACGGTGCTGCGGATGGCGCAGCTGTACGATTTCCCGTATCTCTGCTATCAGCATATCCAGTCGGGTGATCTCGCCGGAGTGCTGCCACAGGTAGGCGTACGGACACTGGAGCACGCAACTATGCGGCTCATCCGTCTGATTGGCAGGTTTGCTAAGGACGGCAGGCTGGACCAACTGATGGAGATCAACGAGGACGGCATCATTACCGTCGAGGAGCGTCCGCTGCATGACGAGATCATGTCCGAACTGCATGAGATCGTAACGGCGGCATTGGAATTGGATTTTGCATCCGGAGGTGCTAAGAATGGCTAATTTACCGAGAATCCGCAGCGCCCGTGAGGCAGCTGATGAGCTGCGCAAACTCGACCCAGACACTAAGTTTTGTGAGCATCATATCCGCTATCTGATGCGGTCCGGTGCTGTGCCGGTCATCTCAGCAGGCCGCCGCCAGTTTGTCAATCTTGATACGCTGATTGAGTATTTGGCAACGCATCCGATGCTCGATTTACAGGGACAGCAGCAGAAACAGGGAATCCGTAAAGTGCCGGAGCATATCCGGTGGTCAGTATGAGGTGTAACATGAAAAATGGACAAAGAAAAAACGCCCAGACGGCGGCAACCGTACTGAGCGTCAATGCGAAAACATCTTGTATTTATAATTATACCACGGCAGCAGTTAAGCGTCAAGCACCGGATTTTGAGGTGCTCGATGGCGGCTGCCAGGGCGTGCGCCCGCGCATGGTCGGCATCGGCTTTACGCTGCTGCTGCTCACGGCCGGGCTGACGGACAACGGCACGCTGCCGCTGTGGGGCACGGTGCTGGCCGGTGTGGTCGGTCTGGCGCTGATGTGGGGAGGTGTGCGCGATGCGTAAAATTACGACTACGCTTTATCCGAGAGACAAGGCTTACGCCGAGATTGAGCGGCTGGCGCTGAACGAGGGCGAGAAGAGAGGACAATAGCATGGAGCAACCGAGTTATTTCTCGATTTTGACCGCCGATGTGCGGTATGATAAGCGGCTGAGCGACTTCGCTCGGCTGCTGTACAGCGACATCACCGCGCTGTGCAACAAACAGGGTTACTGCTCTGCGACCAACGACTATTTTGCGCAGATTTTTGACAAGTCGAGACGCACGATCTCAGCGACGATTGCATCACTGGCCGAGACCGGATACATCGCAATCGAGATTATTAGAGACGGCAGCAACGCCGTTGTGACGCGCAAAATCTGGGTGCAGGCGAACGCCCAGAAGGCCGCAGAACAGGTCTCCGACCCTATAGAAGAAAACTTCCAGGATATAAAGGAGAATAATACAAGTAATAATAATAACCCCCATACCCCCAAGGGTGAGGACGAGTTATTTGACCAATTCTGGCAAGCATACCCAAAGCGCGTAGCTAAAAAGCCGGCACGCCGAGCCTGGGACAAGCTGCACGTCGATAACGACCTGCTCGCTAAAATTCTGGCGGCGCTCGCATGGCAGAAACGCACGGACGACTGGCAACGTGATGGCGGCCGGTACATACCCAATCCGGCGACCTGGCTTAACGGCGGCCGGTGGGAAGATGAGCACAACCCGGTGCCGGAAGATAAGCAAGCGAGGGGAGGCGGACGCAAATGGCTGAAATGATGGACCTGTACAATGAGGCCGAAAACAGCGTGCTCGGCACACTGATCGCGGACGCCGAGGTAAATGCCTCGCTGGTGTTTACGCGGGTGCGGCCCGAGGATTTCGTCACCGGAATCTCGCGGCAGATTTTTGAGACCTGCCGGGCGATGTACGGACGCGGCGATGTGATCGACCCGCTGACCGTCAAGGCGGCCTGCGGACCGGAGTTTGCGACATGGCTCAAGGAGCTGGAGCAGATCACGCCGTCGGCGCGATACTGCGGCGCGTATGTGGACAAGCTGCTTGAGCTGTCCCGCCGGTACCGCCTGCAAAAGCTGTTCCGTGAGGCGCTGGATGGCAACTTTGCCGGGCTGCCGATGGAAGAACTCATCGGCAAGATCGAGTGCATGAACAACGTGGTCGCGGATGACAACGACCAGCGCAGCAGCACGATGACCGACCTGCTCGCGGATTTTTACACCCGCATGGGGCAGGAGCGGCAGTATCTCGATTGGGGCTTTGACGAGCTGAACCGCTACGTCAAGGTCAACCCCAAGCACTATGTCGTGGTTGGTGCTCGACCGAGTGCAGGCAAGACCGCATTTGCCTTGCAGGTGGCGTTACATATGGCCGAAAAGCATAACGTCACGTTTTTCTCACTCGAGACCGACAGCGAGACGGTCGAGGACCGCATCATGGCGGCGCAGGCCGGTGTTGACCTGGCACACATCCAGTCCGGCAATCTGGAGGAGGCCGAAACAGTCACACTGGTCGAGGCCAAGCGCAAACTGGCCGACCGGAATTTCCACTTTTACGAGGCAACCGGCGTTACGGTCGATGAGATTCGCGCCGTGACCTGCCGAAACAAGTCGGACATCATCGTGGTGGACTATCTGCAGCTTGTCCGGTCGAGTGACCCGAAACACATCGGCAAGGAGTACGAGACGATCACCGAGGTTACGACCGCATTGCAGCGGCTTGCCAAAAGCGGCGTGTGCGTGATCGCGCTCAGCCAGCTCAGCCGAGGCGGCGAGGGCATGGCAGCCTTGCGCGGCTCCGGCCAGATCGAGCAGGACGCCGATGTGGTCATGCTGCTCGACTACCCGTCCGAGAAGGACGTAGAGAGTGACGAGGAAGCCGCCGATCTGGAAGCAGGCCGCTTGCGTGTGATTGAGATCGTCAAAAACAAGGGCGGCCGCCGAGGGTCTATCCCGTTCTGGTTCTGCGGCTCGCAGCAGCGGTTCCTCGCCCAGTGGCAAGGATTTTACCAGTCCAAATTACGCATGATGGAGGATGATGCAACAGCATGAGATTAAGCAAAGCAATCCCGCGCCTGCGGTTTGAGCGCCGCCGACTGTACGCACAGAGTAAGGTTTGTTCACCGGAAATGCGGCGGGAGTACCGTGAGCGGGCAGAGGCCATCGGTGCGGTGCTCGGGTATATCAAGCATCAGCGCCAGAGAAAGGAGCACCGCAATGCAGAGCAATGAACAGCGCCGCATCATCTGGCGGCATCCAAAGGGAATCTACGAAACGGTTGAGGTATCCGGCACCGGAGTCTTTGGCGTGCCGTATAGCTACCGGGAAACTGTTTACACCCAAGACCGCGACGCACGCGGCGTGGCTCGAAAGGAAGTCCAGCCTGCGCCGCCGAACGGCGGCAGACCGGCCGGAGGTCCGCGCATACCGTTGACGGACAAGGAAGAAAAGGAAATCTGCGAAATGTACGAGACAATGCCGCTTGCGATTGTGGCGGCAAGTATGCACCGCTCAAGCAAAACGGTGCGAGCGGTGCTCGAAAAGCATGGTGTTACGATGCGGAAATACGGTCCGCGAACGAAGTAACACCACTGAAACACGAAAAAGGAGCGAAAACATCTTGAAAACGATCTCTATTGTAAACCTAAAGGGCGGCGTCGGGAAGACCGTCACCGCCGTGAACCTTGCAGGCATTTTGGCTGCCGACTATGGCAAGCGCGTGCTGTTGGTAGACAGCGACCCGCAGGGTGACGCTTCGCAGTACATCGGAGTCGTGCCAGATGCCTGCAGCACGGCCGACCTGTTTGACGGTGGCACGGCCTACTACGAGGACGTCATCCAGCACACCATTTACCGTGATCTTGACATCGTCCCGTCCGACATGCAGCTCGCCTCGGTTGATCTGGACGCCGACATTGACCGCAAGCAGGCGGTTCGCGTGTACGCCGATCTGCGTGACGCACTGGTCGAGGATGATGCGTACGACGTGATGATCTTCGATTGTCCGCCGTCATTCAGCTTGCCGTGCATCTCGGCGATTGCTGCCAGTGATATGGTCTTCGTGCCGATCAAGCCGGGCGCGTTTGAGATGGCCGGCATGCGGCTGCTTGCCGATCAGATTGCCAGTGTGCAGAGCACCGGCCTTGCCAAGCGCAGTGTTCGCGGTCTGCTGACCATCTGGCACAACGCTGACGCAACGCGCCAGAGCGAGGACTGGCTGCGAGAGCACAGCCCGATCCCGCTGTTTTCACAAAAAATCCGCCGCACTGACAAGGTAACGGAGAGCACCTACGCCGCACAGCCGGTCACGCGCTGGTCTCCGACCTCGGCGGCCGCCCGTGACTATCGGGCATGGGTAGAAGAGATTATGGAGGGACTGTAATGGCTAAGAAATTTAACCTTGCGGAGCTGATGGGCGAAACAGTGTCCAACTTGAACACTGAAAACGCCAAGGAACAGGAAATTCCACTTGCAGATATTGAAGAGAATGCTGCAAATATTTACGCTCAAACTGACATTGAAGAGTTGGCAGAATCGATTAAAGTCGCGGGATTGATGCAGCCGCTTGTCGTATGGCCTAAACCTGATGGCGGTTATCTGCTGCTCGCCGGGCATCGCCGCCGCAACGCAATCGAGCAGCTTGGTTGGAATACCGCTCCGTGTCGCGTGCTGGATAAGAATTTCGATCCAGCGCTGCGAACGCTTGTCTTGCATTGGACAAACACTATGGTTAGAGGCGGAGGCGGCCTAACTGCTCCTTATATCGCGCAAGCGGCAAAAGAAATCGAAGAGGCATTAAAGGATTTACAGGCGCGCGGCGTGGTCGAGTTGCCCGGAAAACTCCGTAGCTATATTGCGGATGTGCTCGATAAAAACGAAAGCGCAGTGCAGCGTGCTCAGTATATCGATAAACACCTCGATCGACAGTGGAAGGAAAAACTTTGTCGGAAAAGCATCAAAGAGAGTATAGCAGATGAAATTGCACATTGCGAACCGGGTTTACAAGCGGATTTGTACCGCGTATATAATGATAAACTTTTCAGTCTCGACGCTCGTAAAGTCAAGGCGCATCGCAAGGCGGCAGAATTTGACTTTACACCGCTGACCTGCCCGGAAGCATCGCCCTGCATAGAGCCTTGCACCGGTGCAGACAAGCGTGCCGCATGGGTCAAAGGCGGGCACTGCGAGGGCTGCTGCCATGAGTGCTCGCTTGCCGCCAACTGTGACCGCGTGTGCGGCAAGGTCAAGCAGCGCATTGAGCGGGAGAAAAACAAGGTCAAGGACAACGAGGAACGGGAACGCAGACTGGCGGAGTTCAACGCTTCGCCGCTGGCAGAAGCTCGGCGCAATATCCGCTTTGCGCTGGCCTGCAAGGATATTCGGTGCGCTGATGATTTTGAGGATAAGCGTTTCCGGTGGAATATGAGTTGGCTGTGGGCTTCGCAGCCGTTCGGCTGTGTGCCTGACCTTGCGGAGCTGTTTGAGATGGCAGAATCGGTCGGTATTGACCCATTTGAGATGATTGCCGACCATCCGGCGTGCAGCATCTGGCACAAGTACACCGAGAAGCGGCCGCCGGAGGGCGCTCGGGTGCTGTGTAATCTGTGCGGCTGTGCCGGACGGTATGGAGAGTATATCTACAAGGGTGGAAAGTGGTATTTCCCGGATTTGGACGATGAGGAGTGCGAGGCAAATATCCTCGTGCGCTCGTGGACGGAGGTGATTCCAAGTTAACGATAAGGAATTTCGGAACGCTGAATTTTAATATCGGCATCGTAACCGTAATCTTTTAAGAACATTCTAATATCGGCTGGATCGGTTTGACATTTAGGGCCAAGGATAATTTTCGAAATGATGTGTTCTCGAATGTCATCAAACGATAATTCGTAATAACTGGATAATCGATTATTAGATATTCGATACTTCTTTTTAGAAAGAGAAAAACCACTATCGACAGGAATTTCTCTAAGCGTAGTCGTAGAAAGAGTGGTGTTAGTTGTTGAGTTTTCGTAATAGCGCGTACCGTATCGGTATGTAATGCGATATTCTTTTTCCTCACAAAATTGAGAATACTTGTAGAGCATACTGTGATATTCCATGAATTGAAGTAATAATAGCGTAAAGTGATTTAAAAACTTTCGTTCATTATTTGGGGATTCACATGCAATGATTTGAAGATTAGCAATTATTTTGCTCTTGCAGGCTGAAATAGCAGCTTTTTTACTGTATTCGATAGTCCAACTATTCGGATTTCGAAAAGCTTTGGTGAAGAATTCTTGATGAAACCCTATCGATACTCCGGTGCCATCATTCGCATATGCACGCCACTGGCTAAGCAAGTCACCATCGAGAGAGAAAGAGGCAGAGTAAATAGGCGGAATGTTAGGACGCTGATTGCGGTAAGTATCTTTGAATGTAACTAAAGCTTTTTCGGCATATGGTGAAAATAACTTGATTTCAGAGGGATTAGCCAGGAAATTATCGATAACCTCTAATAGTACTTGTTCAAAATAAGTGCGTTCTGTAGAATCATTACTTTTTTGAACATCGCATAGCCAGATGCAATGGTTTTCGATGATACTCTTAAATGTCTCAAGAGAAGCATAGTGAAAGATTAGCATTATATGTTTCCTTTCCTAATAATTTATAAAACAGTACAACAGACATTATAAGCAAAAAAACAATCATTGACAAACCGAAATTTTGCGGATATTCTATAAAACTACACGCGGACGGGGAAACTCGTCCGCTGTGGTGTTCAATTTGGACACCGATGGAGGCAGAGATGAAGAGGAGAAAGACAATCAGGGCCGGACGGCTTGTGTGGGACATCACCTACACAGTGCCGCGACCCAACGCCAGCAAGCAGGAGCGCAAACGCATCCGAGAGGTGACCGAGGAGCAGATCCAGCGCACCAACGCCAACACCGCCCAGCGCAAGCTGGAGCAGCTGATGGCGTGCAACTTCGACGAGGGCGATTTAGTGTTGACCGTCACCTATCGAGATGCGGACCTGCCGGACAGCGCTGACGTGACACGCAAACACCTCGGCAAAGTGTTCTCGCAGATGCGGACCTACCGCAAAGCGCGAGGTCTGCTGGATCTGAAATACATTTATGTGCTCGAGGGCAGGCACGGAGACCACCGGCCTCACGCGCACATTATTATCAACGCCGCAGGCGGTGACTTGGAGCTGATGCGGTCACTCTGGATCTGGGGCGACGACATCCAGATCAACTACATCCGCGAGCGCGGCTACGACGGCTGGGCAGGCTATCTCACCAAAGAGCGCCGCGAGGCAAGTCTCAACGGAAAGAAGCAGTTTGTCGGCAGCCGCAACCTTGCCCGACCGGTCACGACTTACGAGTGGGTGGACGACGGCACGACCGTTGATGCACCGCCCGGAGCACAGGTGCTCGATGAGGGCGGCGGCCGCAACGAGATAGCCAGCTGCAAGTACATCAAATACCTGATGCCGAAAACCATACATTATAATAGTAGGACAGCGCGCAGTCGCAAGCGCGTTGATTCTGGCTTGGACCTGTCTATAACATATGACAGGAGGCCGGAGAAACAACGCCGAAAGGGTAGACAGGAGCGGAAAACGAGTGTATAATCATAAACAGAAGATGAAAATCGTGTGCCCGCGATGTGGCCGACCAACTGGTGTTATGGTCATGCCGGGACAAACTGTGCTGAGGTGTTTCCCACTTTGGTGCAAATATTGCAAGTGCGAGTCCATCGTCAGCTTTGACGGTGAGAGCCAGAGGCCTTGGAGCCCAGAGCCGACCGCGTGACATTCCGTGAGGAGTGCGCGCTGTCGGCTTTTTATTTTGCCAGAAAGGCGGTGAGCCGCGTGCAAACGGTGCGCGAGATGATACCTGAGTACAAGCGCAACCTCGACCGGCTGCGTCAGCGGCGGCTTGATTTGCTGCGAGAGCGTGAGTTTGAGCCGAGCTTCGAGAGGCGGTACAAGTTGACCGAGCGCATTGTCCGGCTCAACAAGATCATCGCCAGCAGTTCAGCAGCGCTGCATGACATGATGGAGTACGACCATGGCTAAGCCCTGGGCGAAAGCGTTCTACAACTCGGCGGCATGGCGCGACACCCGCGAGGCCTACATGGTCAGCAAGCACGGACTGTGTGAGCGCTGCGGCAAGCCGGGACTGATCGTGCACCACCGCAAGGCACTGAGGCCGCAGGACATGAACGATCCGGCACGCACACTCGGCTGGTCCAACCTTGAGCTGCTGTGCCATCACTGCCACGACATTGAGCACATGGCAAAGCACAGCGGCGCACGCTGCGGCTTTGATGACGATGGAAACCTACTCCCCCCATTCGAGCCGCGGCGCTGACCGGCGGAAGACCGCACCCCACACTCAAATTTCACCGAGTGACGGGTGCAGGAGGGGTGTAGTTGAGAGGAGGTGCGGCATGGGAAAACCGAAGGCCGAAACAAGAATAAAACGCGAGCGCGAGAAGCTCGCAGAAGTCTTTGCGAAAATGGACGAAAACAAGCGAAAAACCGCCGAAAAACTCATGGATAACGCGGCTTTTATGGCCGTAACTCTGGAGGATTTACGGGATTCCATCAACGAAAACGGCTGTGTATCCGAGTACCAGAACGGCGAAAATCAGCACGGCACGAAAAAGTCTCCGGAGGTCGAAGTGTACAACACGATGATCAAAAACTACACCACGGTCATCAAGACGCTGTGCGACCTGCTGCCGGAGTCCAACGGGGAAATGAATGCCCTGACTGAGTGGCAGCGCACGGCCGCCGGGAGGCGTATCGGCTGATGGGAAAGCGCACGATCTGTCCGCTGACCTGCCCGATGATTAACAGCCAGGGATTTTGCGAAAGCGCCTGGACGCGGGCATCACAGGTGACGGAGTGCCCGCACCGGAAAATGCGGGAAACGGTGTCCAATTTGAACACCGGCAACGAGAAGTAACAACGAGAGCCAGAGGCCTACGAGCCCAGAGCCGACAGACTGCCAGAGATGGTGCTGTCGGCTCTTTCTGTTTTTGCGCTGTGACGGACGGTATTGCCATTCCGTCCACCCATATCGAGCATATGGGCAAGGATACGGCGGCACACCCGGCAATGGGATCGCCCGGGTGCGTCCGTCAGAGCGCAAAAGCAGGCGAAACCGGAGGAGGTGAGCAGTACGGCAGCCAAAACAGACCCCAGACAGGCGAGAGAACGTCTTGTCAAGCGCATGGAGCGCGAAGCCAAGAAAACACCAGCACCGGAGGGTGAAAACTGGTTGGAGCAGTACACCTGTCTGGTACTGACCGGCAAAATCACCGCGTGCCGCAAAGTCAGAACGCTGTGTGCCGTCCTGCTCGACAAGCTGCGTCACCCGGAGAAGTACCGGCCGTGGGTGTTCGATGAAGCCCTGGCAAACCATCACATTGAGTTTGTGGAGCGGTTCTGCAAGCAGCCGCAGGGCAAGCTCGGCGCACCGCTGCGCTTGGAGCTGTTCCAGAAAGCACGCTGGCAGGCGATCTTCGGTTTTGTCGATGCACACACCGGTCTGCGGCAGTATCAGGAGTGCATGATCGTCGAGGGACGAAAGAACGGCAAAACGACCGAGTGCGCCGGTATCGAAATCGACCTGCTCGTCAATGATGGCGAGGGTGCGCCGGAGATTTACTCCATCGCAACCAAGCGGGAGCAGGCGGCGAAGAGCTTTAACGCCTGCGTCAATATGCGAAAGCAGTCGCCGGAGCTGGCGGCGGCTATCCGCAAGCGCCAGAGCGACCTGTACTACCCGTACAACCTCGGCTTTATCACGGCGCTGGCGAGTGCAACCAACACGCTCGACGGTCTGAACGCCCACGGCGTACTCGTGGACGAGCTGGCGGCTATCAAGAACCGCGCCATCTACGATGACATGAAACAGTCCATGTCAGCACGCGAGCAGCCGCTGCTGTTCTCCATCTCGACCAACGGCTTTGTGCGCGAGAGCATTTTCGATGCCCAGTACGAGTATGCCGCCGGTGTGATTGACGGCTCGATTGACGATGACACGTTCCTGGCGTGGATCTACGAACTGGACGAGCGGGACGAGTACCGCAACGAGAAAATGTGGATCAAGGCCAATCCCGGTCTCGGCACCATCAAGAACATAGACTACCTGCGGCGCATGGTCAAAAAGGCGGACGTAGACCCGTCCTTCCTACCGACCGTGCTGGTCAAGGATTTCAATCTCAAGGAAAACGCTGCGACAAGCTGGCTGACCTGGGCGGAGTGCTCCAATCCCGAAACGTACAATATCACGTTCGACTACGCCATCGGCGGCATGGATGCGGCAGACAGCATCGACCTTGCGGCGGCAACGGCTATCTGTCAGCGGCCGGGCGACCCGAAGATTTACCGCCGGAGTATGTACTGGCTGCCGCAGAGCGTGCTTGATGCCGATGCGGCTGCCGGCAACCGCCGCGAGCGCGACAGCGTGCCGTATAGCCTGTGGGTCAAGCGCGGCCTGATGCGTGCCGTGCCGGGCAACAAGGTGGACAAGCAGGTCATGCTCGACTGGTTTATGGAGCTGCGCGACGAAGACGATCTGTACGTCCGCTACATCGGCTATGACCCGTGGCACATTGACGACAGCCTGCTCGACCGTTTCAAGGCCGAGTTTGGCGAGCAGTGCATGATACCTGTCCGACAGGGCACGCTCAGCCTGTCCCAGCCGATGAAGGACCTCAAGGCCGACCTCGGCGCCGGTCTGGTGGTCGATAACAACAACCCGATCGACAAGTGGTGCATGGTCAACACCGAGGTCCGCACCGACATCAACGGCAACATTCAGCCGGTCAAGATCACGGACAGCCGCCGCAGGATTGACGGCACGGTTGCGCTGATCTGCGCGTACAAGGTGCTGCAGGACCACTACGATGACTATGTAACGATGAACGAGGAGGCGTAAGTACATTGGGACTTTTGGAAAAGCTGTTTCCGCGGAGGCCGCCCGGCGGCACAGCACCGAGGGAATATTTTAAGACACTGACCGCCTACCAGCCGGTCTACACGACTTATCGAGGCGGTCTGTACGAGATGGAGCTGACACGCGCGGCCATTGCGGCGTTTGCGCGGCATTGCAGCAAGCTGCACCTCGAGGTGACAGGCGATGCCCGGCCGGATCTGCGGCGCGTGCTCGGGATGCAGCCCAATCCGTTTATGGATGCGAGCAAGTTCCTTGCGCGGCTGGCGACCATCTATCTGGTGCAGAACAACGCCTTTATCGTGCCGATGGAGGACAGCGCCGGACGGCTGATCGGCTATTATCCGGTACTGCCGCAGCAGTCCTCGGTGCGTGAGTACGGCGGTGAGCCGTATCTGCAGTACAGCTTCTGGGGCGGTCAAAAGGCCGCGATCGAGCTGAACCGAGCGGGTATCCTGACCCAGCACCAGTACGAGGACGATTTCTTCGGTTCGGACAACCGGCCGCTCATGCCGACCATGCAGATGGCGCAGACGCAGGCCGAGGGCATTATCAACGGCATCAAGAATGCTACGACCATCCGGTTTCTGGCTCGTCTGAATGGCAACCTCAAGGAAAAGGACATCACTGCCGAGCGCGAACGCTTTGCGCGGGACAATCTGGCCGGTAATGCGACCGGCGTTGCCATGTTCGACAGCAAGTACGCGGACGTTAAGCAGATCGAGTCGGCGGCGATGGTCGTCAATCCCAAGCAGCAGGAGCTGATCCGCGCGAGCGTGTTCGAGTATTTCGGTACCAATGAGAAAATCCTCACCAACACCTACAACGAGGACGAGTGGAACGCCTACTACGAGGGATTTATCGAGTCGTTTGCCATTCAGCTGTCGCTGGTGCTGACGGCTATGACGTTTACGTCGGAGGAAATCGCGGCAGGTGCGTCCATCATCGCAACGGCGAACCGTTTGCAGTATGCGAGCAACCAGACCAAGCTAAACGTCGTGACGCAGCTGTTCGACCGCGGCTTCCTGACCCACAATCAGGGTCTGGAAATCTTCAACATGAGTCCGGTCGAGGACGGCGACAAGCACTACATCCGCAAGGAGTACACAGAGGTGTCCAATCTGGACGCCGTGGGCGATACGTCAAAGGAGGGCGACAATGGCGATCACACCGGAAACCCGTGACTACCGCACCTTTGAGGTGCGTGCACTGGACACGGAGGAAAATCAGTACCGCGTAGAGGGATATGCGGCGGTTTTCGATGAGGAGACCGTGCTGTACGAGTACGACGGCATTGAATACAAGGAAGTCATCGACAGGAGCGCGTTTACGGGAGCGGAGATGCGCGATGTCGTGATGAATTATAACCATGGGGGTAAACCCGTAGCACGAACCAAGAACGGCACCTTGCAGCTGACCGTGGACACACGCGGTCTGCGTATTTCGGCTGACCTGTCCGGCACCGAGGAAGGGCGGAGGCTCTACGAGGAAATCCGGGGCGGTTATCTGGATCAGATGTCGTTCGCGTTCACCGTCAACAAGCAGGAATATGACCGAGCAAAGCATCTGCGCCGCATTACCGGGTTGGGGCGGGTGTTTGATGTGGCGGCGGTGGATATTCCGGCGTACGACGGCACCAGTATTGCGGCACGCTCGTGGGCAAAGGCGGAGGCCGAGCGCGAGCACGCGGAGGCGGACAAGCGCCGCAGGCTGGAACTCAAGCTGAAAACCTATGGTATTACAAAGGAGGAAAAGTAAATGAGCAAGAATCAGAACAAGCAGGCGATCTTCGGCGGTTTTCGCAATCAGGTCGGCCTGCAGTTTTTTGCAGGCAAGAACCGCATGACCGAGATCGAGGAGCGTCTGGCGGCAATCCGCACAGAGATGGACGGCGAGGGTGCAGACCTTGACGCGCTGAGCACCGAAGCCGACAGTCTGCTCGAGGAGCGCAAGACTCTGCTGGGTCAGGCGGAGCAGCGCCGCAATCTGCTGAACAAGATCGCAAATGGTGCGGGCGGCGAGGTACGCACGTTCCAGCCGCAGCCGACCGCACCGGAGCAGCGCGAGTATGACCGCTCGAGCGAGGAATACCGCTCCGCATGGCTGAAAACGCTGGCAAACAACGAGCTGACCGAAACCGAGCAGCGTGCATGGTCCACTGCAACGGCTTCCGCCGGTCCGCTGGTGCCGACCCAGACCGCGAACACCATCATCGAGAAGGTGCACCAGTACGCACCGCTGCTGGACAAGGTAACGCTGCTGCGCGTGCCGGGCAACGTCACCTTTGCGGTTGAGAGTGAGCAGGCAGATGCAGCCTACCACACCGAGAATGCAACTATCACCGCAGCAGAAACCGGCCTGACCAAGATCAACCTGTCGGCGTACGAGATCACCAAGCTCGTGCAGATCTCCAAGTCCGTACAGCAGATGGCGCTCGACGTATTCGAGAACTGGCTGACCGATATGCTCGCCAAGAAGATCGCAAAGCTGATCTCGGACACCATCATCAAGGGCACCGGCACGGATCAGGGCACCGGCATCGAGAAGGCGAACACCTGGGGCGCGACCAACTCGGTCACTGTCGGCAAGACTGCCGCACTGACCAACCAGAACGTGCTCGATCTCATTGCACTGCTGCCCGGCGGCTACGATGCAGGCGCACAGTTCCTGATGAGCAAGAAGACCCTGTTCACCGACTTTATGCCGCTGCAGGACAAGTCCAAGAACGACCTCGTTCGTATCGAGGGCGGCAACTACTACATCTACGGCTATCCGGTGCTCATCGACGAGCGCATCGGTGACCACGAGGCGTATCTGGCTGACCTGTCCACCGTCATCGGCAATATGCCGGAGGACGTGACCATTACCTCGACGTTTGACGTCAAGACCAATGCGTTCCTGTTCCTCGGCTGCGCGATGTTCGACTGCAAGCCGTCGCAGGCGGATGCAGTCCGCAAGCTCGTGAAGGCGAGCGCCTGATGCTGACGCTCGACCGCTTTAAGCTGTACGCCCACATCGACCATGCGGACGATGACGAGCTGATTGAGATCCTGATCCGGGCGGCAGACACTGCCGTCCGGGATATGACCGGCAAGGAGCCGCCGTCGGACAGTGATGAGCTGTTCGACACGGCGGTTTTGCAGCTCACGGCGCACTGGTACGAAAACCGCACGCCTGTCACGGACACGAGCGTGACACAGGTGCCGTTTACCGTGCAGACCCTGCTCAATCACATCGCCATGTCCAGCCGCTACCCGGAAAAGGAGGGCGCAGATGGCGCTGACCAATGATCTCAGACACCGCCTGACGGTGTTTAACAAGCATCAGACTGAAAACGACATCGGCGAAACCTGTTGGCAGTACACCGAGGACGGCAAGATCTGGGGTGCGCTGACTGTCATGTCCGGCAGGAACGAAACCCTGCCGGGTGATACGGTTCGCGCCGAGGTTACGCATAAGCTGACCATCCGGCCGCGCTCGTGCAAGCTGACCACTGCGACGTATTTTGTCTACGAGGGTCAGCGGTACGATGTGCTGTACTGGCAGCCGCATTACAAGCGCCGCGACCGTCTGGAGGTCATGCTGAAGCTGGTGGTTGAAGATGCGTGACGGATTTGACTGCTCGGAACTGATGGACTTTGCGGAACGTCTGGGGGCACAGCCGAAAGAAATGCTGAAAGCGCAGAAAAAGATGCTGCGTACCAGCGGCACAAAGCTGCGCCGGAAAACGGCTCAGCGTGCCCGGGCTGATGTGCGCCGTACAGCCGTCCATCGTCCAAAATATGACCGTAATGCAGGCGACTATCACAGAAGCATCAAGCGCGGCAAGGTCAACAAGAGAGATGACGAGATGCGCATCCGCGTATATTCCTCGGATAAAATCGGTCATCTCATTGAGGACGGCTGGACGCCGGAATTGCGTGACGGCTCAAAGGGTAGTTATCAGGCAGGCAAAAAGGTGTTTGCTAAGGCTGCTGAGGAATTTGAACCGGAGTTTGAGTCGGCCGCCGAGGATATGGTTGACGAGTTGATAGATAAAATATGATAATTCGAGAAGTACGCGCGGCACTGATCGCGCTGTTAAAGCAAGCAGCACCCGGTGTTCCGGTGTCCAAATCGGACACCGACAAACCCGTGGTGCGCCCGTCCTTCAAAATCGACATTTTCCCGGCCGAGGGAAACGCCGCCTGCGGCGGTGCGCGGGAGCGGTCGATCGACGTGGACGTTTGGTACTATCCCGCCGAGCGGGTGGAGTACCTCGAGGAGTGCAGTGAGATGGCGGAACGCCTGATCGCCGCACTTGAAACCGGTATCGACACCGGTGAGATCGTGCTGGTGCCGGACGATACGGTCAGCACGACCATATCGCTCGGTGTGCTGGTGCTCCAGTTTGCACTCAGCTGGTGCGAGAGCGCCGCCGAAACCGGAGAAATGATGGAAGCCCTCGAATACTGAGAGGAGGAGTAAAACCAATGGCAATTACAATGCCGAAAATCGAAATCAGCTTTGAGCAGAGAGCTGTGTCGCTCATCGGACGCTCGGAACGCGGCATCGCAATCCTGATCGTGCGCGACGATACGGATAAGAGCTTCACGCACAAGCAGTACAGTGATCTCTCGGCGGCACAGGCAGACGAAAGCCTGTACACCGCAGACAACTACAACGCCATCTGCGACCTGCTCGGCTTTGCGCCGTATCAGATGCACCTGTTCCGACTGGATACCACCGGTTCCCTGGCCGACACGCTGACCGAAATCTCTAAGACGGTCAAAACCGGCTGGCTGACCATTGCCGGCCAGAGTGCCGCTGACGGTCTGGCGCTGTCTGCGTGGGTCAAGACGCAGGACAGCACCAAGAAGAAAACCTACAAGGCGGTCTGCTATGATCTCACGACTCTGCCGGATGATATGCACGTTGTCAATTTCATCAACGAAAAGGTCACGTTCTCCGACGACCGCGGGGAGAAGGACGGCGTAGCGTATCTGCCGTCGCTGGTCGGCATTTTCGCCGTCTGCAACGTGACGAGAGGCAGCACCAATTATCAGTGCTCCAATCTGTCCGAGGTGCAGGAGGTCGAGGACAACGATGCGGCGCTTGGCAGCGGTAAGTTCATTCTGGTTAACAGTGAGGACAATACTGTGCGTATCGCACAGGGCATTAACTCTATGACGACCACGGACGGCAAGACCAAAACCGAAGATATGCAGTTCATTGAAACCGTGGAAGCAATGGACATGATGAAGGACGACATTGCGGCGACATTCCGGGAAACGTATCTCGGCAACTACCGCAACAGCCGCGACAATCAGATGATGCTGGTGGCAGCGCTCAACAGCTCGTACTTCCGTCAGCTCATGCAGCAGAATATCCTCGACCCGGACTACGCGAACGCCGCCGCCATCGACACGGACGCGCAGCGCGCGGCGTGGGTGGCATCCGGCAAGAGCGAGGCTGCGGACTGGGACGATGATACCGTCAAGGCCAACCCGTTCAAGCGGACGGTTTACCTTGCCGCAAACGTCAAGATCCTCGGCAGCATGACGGATCTGATTTTCCCGATCACGATGGCGTAAAGGAGGACACGAGACATGGCAAATTTCAATCCGAACCGCGTGCTCCATGGCAATGAGGGCACGGCGTGGTTCAACGGCAAGAAGCTGACGACCTTACAGAGCATTGAAGCCAAGGTCGCAGCGGACTACGAGGACATCAACAACTGCGGCGATCCGGCAACCTACCGCATTTATAACGGTTATTCCGGCGAGGGCACGTTCACGGCGCTCAAGATCGACTCGGATGTGCTGAGCCTGCTGGGCGACGCCTATCAGACCGGCGAAATGCCGACTATCACGATCATTACCGCACTGACCCAGAAGGGCACGAATAAGGTGGAGCGCGTGGCGCTCTCGGACGTGACCATCGACGAGTTTTATCTCGCAAAGTTCGAGAAGAAGAGCAAGATCGAAGAGGAAGTACCGTTCAAGTTCGGTCACTTCGAGGTATTGGAGAGTATCTAAATGGATAAGAAGTTACTGGACGCGCTGGCGGCGAAAGCCGAGCAGCGCGCAAAGGACCGCAAGAACGCAAAGCAGTTTGAAGTGGCCGGCGAAATGCTGACCTTTGTACAGCCGAGCGTGGATGCCAAGCTGAGCTATGCCGAAGCCATGCTGTCCGAGAGTGCAGCAGACACGGTACGCGCCTGCGCAAGTCTGATCTATGACTGCTGTCCGGATCTGCAGGATCCGGAGCTGCACAAGGCTCTGGGTGTTACCGACCCGTATGACACCGTCTGGACGCTGATGCAGCCGTACGAGGTTGACCAGCTGGGCGGCAAGCTGTATCGCTGGCTCGGCCTGATCGGTCCGCGCGATAACAACACGCCGGACACTGCGAGGGCCGACACCGTAAAAAACTGATCGAGCGCGACCCGGTGCTCGACCTTGCGGCATTTTACGCACCGAGAGGTATAACGCCGGAAACTATTCGGCAGATGTCTCTTGCGGACCGCGCAGTGCTGCGGGAAGGCCGGGCGCGCTGGTATGAGGATAACCGGTGGCTGATTGCATCCGGTATTGCACTGGCGTACAACCCAAAGGAGGAGGACGGCAATGGCTAAAAACAAAGTAATCAATACCGTCCTGACGCTAAAGGATGAGATGTCGGGCGGTCTGGTAGCGGCAGCCAAGGCGGCTAAGAAATCCGGCAAGAATATTGATGACAGCATGATGCAGGCCACCCGCAAGGTGGTCGCATTCAAGAACAAATCACTCACGGCGTTGGGGGATTTTGCAAAGAAGGGTGTCAAGGCTGCCGGTGCGGCTGTTGCAGGCATGACCGCTGCGTTTATTGCACTTGACGGCGCGACCGAGGAATACCGCGTTGCGCAGGGCAAGTTAAACGCCGGATTCCAGGCGGCGGGCTTTTCCGCCGATGTGGCTCGCAAGAGCTATCGCAATTTTTATGCGATTTTGGGTGACGCGGACACCGCAACCGAAGCCTCGCAGCTGCTCGCCAACATGGCGAAGAACGAGGAAGAGGTAACCAAGTGGACGCGCATCGCCGCAGGCGTGCATGGCACGTTTGGCGATTCGCTGCCGATTGAGGGCCTTGTGGAGTCCGCAAACGAAACTGCACGCACCGGCAAGGTGACCGGCGTTTTCGCGGATGCGCTCAACTGGGTCGGCATCATGGAAGACGATTTTAACGCCAAGCTGGAGCAGACGACCGACGTATCCAAGCGCAATCAGCTGATCATGGATACGCTCTCCAAGACCTATGACAAGGCCGCTGACAGCTTCTATGCGAACAACCAGCAGGTTATCAATGCACGGCGAAACCATGCGACCTTGGACGAGATGCTCGCCAAGGTGGGCGACACCAGTTCCAAGCTGAAAAATCAGCTGTGGGTGCTGGCGGGCGCCGCCGAGGACGGTTCCATCCGCTCCGGCTCTATGCTGGATTGGGTGCAGCGAAAGGCAGAAGCATTCGGACAGTGGATTGAAGGGCTCGATTTAAGTTCGCTGCAGAAGCAGTTCGATGAGCAGTTCGCACGGGCACTGCAAAAGGCCGGAGAGGCACTGCAGTGGGTGCGCGACAACTCGGATACGCTGATCGGCACGCTGAAAAAACTCGCGGTCGCGTGGGGTGTCGGAAAAATGCTTGCATTTGTGGCTGGTGCAATCACGACGATACAGACAATCAGTGGATTCCTCAAAACGCTCAAGCTGTTAGTCGCACTAAAGAGCACGGAGATATACTGCTGGGTTCGTTCGGCTGTTGTTGTCGGCGCAAATACGACCGCATTGATTGCCAATAAAGCTGTCGGCGGATTGCGCTGGATTGTGGGCAGCATTGCTACGCTGATGACCAACGCAGTCGAGTGGAGTGTCAACACGGCGTGTATTATCGCCAATAAGGCCGCGCTGATAGCGCACAAGGCGGTCGGCGGTGTAGTTTGGCTAGTGCAGCAGGCGGCGGCTTTGGGCGTTGCCAGCGCTGCGTGGATCCATAATACCGCCATGATGGTTGTCAACAAAGCAGGCATGGTTGCCAGTGCCGTAGCATCCGGCGTGGCAACCGGTGCGACTGCCGCTCTGACGGCCGCCCAGTGGGCGCTGAACGCTGCATTTGTAGCAACGCCAATCGGCTGGATCGTGCTCGGCCTGGCAGCTGTTGTGGCCGCAGGTGTGGCGCTGTATAAGAACTGGGATACCGTAAAGGCCAAGGCCGGAGAGGTATGGAACAGCATAAAAACAGCGTTCGGCGGCATCAGGGACAGTATCACGGGCGCTTTTTCGGCTGCTAAGGAAAAGGTCGCGGGCTTCTTCTCGTGGCTTAACCAGAAGATCGAGAGTGTGCCGATCCTCGGCTCCATCTACAAGGGCGGCAAGAATGCCGTGTCGTGGATTGCCGATCGGCTGGACGGCAACGCCATGGGCACGCCCTACTGGCGCGGCGGCTACACGCGTGTCAACGAGCGCGGCGGCGAAATTATGAACCTGCCGAGCGGTACGCAGATCATCCCGCATGACGTAAGCGTCAAGGCGGCAGGCGGTCGGAGTGTGACGGTCAACGTCACCATCCAGGGCAACGTCATCGGCAACCGCGAGTATACCGAGCAGGTCGGTGAGTACGTCGGCCGCAAGGTGCTCGCGGCGCTTGGCAACATATAAGGAGGTGCGGTGCGTGTACAAGATAATTTTCTCGGTCAACAACAACGAGGAGGTCTGGACGCTGCCACACTGTCCGCCGGATTTCCCAATCCCGCAGCCGGAGCAGCACCACGAGACCTACGAGGGCCTCAGCCGCGACTATCGCCGCATCGGCACGCTCAGTCTGCGGCACATGGAGTGGACGGCGCTGCTTCCAGTGCACCGATACTTCTTCATGCCGTCTGAGGCATCTGCGGACGGCTGGGCGTATGTCGATTTCTTCGACCGGTGGCGTGACAAGAAAGTGCCGTTCCGGCTGATCGTGCTCGACAGCAAGGGCGCTTCCCGGCTTAACATGCCGGTGACGGTGGACAGCTTTGACGTCACCGTGCGAAAAAACGGCGATCTGGAGTACAGCATTGCCGTCACAGAATACAAGTTTATCAAATGAGGAGGTGCGCCGATGGCGGCAGGATATGTCGATGACCACAAGCTGATTTTGTACCGCGACGGCGCACAGCCGCGCGACATCACCGCGTTTGCCAGTGACATGACGCTGACGGACGAACTCGACACGCTGGCGGCAGAGCTGACGTTTAAGACGTTTATCTCGCCGTGGGACAAGTACACGCCCAAGCTGGCGCTCGCGCCGGGCGATAAGGTGCGCGTGACCAATCAGGGCAAAACGGTCTTTGCCGGCATCATTATCACGGTGACGCTGGACGGCGGTGTTACCGCTTATGACCGCGGCTGGTATCTGAATAAGTCAGAGATCGTGCTGCAGGTCAACAACCTTGCCGCCGATCAGGTCATCCGCAAGGCGTGTGCCAAGGCGGGCGTAACGGTCGGCAAGGTGTGCAGCCTGCCGACCAAGATCACGCAGCTGTGGACCGGCAACACGCCCGCTGACATTATCAGCGATGTGCTGAACACCTGCACGTCTGCGACCGGCAAGCAGTACCGCCACCGCGTGAACGACAGCGGCCTGCAGGTCGAGGCACTGCCAACCGCCCCCATCAAGGCATATCACAAGCCGGCGAAAAATATCGCCGCATTTGACATCACATGGGCGCTCGGTCAGGTGAGCGGCGAGGACAGCATTGAGGACACCTACAACGCTGTTGTCATTGCTGCCGAGGACGACGGCAAGGCGTACATCGGCGCACAGGCCAGCAACGCGGCGTCTATCAAGCGCTACGGCTTTATGCAGCACATCGAAACGGTCACGGAAAATCCCGGCACGGCTGTGCTCGGCCAGATGGTCAAGAATCTGCTCAAGAACGCCGACAAGGTAGGACAGACCCGCTCCATCTCCGAGATTTGGGGATGTGATGAGGTGAAGAGCGGCGTGGTACTGCGTTTCAACTCGCCCGCGTTCGGCATCAAGGGCAACTTCCGTATTAATCGTGTGGAGCATCACTACGGTGGTGCAGGGCACACGATGGCGCTGGAAATCACGGCGCTCGAGCAGGTGCGAGCCGCCGCCGAGGGCAAGACTGACGCGGCAGCCATCAAGGCCGCCAGCACGGATAAGGTGCAGGTGTTCGGCTTGCCCGACCTGTCCGGCGGCAGTGACGGCGGCTCGGGCGGCACCATTGTCAAGGCGCTGTTTACCGCCTACTATCCGGCTAACAATGCGCTGGAGGGCGGTTATCTGGATGCACAGGGCAACAGGCTCGACCCGAGCAAGCACACCTGCGCCGCACCGCCGTCTGTGCCGTTTGGCCCAAAATCACGGTGCGCGACACGGGCACAAGCCTCGACGGCAAAACCTACACGGTCAACGACCGCGGCGGTGCGATCCAGATCAAGAACGGCGTGTACCACTTTGACCTGCTGATGAGCAGCAACGCCGAGTGCAATCGCTGGGGACGCAAAAACGGCTCTGCGATCATCGGCGGCTCGGGCAATCGCTCGGGCAGCGCGGTGTCGTTTGTCAACACCGCACTGGGCGAGGTCGGATACAAGGAGTCCGGCAAAGACATCAACAAGTTCGGTCAATGGGCCGGCCACAACGGCGTTGCCTGGTGTGTTTATTTTGTTTGCTGGTGTGCGTACAAGTCTGGCGCACCAATCCCGACAAGCTACGGCTACGTTGGCGATATGAGCAGCTATTTCAAGGCTCGCGGCAAGTACAAATCGGCAGGCAGTTACAAGCCCAAGGCGGGTGACCTGATGATTCAGGGCGACCGTCACATCGGCATTGTAATATCTGCCGGAGCATCAAGCTGCGAAACCGTTGAGGGCAATTGCAGCAACTCTGTCAAGCGTGTTACTCGCAGTTACGCGGAGATTTCCGGTTTCTGTACGCCGTGGGGATAACACAAGATATTGTATACTTGTGGATAACACTGTGGAAGATGTGGAAAGGAGTGCGTGCCTATGGCATGGGATACAGAGATGGCTTTGGCCATCAAGAACACCGCGAGAAAAGCGGCAAAGAGCCTACCCAAAGGCTGGTATCGTGCCGAGGTCTTGCAGGTAACGCCCAAGTTGATTTTTTCTGTGGTAAGCAAGGAATTTCAGTTCAGCACGGGAGATGGCCTGATTATGACCGCGACTGCTCGGGCGAAAGAGTGGAAAGTCGGCAATCAGGCGGCAGCCATTCTGCAAGGCAGTGAGCTGTTGGTTTTAGATTCTTTATAGGAGGTGTCGGCTATGGCCGATGTGTTTCCGGTTATCCCGGAGGAGCTGCCCGCGCAGGTCGCGGAGAGCATTGGGCGCTCTCCGGAGTTTGTGTTCCATGAGGACGGCAGGTCGGGCAGTTTCCGGCTGATCGACGGCGCTCTGGTGGAGCGGCAGGGCGTGGAGGCGGTCAAGCAGTGGCTTGAGCTGATGCTGCGCCAGAAACCGGGTGCAATCCCGATCTACCGGACGAGCGGCACGACCCAACCGGGCGTGGAGGCGGTCAGCCTTGACCGGCGCGTGCCGGAGGGCTGGATTTTTGCCGAGATTGAGCGCAACGTGCGGGAGACCGCCGCGTTCTGCCCGGCCATCCGGTCACTTGACAGTTTTAAGTTTACGCGCGTGCGGCGCGGCGTGGAGGTCCGCTTCACGGTCCGGCTGCACACCGGAGATAGTGAGGAGGTGACGACGTATGTCAGCGAGTGAGATTTTAGACAAGATGCTGTCCGCAATGCCGGAAAGCTATCAAAAGACCATCGGCTTTCCGACGTATGACCTTTTAGCCGCAGTCAGCCTGCGGATGGAGGGCACGGACACAACGATTGACGAGGCCAGACAGCAGCTTGACCCCGAAAATCTGCACGACAGCGCGCTTGATCGCTACATCTATCCGCGCTCCGGCTTGGAGCGCAAGGCCGCGACCTTTGCCCACGGCAGCCTGACCGTCACCGGCACAGGCACGGTCGAGCAGGGCACGCTGTTTGAGTCCGGCGGCGGTGTCCAGTATTACGCAACCGAGACCGTTGCCATTGAGGGCGAGGGCACGGTACCGGTCACCTGCACGGTGGATGGCACGGCAGGCAATCTGCCCGCGCACAGCGTGACGCAGATGCCGGTGGCAGTGCAGGGCATTGTGGCGTGTGATAACCCTGAGCCGATCGGCGGCGGTTACGCCGAGGAGTCGGACAGCGAGTATTACGCGCGCTATCTGGTCGTACTGCGCACGCCTGCCACGAGCGGCAACGTGTACCACTATGTACAGTGGGCGCTTGAGGTGGCCGGTGTCGGTCATGTCAAGGTGTTTCCCCGGGTGCAGGGCGCGAACACGGTCGATGTCGTGATCGCGGACAACGCCGGTCAGCCTGCATCGCCTGCACTGGTTAAGTCGGTGCAGGACTACATCGACCCGGACAGCGAGGGAGCCGGTAGGGGACAAGCTCCGATCGGTGCACAGTGCTTTGTCACTGCTGCAACCGGCAAGGCCATCACGGTCAGCTGCACGGTGTCCAAATCGGACACCGTAACCGAGGACATCCTGACATCCGGCATCAAGGAGAGCGTTGCGGCGTATCTGGCAGGCACGGTCTTTACCCAGGACTACATCAGCTATGCGCAGATCGGCGCGGCCATCATGGACACGCCGGGCGTAATTGACTATGCCGGACTGAAGGTGTCCGGCGGCAACGTGAATATCGCAATCGCAGAGCGCGAGTGTCCGGTACTGGGTGAGGTGACAATTACCTATGGCTGAGTTTGACAACATGCGGAAAAGCCTGCCGGTAGCGTACCGCACGGACAAGTGGGTGTGCGACTTGCTTGCCGCGATCCAGTCGCTCGACGACACGCAGCGCGAGCAGATGCTCGACATTACGCAGCAGCTGTTTCCGGGCAGTATGACGTGGGCGCTTGCCATCGAGGAGCGCGACGCCGGACTGGCCTCGACCGGCACGCTGGAGGAGCGCCGCACGGCGCTGATTGCACGGTGGCGCGGCTCGGGCAAGTGCGACGTTGACCTGATTCAGCGCGTGTGCGACTCGTGGAAAAACGGCGAGATTT